>Ga0154567_109_pt4 | contig 111083 bp, 117 predicted proteins | sample RifGroF2_FD_105710 | JGI IMG/M metagenome (GOLD analysis project Ga0154567, IMG submission 105710) | Nitrospirae bacterium GWF2_44_13
CCGTGGCTCATCAATGCAGCGAGTGCTCTCTACGTCATAAATTTCATTGCCTTACCACTTAATGGGTGGCTGATTTGGGGGTGGATAGGTGCGTTGTTATTGCCTTTTTTTTGGTTTGTTGTTTCAAACCCGATTATCGGAGCCACCGTCTATCGTTTGGGCCGTTTCTCAGATTTAATATCAATACCGCTCATTCAGCTTGCATTAGGTCTGCTCGCACTATTGGGGATTACAATTGGAAATATTATACTGAGATGAGGATATTTGCTCATCGAATAATAGCGAAGCTGTATGAGTCAAATCACCCTTGTTCCTATGATTGGAGAAAACTATAATGACAATTATTTGGTTTTTGATTTTAGGAATAATTGTTTTTTTCGTTTTTAAGCTTCTTTTGCCGAGTATATTTCATACAATAAAAACTGCACATGTGAGGAAAGACCATGAGCTGTGGCTTATGTACGTGAAAGTAAATGAAATCTGGCGTGCATTAAAAGATAATTTCAATAATTCTTCAAGTTACAGAACTTGTGCCGCAGCAGTTATTTTTGCAGCATTGGAAAAATGTGTAGAAGATTATAATATCCCTCGGAATAAATTAACAGAGATTGCGCCATACGTACTCGAACCATTTTTTCAAAAGCGAAATGATCGTCAGAAAATTATAGACTATTATTTACATGGCAATGTATCATCAGCCTTCCATCAGTCGGTATTGCATGTTAAAGAATACTTACAGGGGAAGCCCTATTCAGAAAGGGTCTTGCACGACTTATCAATAACGAGTTGGGATATTACAGGTGTATAAATATCAAATGGAAATGGGGAGACGATTCTAATTAAATGAAAAAATTGCAAACAAGAAAATGGGAATAATAAATACAACCGTACCCTTTAAGAACCACATGAAAGACATATTATTGTCAGCGTTAATTCTTGTCGGTCTGGGCGGCTGTGTTCCGGTAGAAAAAGTGCCTGGATCCGGCGGTGAGCTTATCCAAATAAAACAGGGAAATGTCGGCAGGTTCCATGAACTCCAGATAGGTGTCATGAATATAATCGGCGCTGATTATGTTGATGAGGCCGGCACAAAAAAGCAGGGTTTAATAGCTGTATTGTCATTATTTGTTGAAGGGAATCCCCCGCAAGAAAAGGACTTTAAAGTTCATGCGGGGCAAAGGATAATAATGGATAAATACTCGGTGTATGTGGAAGAAATACGAGGAACGGTTAAAGGCTTAGTAACATTGCGGATAGAAGAGCTCGCTAAAAACTAACAGCAGGCCACTACTCAACTCGTCTTAAACAATTCAATCTTTCCCTTCCAGAACATTTCAAGCCCCTTTTTCAACTCAGGGAATGTATTTAGTTCAGCATCTTTATCAATCAATGCAAATGCCTCTTTTCTCGCAGTATCAAGAAGCCTTGCATCCCTTACAATATTTGCAAGCTTGAGGTCAGGCATTCCTGCCTGTCTTGTCCCGAAAAATTCTCCCGGCCCTCTTATATCAAGGTCTTCCTCTGCAATCCTGAATCCGTCATTAGTTTTTATCATTATATCAAGCCTTCTCCGTGCATCTTCGCTTACAGGCTCATACATTAAAAGAAAACAATACGACTGGCTGCCTCCCCTTCCCACTCTTCCCCTTAACTGGTGAAGCTGGGAAAGCCCGAACCTCTCTGCATGGACTATGAGCATCATTGCAGCGTTAGGCACATCCACTCCGACCTCTATAACCGTAGTGCTTACAAGGACATCAATCGCGCCCGCCTTGAACGACGCCATTATATTTTCCCTCTCCTGCGGTTTCAGCCTGCCGTGGATAAGCTCAACCTTCAGGTTTGGGAATATTTTCTCAAGCGCTTCCCTGCCAAGTATCGCAGATTTAAGATTGGTTTTCTCAGTCTCATCAATAACAGGATATACAACATATACCTGCCTGCCTTTTTTTGTTTCTTCAGCAATCGCCCTGTAAATGTATTCTTTCTGTCCTGCATTAAACAGGCGCGTTACAACAGGGCTTCTGCCCGGAGGAAGTTCATCTATAACTGAATAATCAAGGTCTCCGTAGAGCGTCATTGACAGAGTTCTCGGAATAGGCGTAGCTGTCATGACAAGGACGTCCGGATTCACGGCTTTTTTTCTGAGAAGCTGCCTCTGCATAACGCCGAATCTGTGCTGTTCGTCTATTATCGCAAGCCCGAGGTTTTTAAATTCCACGCCTTCCTGTATAAGCGCATGTGTTCCAATGATTATATTAGTCTTACCTGATGCAATATCACACCGCAGCGCCTCTCTCTCTTTTTTTTTGCTTCCTGTCATAAGGCATACCTTCAGCCCCATATCTTCTATCATCTTGTGTATGTTTATATAATGCTGTCCTGCAAGTATCTCGGTAGGCGCCATCAAAGCTGCCTGATAACCGCACTCAGCAGCGGTAAGCATTGCCATAACTGCAATAACAGTCTTGCCGCAGCCCACATCTCCCTGAAGAAGCCTGTTCATGGGGTGCTGGCTTCTCATGTCGTGAAGTATCTCCTCAAATACCCTCTGCTGCGCCGATGTGAGTTTGAATTTGAGAGTATCTATGAATTTCCTGACAAGAACGCCGTTACAATCAAACGCAATCCCCCTCTCAACCTCTTTGCCCTTTTTAATTATTGAAAGCCCGAGTTCAAACTTAAACAGCTCCTCAAAATAAAGCCTTTCCTGATAGATGCTTGAACAACTGTTAAGGCTGTCTATATCTATACCGCTTTCCGGAAAGTGGGAATTGAATATGCTTTCAGTGAGTCCATGAAAATTATTTCTCCTGAGTATCTCGTCAGGAATATAATCAGAGACGTCATTGATGCAGGTATTGATGAGATTGAACATTATCGTCCTTAACTGTCTTACGCTAAGGCCTGCGGTGGTCCTGTAAATCGGGACAATCCTTGCCGTGTGTATAAAGGCATCGGCGTCATCTGTGACAAATTCATACTCGGGATTATCAAATTCAAAGCCGATTCCCCGGTAGGGATTCCTCTTAACAATGCCGCTCAGGATTACTTCCTGCCCTGCTTCAAAGTTCTTTTTCAGAAAAGGCTGGTTAAACCATTTTCCTTTGACAAGGCCGCTTCCGTCAGATACCGTCAACTCAAAAAGTTTCATATTTCGTCTTGGAAGCTTTATGACCTCGGCAGCAATAACCTTGCCGATGACGGTCTCAAGCCGGCCGTATTCGAGAGCGCTTATCTTTTTGATATTTTTTCTGTCTTCGTATCTGTATGGAAGGTAGTAAAGGGCTTCTTCTGCTGTCTTGATTCCGAGGGTGTTAAGGAGCTTTGCGCGCCGGGGGCCGACGCCTTTGATATATTGTACAGGGAATTCTGAAAGGTTCTTACCCATCAACAGATGGTTTGTTTTTCTTCAGCGCTTCTTTGTCTATTGCCTCTTCTAATACTTTGTCTGCTTCTTCCATCTTAATCTTGGAGTACTCTGTGTCGCTCATTATGTCTATGTCCCATCCTGTAAGCTTCATGGCAAGCCTTACATTCTGCCCTTTCTTGCCTATTGCAAGCGAAAGCTGCTGGTCATTGACAACCACCATTGCAGTCTTGCTTTCTTCATTTATGCCAATCCTTTCAACGCTTGCGGGGCTCAGCGCACGGGCAATAAGCATCCTCGGGTCATCAGTCCATGGGATTATATCTATCCTCTCGCCTCTAAGCTCCCTCACAATAGACTGAACCCTCGTGCCTTTCATCCCGACACATGCGCCTACGGGATCTATGGACGCATTGGTAGAATAAACGGCAATCTTTGTCCTGTCGCCCGGCTCACGCACTATATCCTTTATCACCACAAGCCCCTCGCTTATTTCAGGAACTTCCATCTTGAACAATGCCCCGACAAAACGCGGGTTCGTTCTTGAAACAAGCACAACAGGTTCCTTTGTGCTTATCTTCACTTCTTCTATCTGCGCCCTGACAGTATCTCCTCTTTTTAGATTTTCTCCGGGCAGCGCTTCGCTTTGAGGAAGAATAGCTTCGGTTTTGCCGATATTAATGTAGTAATTATTTTTTTCCTTCCTCATCACAGACCCGCTTACAACCTGCCCAACCTTATCTTTGAACTCGGCATAAATAACATCACGCTCAGCCTCACGGACTTTCTGAAAGATAACCTGCTTCGCTGTCTGGGCAGCTATCCTGCCGAAATCGTGAACATCAAGCGGCAGATCCACGCTTTCCGCCCCTGCTTTGTCAGAAAAAAGTTTTTTCACGTCAGACTTGGAAATCTCCATGTCTTTATCGGAAACCTTATCCACAATAATCTTTGTCTCATAAGCCGTGATATTGCAGGTTTTAGGGTCTATAGTAAGATGGACATTCGTTCTTCCGCCATACCGCTTCCTTGCGGCAGAAAGCAGTGCAGCTTCAAGCGCAGCAAGAAGAATTCCCCTCTCTATGCCTTTTTCCCTGCTCATCTGGTCTATTCCCTGACAGAGTTCTTTTGTCATTTTATCTCTATCTCCAGTCTGGCCCTTGATATGTTGTCAAAAGGGATATTACGCTCTTCCCCGTTTATATCTAATTGTATAAAGTCCGCAGTTATATTGGTTATCCTGCCGAGAAAAAAATTCTGGTTATCTATCTTGTCCTTAGTAATTATCCTCACAAGTTTCCCTTTATGCCTTTCAAAATCCTTCAATGCAGTTAACGGCCTGTCAAGCCCCGGCGATGAGACCTCAAGATTGAAAGGCCCCTGCATAGAGTCTTCCGCATCAAGCAGTAACCCAAGGCTTCTGCTGAATCTCTCACAGTCGTCAAGAGTCACCCCGCCGCTTCTGTCTATCGTAACTCTCATCAAGGCCCCCTTCCCTCTGCCTGATAACCTTACTTCAAGCACCTCAACGCTCTGGTCTTCAGCAACCTGACTTGCCAGCTTTAGCGCTGTTTCCTCAACAATTGACTGTTTTGTATCCATATACCTATAAAACAAAAGAGTGGGAAAACCCACTCTTTTGTTAAAATAATGCTGAAGCTGTTTAAAATATATAATATAACTGTTTTAATTTATCACTTTATCACCAAAAAAGCAATCATTTTCAGGGGTGGTTTTTTCCACCCCTGAAAATGATAAAAACTTATTTGCCTGCTGGCGCTGTTGGCGCTGCTGGTGCTGCCGGTGCTGCTGGCGCTGTTGCAGGAGCCTCTGCCGGTTTCGGAGCCTCTGCCTTCTTGCAGCCTGCTACTGTAAGAGCAAATGCTACAATCAGCACTAATGAAAGGATTAAAGCTATAACTTTCTTCACTTGGGTCACCTCCTCTTCTCTGTAATGTAAAAACAGACCTTAATTTGATAACATATATAATAAATATTGTCAAGATTTTTAAAAAACATATAATAGAGAACTTAGGGAGATTTCAATGAAAGATTTTTATGGTATAGAACTTATCATCTTTGACCTTGACGGCACGCTCGTTGACTCCGGCATGGATATAACTAATGCACTAAATTATGCTATAGCGCCATACGGGTTTAAGCCTCTTACTGTGGAGGACACCATTAAGATAGTCGGCGAAGGACTGACAAGGCTTATAGAAAAGATAGTTAAAGACAATAACACCCCCGTAAAGGACGCCGTGCTTGACAGGTTTATAAATTATTATTCGGCTCACCTCGCTGATTTTACAAGGCCGTACCCGGGAGTAATAAAAACCCTTGAGATGCTCGGCAGATATAAAAAGGCGGTAATATCCAACAAGAGAGAATCGCTGTCAAAAAAACTTCTTGACCAACTGGGTCTCATGAAATTTTTTGATATAGTGCTCGGAGGCGACAGCGCCTCAGGGAAAAAGCCGTCCCCTGCGCCTGTTAAAAAAGTGCTCGAAACTCTCGGAATAGAGCCTCATAGGGCAGTAATTGTGGGTGACAGTGACCTCGATATACAGGCAGGCAAAGGCGCTGGCGTAACAACCGTAGCTGTAACTTACGGATTCAGGGACAAAAAATCGCTTAAAGATGCAGACTTTATTCTTGACAGCATGGATGAACTGTTAACCTTGATAGAGATACACGATTCATGAATCGTGTATCATGTATCATGAACCTAACATTAGACACCATACGCGATATAGAACTTTATCAGAATAAGAAAGGCTACAGGTTTTCTGTAGATGCGCTCCTTCTTTACTCATTTGTAAACCTGCGCAGGGCATACAGGATTGCCGATCTTGGCGCGGGTTCAGGAATTATCGGTATTTTACTGGCAAAGCGCTATCCGGAAGCAGAGATTACATTGATTGAACTCCAAAAAAGCCTTGTAGAACTTGCAAAGAAAAATGTAGTTCTAAATAATCTCCAGGATAGGGTAACGGTTATTAGGAATGACATCAGGGATATAGATACCATTCACCTATTCACCCATTCACCGCTTCACCGTTTTGATCTCGTTGTATCAAACCCTCCGTTCAGACGGCAGAAAACAGGACAGATAAGCCCTACAGATGAAAAGGCTATTGCAAGGCATGAAATAGAGCTAAAACTTGCAGATTTAATACAGGCAGCGTGCTCACTTCTGAGGTCAAAAGGCAGATTCTGCATTATTTATCATCCGTCAAGGCTTGTGGAACTTATTGATGCCTTGAGGGAAAAACACATGGAACCGAAAAGACTGCGGTTCGTTCATTCAACGCTGACAACAGAGGCAAAGATGGCGCTCGTTGAGGCAATAAAAGACGGAAGAACAGAGATGAAAATTGAGAACCCCTTGTACATATATAAAGAAGACGGGACATACACAGATGAAATGAAGGCACTTTACTAAAAATCGCAGCAGTTTCAATCTTTGCCCTTTTTCGCCCTCCCTGTTTTCCTTCTTGATGTGATATGCCATATCCTGAAAAGCCTTTCAAGTTTGTCTTTATATGCCATTGATAAAAAAACAGCAACGACAGCAGCGCCCAGAAGTATAAAAAACCTGTAATACTGCTGGTTGTGAATATAACTTCCCCCAAGCGTCAGCAGGACAGTGCCGGCAAATCTGCCCACTGTGCTGATGACGAGGAATTCCTTTGTTGTCAGATGCCCCAGCCCGAGGATATAACACAGGGAATCTTTTGGAAAACCCGGGATAAGAAATAACAGAAAGACAAGGAAGGCGCCCTTGTGATGAAGAAGGTAATCATATCTCTCCATCGTTTTCTTTTTGATAAATTTTTCAACAAACGGCCTTCCGAAAAATCTCGACAGGCTAAATGCCGCATATGAGCCGGTGGTCAGCCCTATCGTAGATAACAGTATACCAAGGGATATACCATACAGATAACCACCGATAAAACCTGTGACTTCTCCTGGAATAGGAGCGGCAATAACCTGAATTGCCTGCAAGACTATAAACCCGAATAAAGAGAGGGGGCCTAACGAGTTGAGAAACTCGGTCACCCTCTCTTTATTCAGAAAAAACGAAACCGCCCCTGTCTGATAGAGGATTATCGTTGAACCTGCAATAACTACCAGCAGAATTAGCAGCCTGAGCCATATCCTGTTCTTAATTTCTACTATTGCGCATCTCCTTGTGATCTATAAATCGGTTATTCGGTTAATAGGTAAAACGGTGAAGCGGTTAACCGCTTCACCGTTTATTGAGAAATGGTTTTATCAGTCAGCTTTCCCCTTTTTATCGAGAAATGGTTTTATCAAGTCTATAGGCACAGGGAATATTATTGTCGAGTTTTTCTCTGTTGCAATCTCTGCAAGTGTCTGGAGAAATCTGAGTTGTAATGCTCCGGTTTCAGTTGCAATAATCTTTGCAGCATCTGCAAGCTTCTGGGACGCCTGAAATTCTCCCTCTGCGTGTATGACCTTTGCCCTTCTTTCACGCTCAGCCTCTGCCTGTTTTGCTATAGCCCTTTGCATCTCTACAGGTAGGTCCACATTCTTCACTTCAACTGCAGTAACCTTTACCCCCCAAGGCTCAGTCTGCTGGTCTATCACCTTCTGAAGCTCTGCATTTATTTCCTCTCTTTTTGCCAAGAGGTCATCGAGCTGGCTCTGACCGAGAATGCTTCTCAGCGTCGTCTGGGACATCTGTGAGGTTGCGTAATAAAAGTCCTCCACAGCCGTTATAGCCTTTATAGGGTCCATGACCCTGAAGTATACAACAGCATTCACCTTGACCGAGATGTTGTCCCTCGTGATTACATCCTGAGGCGGGACATCAAAGGCAACTGTCCTGAGACTCACCCTCACAAGCTTGTCAATTACAGGAATTATAATAACAAGTCCCGGCCCTTTAACAGGTATGATTCTCCCAAGCCTGAAGACAACGCCCCTTTCGTATTCCCTCAATATCTTAATTGCGCTTGAGAAGAAATAGATTACTAAAAACATTACAATCAAAAATCCCATAAACTGCGGCGGTATTCCTGTCATTTTGCCCTCCTTTTTTTATAGGAGAATAGGTCCAATAAGACTTATAAGACCTATTCTCCCCTTGTCATTTTTTTAACTTTCACCTTCAACCCTGATACTGCTTCAACAACTATTTTTTCACCCTTTGATATCGTCTCATCAGAATATGCAGACCATATCTCTCCGTGCAATAAAACTATGCCGCTGTCCTTCGTTATATCTGCATTTGCAATTCCCCCCATCCCGACAAGCCCCTCAGAACCTGTCACAGGTTTCCTTTTGTAGGCCCTGTATGCAAGGCCTACAACTACAGTAAAGAACAGAGCCGTTACAATTACGGCAGGAAGAATCAGAAACAGCGACAGCTTCATAAATGGCCCCGGTGATTCAAACAGCATTAACGAGCCGAGCAGCATTGCAATTACGCCGCCTATGGTTAAAACGCCATGCGAAATTATCTTTATCTCAAGTATAAAAAGTATTATTGCAAGAATAATCAGGAGAAGGCCCGCATAGTTCACAGGCAATGTCTGGAATGCATAGAATGCAAGTATAAGGCATATTCCTCCCATTACGCCCGGGAATATAGAACCGGGATTTGTCAGCTCAAAAAATAATCCGTAAAACCCGAGAAGCATGAGCATATAGGCGACATTCGGGTCTGTAATAACATTGAGAATCTTATGTCTCAGGCTCATTTCTTCCCTGACAACATTTACATGTGCAATCTTTAAAATCCTTTCTCCCGCAACTGTCTTTACCTTTTTCCCGTCTACGGTTGAAAGAAGAATATTAAGGTCATCGCTCACAAAGTCTATAATCTTTTCCTTTAATGCCTCTGCTTCCGTAGCAGACACGCTTTTCCTCACAGCATCCTCAGCCCACTTTGAGTTTCTGCCTGTTCTTTCTGCGAGTGATTTTATATAAGCGGCAGCGTCATTCGTGACTTTTTCCGACATTACCTTATCCATCTTCTCCCCTACTCCGACAGGATGCGCGGAACCGATGTTTGTGCCCGGAGACATGGCTGCTACATGCGCCGCAAGGGTTATAAAAACGCCTGCCGACGCTGCCCTTGCTCCGCTTGGCGAGACATAGACAATCACGGGGACTTCGCTTCCGATTATATCCTTGACTATATCCCTCATTGATGTATCGAGGCCGCCCGGAGTATCAAGCTCTATGACAACAGCTTCAGCTTTTTGTTCGTTAGCCCTCTTAATGCTCTTGCCAATATATTCAGCAGATGCCGGATTTATAATGCCGTTGACTGTAAGGACCAGCACATCCTTTTTTTGCTCCTGAGAAAAAAGCGGTGCTGAGAGGAAAAAAGACAGGAAAGTTAAAAAGGCCAATGTTCTCTTTAACATAAAAGAATTATACCACAAAGCAATAAAGCACTGTATAATATTGCCGTGAAATTCATAACAGAATACAAAATCAACGGCAAAAAACTGAGTCTTGTTCAGGGTGATATAACTGAAAGAGATATGGATGCCATAGTTAATGCAGCTAACTCTCATCTCCGGCATGGAGGCGGAGTTGCAGGAGCGATTGTCAGAAAAGGCGGGCAGATTATTCAGGATGAAAGCGACAGCATTGGTTATACCCCTGTCGGAACAGCGGTCATCACAGGCGCAGGCAAGCTTACTGCGAGATTTGTCATTCACACAGTAGGCCCAAAAATGGGGGAAGGCGATGAGGACAACAAGTTAAGGAATGCTGTTTTAAACACATTAGGGCTTGCATCAGAAAAAGGATTAAAAAGCATTTCTATGCCTGCGATAAGCTCAGGAATTTTCGGATTTCCAAAAGACAGGTGCGCAAAGATTCTTGTTAATGAATCCGCAGATTATCTCAGGAAAAACCCTCAATCCTCGCTTGAAATCATTGAGTTCTGCGTGTATGACGATAACACAATGGAGCATTTCAAAAGGGAATTTGAGAGGCTTAAATAATTCCCGTATATTCTTGCAGTTTCTTTTTCCCAATCCTCATCGGAAAATAAAAAGCAGAGGCATTCATCAGCAGTATGAGAATAAAACTTGCCGCAATCTGTATCTTTCCTGAAAAATCTAACCCACCGACTGCCCCTGCCCTGAAATTATATACATAAAAAATCCACGCCTCAAGGGATAATGTGGCGATAACAACACTGAATGCAGTGAGCATGAAAGCCATGCCTCCAAGGCTCATGGATACCGAAGCAATGTTTTCATATTTGAACTTTGGATACATTGCGCCAAATCCCGTTCCGAGTCCGCTTACAGAAATGCAAAGCATAACGACCGTCCCAAGCGACAGATACATGAGAATCCCTCCGACATTCATAGCAAGATTTGTGAGAAATACAAGGATAAGCATAAGCGCTGTCACAGGGATAAACCCATAAAAAAACTTTGACCATAGAAACTTTCTTATATCAACAGGAGAAGTCCTTATAATCCAGAATGCCTGGCCCTCAAGGCTCACGGATGCATAGATAAACCGCGCTGAAACAGCAGACAGCACAAGCCCTGATAAGACCAGATTAACAAGAACCATTATCTCCTTTATGAAAGGAAATCCGGAAAGTGCCTTTATAGGAATTGACTTGAAATTATAAACGTAAATCATTATGAGCACGCCTATTATGAACATCTGAGACCACTGGCCTGTGTCTCTGAAGAACGTTTTTATGTCCTTGTAAAACATTGCGGTATTCATTTCAGGGTAATATCTTCCTAAAATTCCCCTACCGACTCTTTCGCCTGACGGCTGAATCCTCTCTGTATTCACCCTGTAAAACCTTAATCCTGCAATTTCGGACAGAAGAAGAAAAAACAAGGCATTGCTCAGAAGAATTATCGGATAAAAAATACTAAAACTGCTTTTTTTCAGCACTGGGAAAATCGCCTCTGTGATCCAGTAGCTTGGAAGAATCGGGGATTCTGTTTTGAATGACATTATGGAATTTATGAAACCCTCAGGTGCGCTTATATCTTGCGGGATAAGCGCTTTTACTAAAAAATAAAGCATGAGAAAAAGCATTATGCCTATCCCAAGAAGCACATTCCTTGTCCTCTTTGCAGGAAAAATCCTTGTAAGTATATGCGCAATTGTGATGCCAATGCCTGCTGTTATTAAGCTGAATAGAAGAAAACATCCAAGAATCAAAAGATAATAGCCTGCCGCCGCGCCGTAGCTGATACCGTACGCAATAAATACCGGCGGCATGAATGAAAGCGCCATCCATGACGAATTCATGAAAGCCTCAAATGTCTTCAATCTCAATATATCCCTGATTTCAACGGGCTTTGAAAGGAGAAGCGGAATATCTTTTGATAGATAGAAAGAAGCAATTGCGGTGACTATGCTGCTCATGATAAGAAAACCAAGCAGGCTGAAAAATGTCATTGAGAAGAGTTTCCTTGCGAGTATCTCTCCGAAAAACTCGATTCCTCTGACATATGACAGGACTTTGTAAATCCCTATATAAAAAAGAACCCAGAAACCGACGCCGATTGCAATAAAAGGAAGCCTCCTGAGCACAATTCCGGCGTTGACAGAATTCTTAAACGAGAGAATTTTAGGTTTTAGAAGAAGCGCTAACATAGTCTCAATTTAACAAAAATTATTTTCCTGCCCTCCCATTTTTAAAAAAAGTCCCTCTAATCCGCCTTCCATCCCCTTTATTTCCTCTTTTGTTTTTATTGAGATTATAGAGCCTTTGTTAATGAACCCTACCCTGTGGCATAGCTCCTCGGCAATATGAAGACTGTGGGTTGCAAGGAATATCGTAACGCCTTTTGAGCTTAAATCCTCCATAACGCCTTTGAGCATCCTTACGCCGAACGGGTCCAGCCCCATAAAGGGCTCATCTATGAGAAGCGCTTCAGGCCTATAAATAAGAGCAGATGCAAAGAGCAGCCTCTGCCTCATGCCCTGCGAAAAACTCTCTATAAGCTCATCCTCAATATCCTTAATCCCGAATAACTCAAGCATTTCATCTATTCTTGACAATGCCTCGTTCCGTGGAATGCTGTATATTGATGATATGAATATAAGAAATTCCCTCGCAGTAAGTTTTTCATAAAGGAATGCCTTGTCAGGCACATAGCCAAGTATTGCTTTTGCCTTTATTGATTCATTAACAATGTCGTATTTCCCTATGAGTATCTTCCCCTCATCAGGTGTGAGGAGGCCTGTCATCATCCTTATTGTCGTAGTCTTTCCTGCTCCGTTCGGGCCGACAATGCCAAAAATCTCACCGGCGCTTACAGTCAGGGAAATATTCTTAACAGCATGTGTGGCGTTAAAAGATTTGGAAATGTTATCAAGGGTTATCATGGCTTTCCTCTTATCTCCCTTATCCTTTGAACAACAGGAGGATGGGAATAGTAAAAGCTTGCATATAAGGGATGGGGATAAAGATTTGAGAGATTGTCTTTTGAGAGTTTTATCAACGATGTTGCCATTGCCTCACGGTTCTCTGTCATCTCAGCAGCAAACCTGTCAGCTTCCCTCTCATGCCTTCTTGAAAAATAGCTGAATATGGGCGTCAGCGGAAAAGACACTATTCCTCCGACAAAACCCAGTATGAGAAGGTTTGCAAAAACCGTGTCATTCTGAATATTGAAAATCCTTATAAGAATTCCTGATTTTATCATCATGAACGAAATATAAATGCCTATCAGGGACATTGCCTCTATAACAATAATCATTTTAAGGACGTGCTTTTTCTTCCAGTGCCCTGCCTCATGCGCAAGAACAGAGAGAATCTCGCTCCTTTCCATCTTCTGTAAAAGCGTGTCATAAAGCACAATCCTTTTTACCTTTCCTATCCCTGTAAAATAGGCATTTGTATGCGAGCTTCTCTTCGACGCATCAATCTTGAATACCCTGCTTATCTTTATCCCTGCCTTTTTCATTAAGTCCCTTATTGAGCCTTCAATCTCCTCATCTTTTATCGGCGTAAATTTATTGAACAGCGGTTCAATTATATAAGGGGAGATATACATCATGAAGATGCTGAATAAGAGGAAAAAGAGCCAGACAAATAGCCACCAAAAATCCGGGCTTGCCTTCATCAGATACAAAGCGGCGGCTGCCATGATGCCGGTAAATATTGTGGAGAGTATTATTGATTTTATGAAATCGGTTATCCAGAGTTTCCACGTCATTGTGTTAAAGCCGTACTTGTTTTCAATCCTGAATGTGCTGTAAAGGTCAAAGGGAATTGAGATAATCGTATTTGCATAGCTCAGAACAAGGAAGAACACAATGCCTGAAAGAATAAACGGCATATTGAAAGACGCAATCCATGAGTTATACATATTCAGCAATCCGCCGAAGAAAAATGCGAGAACGAGGATATTACCAAAGATGGACTCTATAAACCCGAATTTGCTGTGTTCTACGGTATAATCTCTCGTCTTCTTCAGCAAATCAGAATCTATATAATCTTTAAACTCCTCGGGAACAACATCGCCGTATTTTCTCAGATGGCGCAGATTGAGAGATTTAAGCCAATAGCCGAAGAGGGCAATAAGAATATAGCTTATCAGCAGAATAATTTGATAACCCTTCATAATAGTTTTTATCTTACGATATTTATAGGAATTTTTGTTGACACACCCTTCAAATTTACCTAAAATTATCACAGAAAGACACATGTGACATAAAAAATAATGTTATGCTGAAAAAATAGCAATGCTACACACTTTTTTGCCTTGAACGATACTTGCTCACTTGCAGGCTTCATGTGAAAATTACTATCTATCCAGCCCGTCAATCTTTATCTTGCCAAGCACAGTAAGCATGTAGTGTCTTCAAGATAAAGAAAAAAGGTATAGTAGGAAAGAGAGCAGGCAGGAGAAGTTAAGCCTAATTAGACAAAGCAACCCGACATTGATAGATTTATATAACGATATTGCTGAAAGATTCCGGACAGGCAGGAATGACAGCAAAATGACACTAAAATAGCTATGGCAATTGCTTACATCAGCATAGGTTCAAATCTCGGAAACAGGGAAGAGAACTGCAAACAGGCTCTCAGGCTTCTTCAAGCAAACAGTGTCCTTATAAAAAAACAGTCCTCCATGTATGAGACCGAGCCGTGGGGCATTAAAGACCAGCCGAAGTTTATCAATATGGCAGTTGAGGCAGAGACTGATAAAGAGCATGAGGAACTTCTCAGGATTCTAAAAGAGATAGAAAAAGAGATTGGACGGACAGAGACAGTCAAATGGGGCCCGCGTGTTATTGACCTTGATATTCTTTTTTACGATGATTTAATCCTTAAAATACCCGGCCTTGAAATCCCCCACCCTCTTTTGCACGAAAGAGATTTTGTCCTGAAACCACTCTGTAAAATTGCTCCGTATAAAAAACATCCGGTTACAGGGAAGACAGTAAAGGAGATGCTTGAAAACCTTAAAGCATAATTTTCTTGACTCATCCCTCCGAATTCCACTAAAATCATCACAAAATATGCGTATAGATATAAAAAATAATGTTAGGCGAAAGGAGAATACTTAAAATGAGAGGACAGCGAATTATATTGATTTTATTTTTTGTTGCTATTTTGGCACTAATCGGCGGATGTGCCACAATGGGGGATGTAGTGCGTGTTAAAGACGAAGGCACAGCAAAGGTTTATCCTGTGACATCTGAACAGGCATGGGAGATTGCCAAAACAGTTTTTAGATGGGAAGGAGCAGATGCCATAGAGGAGCATAAATCAGAAGGTTATATGTTAACAAGCAGTGGGATGAACATGGTCTCATGGGGTGCTGTCATGGGGGCATGGATACTCCCTGTTGATAAGGACAATACAAAAGTTATCGTTGTTACGAAACGCAGGATTTCCATAAATATAGCAACAACATTAACAGAAACTACTTTCCACAATCGGTTTGCACAGGCTGTAGAAATTGTAAAAAATGGTGGAAAGATTAGTGATATTGCACCTAAATAATGTATAAGATTATATCGCCCAACAAGTCACTCCAGTGTACAGGATAAAACCGCGCTGCTGAATTTTGGTATTTACGAAAGGAGGACTACAATGAAGATATTGCGCTTTGGTTTATTATTTCTGCTGTTTGCCTGTATCACCCTTAGTGCTGAGGCACAAACAAATTCATACCGCCATCCGGCAACCGGACTGATATTCCCTGACAGCGTGGAAGGCATTATCAGGGGCAATGTGAAAGATTTTGAGGGGACGAATCCCGGACTGGGCGTAAGCGTAGCGTATGACAGGCCGGGTATTACGGTAACAGTATACGTCTACAATTTACGACTTAGGTCAATTCCCGCTGACCTGTCATCCCCTATCTTTAAAAACCACTTTGCCCAAGTCTTGCAAGACATTTATGAAATGGAAAAACGCGGATATTACAAGTTTGTAAAAAAGACTGCGGAGGGAATTATTTTCCTTAGAGCAGACAAAACAGGGCCACAGGCCTTATCCGCATCTTTCAGCTATGTCCAGAATGGAGTAGAACGCTTGTCAAAGGTCTATCTACTGGGACACAAACAGCATTTTGTGAAGATACGGTTCACCTATGACAAAGCAGTGCAGGCGCAGACTGAAGAAAAACTGACTGCATTTCTTAATGCGATGGCTAATATGATTGAGGGGAACTTGTAGCTACGCCTTTTTTACAAAATCTCCGTAACCCTTCAGTACCTTCAAGCCAAGTTCCTGACTCTTTTCAGGATGGAACTGCATTGCAAAAATATTATCCTTCCAGACCATTGAGGTAAAGTTTATTCCGTAGTCTGTCGTAGCTGCGATTATGCCTTCATCTTCCGGCGCAACATAGAAGGAGTGCACAAAATAAAAATATGACTCGGCCCCTATTCCGTTAAATATCGGAGGTTTATTTTTGATGTTCAGCGTATTCCATCCCATGTGAGGGACTTTTAATTCCATTTTTGGAAACCTCACAACCTTGCCCTTAAACACATTAAGTCCTTTGCATACTCCGAATTCCTCTGACTCTGTAAATAAAACCTGAAGTCCAAGACATATTCCGAGATACGGCTTGCCTTTCTGAATTGATTTTATAATCGCTTCAGTCAGTTTCATGTCAGTCAGGTTTTTTATGCAGTCAATAAATGCTCCGACGCCCGGAAGCACTACGGCATCGGCATTATCAATTGAAGCAGCATCGGTGACAATGCGCGCATCCACGCCGACTTTGAGGAAGCCTTTTTCAACGCTCCTTAAATTTCCCATTCCATAATCAACAATTGCAATCATGAATTTAGTATAATTCAGCTTATGAATTTACTTCAACAAAAAATAATCAGGAGAATAAAATCCGAAGGCCCTGTTACATTCAAAACCTTTATGGAGATGGCTCTCTACGAACCTGAACTCGGCTATTACACCTCTCAAAAAACAAGGATTGGAAGAAGCGGCGATTTTTACACAAGCTCTCATCTCCACCCGGCATTCGGCATGATGCTCGGAAAACAGATAGAAGAAATGTGGGAGATAATGAACAAACCTTCTGCCTTTCAGATTGTTGAAATGGGCTCAGGCGCGGGCTATCTCTGCAAGGACATTCTTGATTACCTTAAAAATCGTGAACTATTTAATTCTTTGAATTACACAATTGTTGAACTCAACCCTGCTATGAAAACCAGCCAGCAGAATTTATTGACAGACTTTTCAGACAAGATACGCTGGGTATCATCCATCAGAGAGCTTAATAACATCAAAGGCTGCTTTCTCTCAAACGAGCTTCTTGACGCCTTCCCTGTGCACATTATAGAGATGAACGATGAAATCGAAGAGATATTCGTTTCCACAGACAATGAAAAACTAATTGAAATCAAAGGAGCGCCAAGCACAAATGGAATAGCGGATTACCTTAAAGAATTTTCCATAGGACTTGAGAAAGGACACAGGTCAGAGATAAATCTTGAAATCAAAAACTGGCTCGGCGAAATAAACCGCGTTTTAACAGAGGGATTTATATTAACGATTGACTATGGCTATTCTTCCGAAGACTATTACAGTGAAGACAGAAACAGAGGGACACTTCTTTGCTATCATGAGCATCAAGTGACAGAAGACCCTTATCAAAATACAGGAGAGCAGGATATCACAGCTCATGTCAATTTTTCATCTGTCAAAAAATGGGGTGATGAACTCGGCATAAATACAATAGGCTTCTGCCCTCAGGGGGCCTTTCTCGTGTCGCTCGGCATTGATGAGGTTATCGCTGAAATCCATAAAATCCATAAAAATTCTGATTACCCGTTTGAAGTCGCCAGAATCAAAAAATTAATTCTTCCGGGCACCATGGGAGAAACACACAAGGCCATAATACAGCACAAGGGCGGCGGGAAGCCTGCATTAAGAGGATTCACTATAAAAAACCGGCTCATTTCCCTTCGATTGCCTTGAGTATTCCATTGAGCAAGGCTGCAGGTGTTGGAGGGCAGCCGTATATATAGGCATCAACAGGAATAACTTTATCAATGCCGCCGAGCGAAGCATAGGTCTCGCCGAAGATGCCGCCGTTACAGCCGCAGTCTCCGACAGCAACCACAAGTTTCGGAGTTGGAGTCGCATCGTAAGTTCTTCTAAGCGCAATCTCCATGTTTCTTGATACAGGCCCTGTGACAAAGAGCATGTCTGCAAATCTCGGAGACGCGGTGAAATGTATACCGTAACGCTCGCAGTTATATATGGAATTGTTCAGTGCATGTATCTCAAGCTCGCACCCGTTGCATGAGCCCGCATCCACATGCCTTATAGCAAGGCTCCCGCGAAAAAGCTTTTTAACGGCTTCTTCAAGCCTGTCACCGGCTACTTTGATATTAGCTTCCTCCTGCCCCAAAACATCTTCGGTGACAATGCCTGTGCTGAATATCTGGCGAAGGATTCTTATCATAGGTCATGCCCCGAATATGACTGATTAAAGCTTTTATTGCAGAGTGGAAAGTCAGGGACTATATTGCCGGGAATAGCCTGCTCAAGCCCCAGCCAGTTGACACTGGAAGGGTCTCTGACCATACAGCGGTTTATCTCTCCGGCCGGCCCTGATTGAAGCCAATAGATAATCTCGCCTCTCCATCCCTCAACCGCTGCAAATCCCGCCTTTTCAGATGAAGGGGGCTCTATTGTTCCGTTGATATTTCCGTCAGGCATGTTGTCAAGAAGCCAGCGTATAACTCTGATAGACTCACGCACCTCATGAACGCGAACCCATGTTCTGGCATGCACGTCTCCCGTAACGAGAACCGGCACATCCAACTCAATGCGGTCATACTGATCATAGGGAGGAAAAGGGTTGAATATGCGGCAGTCAAGGTTCATGCCGCTCGCCCGCGCAACTATTCCCACAGCGCAGAGTTCTCTTGCCTTCTCAGGCAAAAGCACTCCGGTGTCCCTCACCCTGTCTTCAAGGGAAGGATTTTCATCATAGATTGTGACAAGTTTTTCAAATTCTTTCTCAAGCCATTTTAATTCACTTAATATCTTTTCTTTGCCTTTTAAATCAATGTCAACAGCAACACCGCCCGGGATAATTCTGTCCATTATAAACCTGTGGCTGAAAAGTTCGCTGTTAGTGCGGAGAATCCCTTCTTTTAACCGCATCATTTGATAGAGCATAAAGGCGAATGCAGCGTCATTGCAGATAGCCCCTATATCTCCCAGATGGTTTGCAATGCGCTCACGCTCGAGAAAAAGCGCCCTAAGCCAGAATGCCCTTTCCGAAGGAACAAAGCCGGTCATGGACTCTAAGGCCATGCAGTATGCAAGGCTGTGGGCAACAGTGGTGTCTCCCGACACTCTTCCCGCAAGCCTGAAGCCGTCCACCCATCTCATGGACTCAAACCGTTTCTCTATGCCCTTATGCACATAACCAAGCCGTTCTTCAAGGTTGATAATCTGTTCGCCAATTGCCTGAAAACGAAAATGCCCCGGCTCAATAATGCCTGCATGAACCGGACCAACGGGTATTTCATAAACCCCTTCTCCTTCCGCCCGTGACCATCTGTATTCGCCTTCCACCCTCGGCATGGGTTTTGAAGCATCAAAGGACTTTCTCAAAGGGTATGCGTCCTGAGGCCAGTCCTCAAACTTTATCCAGGGCCGCAAATCAGGATGTCCTTCAGGAACAACACCCATGAGGCTGTTCATCTGACGTTCAAACCTGTATGCAGGCAGATACTTTTTTGTGAGAGTTGGAAATGCCGGATCATCCATTGTTGTTACGGTCTTGACAATCAGGTATTCCGAGCCCCACCTGTAACAGGCGAATATGCCGAACCACGGCGTCTCTTCCGTAGCCCATTCAGCGGCAAGCAGCGCGTATGACTTTTTCATGGCTTTTGCAGCCTCTGTGAACTTCGTCTTCGGCACAGTGCAAAATACCACAGACACGGGATATTGATAATTTTCCCTGAACTTTACATCCTCTCCAAGTGCTGAGATTATGGCGTCCTTTAATAAACTCATTTCAGTATCTGCACCGCCTTATGAAACCATTGATTGAGAAAAACCGGCATATACAGCCCTACTGCCAGAACAATAGCCATATGCAGAAGCACAGGCAGATGCGCCACTTTCATGGATTTCTGATATGAAGGAATCTCCCCCGCAACCATCGGCTGCACTTTTTTGAATACGGCGGCAAATGCAATAGCAAGCCCCAGAAGAAGAAACGGAGTCATAAGGGGCGCATCTTTTATGGTAGCGGTCAGGATAAGGAATTCGCTCGTGAATATCCCGAAAGGAGGCATGCCGACAATAGCCATGGCCCCGAACATCATCCCCCAGCCGACAAGCGGATTGCCCCTGATAAGCCCCTTTATTTTATCCATATCCTGAGTCCGGTGCATCTGTGATGCATGGCCGACTGTAAAGAATATGGAAGACTTTGCAAGGCTGTGAACAAGCATATGCAGAAGCGCGCCGTATGTAGCGATAGGGCCGCCCAAGCCGAAAGCAAAGGTGGCTATGCCCATATGTTCTATGGAGGAATAAGAGAACATCCGTTTTATATCCTTTTGCCTGAGCAATGAGAAGGCTGCCACAAGTATGGAAATTATCCCGAAGCCCATCATAATATTGCCTGCATAATGTGTATGAGTTGAGCCGTCCACAATAGCCTTGCATCTTACAAGGGCATATAGTGCAACATTCAGCAGCAGGCCTGAAAGCACGGCAGAGATTGGAGTCGGCCCTTCGCTGTGCGCGTCAGGAAGCCAATTGTGAAGCGGAACAAGCCCTACCTTGGTCCCGTATCCGACCATCAGAAAGACAAAGGCAAGAGATAATATTGTAGGCTCCAGCTTGCCGCTTGACTGGATAAGATTTGTCCAGAGGAGCGCCTCCCCTCCTTCTCCGAGCACCTTTTCAGCGGCGAAATATAAAAGAACAGTTCCAAAAAGCGCCTGAGCTATGCCAACGCCGCAGAGGATAAAATATTTCCATGCAGCCTCAATAGCTGTCGGCGTCCGGTACAGCGATACAAGCAAGACAGTTGATAATGTGGCAAGTTCCATAGCTATCCATAACACGCCTACATTATTGGTGAGAAGGCATAGGAGCATTGCGAATATAAAGAGCTGGAACATGGCATGGTAAAAACGCATTCCCCAGTGCCCGACCCTTCCGTGCTCGCGTTCACGCCTCATATAGCGCCTGCTGAATATGGCTGTCGTCATCGAGACAAAAGATGTAAGCACGGCAAGATAGACATTAAACGCGTCAACAAAGAAAAACTTATTCCCTGCAAGCATGGGGCCATTGTTATAGACATCCAGCGCAAGGGCAATACCGGCAAGGAAGGTCGCGGCAGAACCGGTGATGTTTATCTCAGGGGCATATTTTCTATCTCCCACAAAAGCAAGAACAACAGCGGCAAAAAGCGGAACCACCAAAAGAATAAGCAGCGGCATATCACTCCCCTTCCTTCAGCCTGGCCATCTGTTCCACATCAAGGCTGTCAAAGGTGGTATTTATATGGAAGAAGAATATGCCGAATATGAACGCTGCAATCAATACGTCAATTGCCACGCCCAGTTCAACCACAAGGGGCATGCCGTAGGTTGCGCTCGTTGCGGCAAAGAACAGGCCGTTTTCCATTGCAAGGAAACCGATTATCTGCGTGACTGCGTGCCTCCTTGTAATCATCATCAAAAGCCCTATCATAACCGTTGCAAGGGCAATGGCAAGTATGGAGCGCGTAACTAACGTTGACATCTCACGCACCGGAGCAGTCAGGCTGTATGAGAATATTACAAGGGCAATGCCAATGAGCATTGTAAGTGGGACATTTACCACTGTCTCTATCTCCTTGCGAATCTTCAGCTTATGGATAAGCGCATTCAGGATGTAGGGAAGCAGTATCACTTTCAGTGCGAGGGTTAATACCGATGATATGTAAAGGTGGTGCCTGCCTGCCGCATAGCCGACAATAGCTGTGCTGACCGAAAGGAAAAGCCCCTGCCATGCAAATAAATGAATGAGCCCGTAAATTCTTCTCTGAACGAGCATGCCGAAGGCAGTCAGAAGAACCATGGCCGCAAGAAAATTTATTATCTGCGCTGTTGTCTGAATATCCATATCACTCCAATATAAAATGAGCCAGCATTCCAAGAGTTGCCAGCAGGAAGGCGGCGCCTAAAAATTCCGTCACGCGGAAAAGCCTCATCTTTGCAAGCCCGGTCTCAATGAGCACCAGCACAACTCCTGCAAAAGTGAATTTTATTATCAGATAAATCAATGCAAGAGGTATTGCCGCCATATTCCCGGCTCCGGCAATCCCCCATGGGAAAAAAGCAGCAGCGCCCAATGACATAAAAAGAAAAAGCTTCATCATGCCCGCCCATTCAATAAGGGCAAGATGCCTTCCTGAATATTCGAGTATCATTGCCTCATGAATCATTGTAAGTTCAAGATGTGTTTCAGGGTTGTCAACAGGAATCCTCCCCGTCTCTGCAATTGCGATCATAACAAAAGCAAGAAAGGCAAAGGCAAGGGACGGCCTCAGCGCCATATGAATATCGCTTTGCGAGATAGTCTGTGCAATGTGCGAAAGGGATGTGGACTTGCTCGCCAGCGACATTGTAAATACAGCCATGAGCATTGCAGGCTCTGCAAGCGAGGCAATCGTCATCTCACGGCTTGAGCCCATGCCGCCGAATGCGGTGCCGATGTCCATTCCGGCCAGCGCGGTAAAAAAACGGGCAATGGCAAAAAGCGCAACAAGCGCAATAACATCCGCCGTGGCGGAAAGGGGCAGGTCAACCGACAGTATCGGGATAATCCCTCCTGCAAGAAGGGTTGCCCCGAAAACGATATACGGAGTAAAACGGAATATCCACGAGGCATTTTCCGCCAGCACCACATCCTTTGAAAAAAGCTTTGCGATATCCCTGTAGGGTTGCAGCAGGCTTGGTGAAGTCCTTCCCTGCGACCAGCACTTCACCATCTTTACCCATCCGGCAAAAAGCGGCGCCGCTGCAAGAAGCAGCAAAAGCTGCATTATCTCCATAAGCAAAGGCAAAAATTTCATATCACAAACACCAGAAGCAGAATGATAGTTATAAACGAATAAATAAGATATGTCTGAATCCTGCCTTGCTGCAGCATCCCGACCTTGCGTGATAACCAGAAACTCGCCTCGGCAATTGGTTTGTAAAGCCATCCCCAGGCGCGGTCACGCACCTTGAGATAGTAATTGAGCCTCTTCGGGAATGCGCTGTGGGCGGACTGCTGAGCCAAATCTACCTGTTCTTTTATATTGAAAAGATAGCCGAATATTCTCCTTATAGGCATGGAAAAAGATGTGGCATTATACTGCATTCTCTCAGTTAACTTTTCAAATCCGCAGTCCCAGACATGGCCCCTGCGGATAGCTCCGGGTTTCACATGGAGCATGATGTACGCCGCAGCTACAACTGCGAGAATTCCCAAAAACACAATAATTCCGGAATATGAGGCGCGTTCAGGAGCCACAGGTGTAAGCCAAAGCCAGCCATATGTTCCGGCTGATGCGCTTATCGTAGAGCCCACTAACTGCACAGGTATCGTATCCATCCATCCGATAAACAGAGTCGGCAGGATTCCGAGGAGCAAACAGGTGGCGGCAGCCATCATCATCCCAATCCTCATAGGCCAGTTTACCTCCTGAATTGTGGGTTTATGGTGTCCGCGCCAGCGGCCTAAAAATGTTACTCCAAAAGCCTTTACAAAGCATGCCGCAGCAAGCGCGCCTGTAAGGGCAAGAATAGCCGCCCCTATCGGCATAAGCAGTTTCAATATAGGCGCGGGAAGAGACGGAGAGAGAAGAAATGCCTGAAAGGTAAGCCACTCGGATACAAACCCGTTGAATGGCGGCAAAGCTGATATTGACACGCACCCGATGAGAAAGAGTGCGGCAGTCCACGGCATTTTATGAATAAGCCCGCCCATCTCTTCCATATTGCGCTCATGCGTAGCATGAAGCACAGCCCCCGCTCCCATAAAGAGAAGTCCCTTGAACATTGCGTGGTTCATAGTGTGATACACTCCTGCTGTAAGCGCAAGCGCAGCAATAAGCGGCATCTGAAATGACATAAATACCATGGAAAGCCCTATGCCTATGAGTATGATCCCGATGTTCTCCACAGAGTGGTAGGCAAGAAGCCTTTTTAAATCATGCTGCATAAGCGCATAAAGAACGCCCATGACAGCAGAGACCAAACCAAACACCAGCACAACAGCTCCCCACCACCACGGAAACACCTTAATGATGTCGAGAGTTACACGGATAATGCCGTATATGGCGGTTTTCAGCATAACACCGCTCATGAGGGCAGATATATTAGAAGGCGCTACAGGATGGGCTTCCGGCAGCCATACATGCAAAGGAACTATACCCGCCTTTGCAGCGAAACCGAAAAATGAGAGAAAAAAAGCAGCCGTAGCCCATTCCACCGGAAACTGTGATGCGCGCATAGCGTCAAAGGTGTATCCGCTGAAGTCCTTGAAATCCGTGGCAAGCCCTGCCATCACACCGAATGACAGCAGAATAGCCACAGCGCCGATGTGCGCAATGACAAGATAAAGGAAAGCGGCCCGTTTGTTTTCCGCCTTTTCATCCTCATACATTACAAGGAAATATGAAGCGGCAGCCATAAATTCCCATGATATAAGAAAGAACAATGCATCATCGGCAAGCACCACCATTAACATGCCCGCTATAAAAAAAGAATAGAAAATAACAAGCCGCATCACAGGCCTCTGTCCTATAAAACCCCTGACATAACCGATAGAATAAACCGACACATAGAATGCCAGAAGCCCAATAGTCGTGAGAAAAAAACCTGAAAGGGGATCAAGCCTCAGATGAAACGGAAGGTCAGGCAGTCCGAGAACAAGAATGGCCTTTTCTGTGGTCCCGTTTTCCACCGTCCATATCCCTGCTGCAACCGCAAGCAAAGAAGCTGCCGCTGCAAGGGAAAAGCAGATATGGACCATAGCTCTCTCGTTTTTTCTGAATAATGGAGCAAGAAGAACCTGCAGCAAAAATAACAGAACAGATAAAGACGCAAGATCAAGAGGGCTGAAAATCACTTTCTCCCTCCTAACATCTCAGCCTCTTTTCCGGAAATTAAAGAATAGAATTCAGAAGGCAAGGTAAACTGTCTTTTCTGATACATTTAAAAGCTCTGCCATATCTTTAACGCTTAGTTTTATTTTTGTTTATCATGTCCTGGATTAGATAAACGTAAAATTATATTAAAAATAAAGCGCTTCCTTTGTCAAGGAAACAGCAAAAAAGCTCCATCCTGAAGATAACTGCAAAAATATCGCAAAACTTTTTTAACCCGGCATTTATTGTGTGCGATGGGATAAAATAGGCAATGCAAAAGATTCATCTGAAAAGGACCAAAAGAATTAATGACGGACATCTGTGGGTCTTTTCTAATGAGTTGCATGAAAATCCAAAAAAGTATGCTCCCGGCTCCATTGTTGACCTTTACGACATGAAGGACGCCTTTATCGGCATCGGATACATCAACCCGCAGAGCCTCATCTCTGTCAGGATACTCACAAGAGACCCCGATAATATCGGGGTTGATAAGGAATTCTTCAGGAGGCAGATAAAAGATGCGCTCATGTTGAGGGAAAAACTCTTAGGAGCAAGAGACGCCATGCGCTTGATTTACAGTGAAGGAGATTTTCTTCCCGGACTCATAGCAGATAAGTATAAAAACTGCCTCGTCCTTCAGTTTCTTACAGCAGGGATGGAAGCCATGAAAGAAACAATCATAAATCTGTTTGATGAGATGTTAATGCCTGATGTAATCATACTCAGAAACGACGGGCGTTCACGAACGCTTGAAGGGCTTGCGCTTAATAAAGAGATTGTAAAAGGTAATCTGGACATCCTGCCTATGATAAACGAGGACGGGCTTCTCTTTGAAATCAATCCGTACGAAGGACAAAAAACAGGATTCTTTCTTGACCAGAGGGAAAACAGGCTTGCCCTGAAAAATCTTATCAAAGGCGGCAAGGGGCTTGACCTTTTCTGCTACACAGGCGCATGGTCCATTCATCTTGCGTCAGCAGGAGCAGAGGCCACGGGAATTGATGAATCGGAAAAAGCAGTTGCACAAGCCCTGAAAAATGCTGAAATAAATAACCTGCAGGACAAAGCAAAATTCATAAAGGATGATGTCTTTGCATTTTTGAAAAATGAATCTCTGAAAAATGAACAGGGATATGATTTCATAGTCCTTGACCCTCCAGCATTCGTGAAAAGTTCATCCAAAATTAAAGAGGCGCTGAAGGCATACAGAGCGTTAAACAGCATCTGTATGAAACTTATAAAAAAGGGCGGAATCCTTGCAACATCCTCATGTTCGTATCACATAAGCAGGGAGATGTTTATTGATATGCTAAAGGATTCGGCAAAGGATTCGGGGAAAAGAATCAGGCTACTCAGCCTGCGCTCTCAGAGTCCTGACCACCCCATCCTCCTCTCAATGCCGGAGACAGAATACCTTAAATGCGCTTTCTTATTGATTGAGTAGGAAGATTGATGCGGGCTAAAGCAGAGAATTCAATCAGACAAGAACAGCTTTTCCGGTTAACTCTGCCATCAGATCTTTGACTGACAGAATCCTGTCAACCCTGTGCGCATTCGTGCCCACAGTATAGAGAGGCTCTTCTTTATCGGCATTGTAGTCGGCTGAACTCAGCAGGCCGTTGCATATGCAGAAATGGTGCTCGTTGCTTTCCTTTGCAGGGCAGAGACTGAATTTGCCTTCTTTGTCCTTAAGCAGAACATAACCTTTGTCGCATTTTGGCTTTCTCAGTTTCTGCAGCGTAGAGACATACATGGGCGATTGCTTTATGACCCTGAAAGGCATTCCGCATGGAGAGCCCGGATCGTATGCAACAATAATATCGTTCTCCCCTGCATTAATAACAGCCTGTTTATATTCTGCAGTGGCGCTGCTCTCCTCAGTAGCAAGGAACCTGGTTCCCATTTGCACACCATCAGCGCCCATTTTCAGGAATCTGACAATGTCGTCATAGGTATAAATACCTCCTGCGACAATGACAGGAAAACCTCCGTATTTATTAGCCATATCTTTTACAGGCGGAAGCAGTGTTTCAAGCATGTTTTCATCGCTGTCAATCTCGTCCATCTTAAAGCCGAGATGCCCTCCGGCAAGCGGCCCCTCCAAAACAACGGCATCAGGCCTGTAACCGCTCCTCTCCCATTTTTTGCAGATGATGTCAAGTGCTCTTGCAGATGAAACGATTGGAATAAGCGCAGTATCCTTTGGCGGTTGAATTGTAGGCAGTGAAATAGGCAGCCCTGCTCCTGAAATGATTGCATCTGCGTTTGCATCAAGAGCGCCCTTCACAGAATCGTCATAATCCCTGACAAGCGCGCGCATAATGTTTATGCCTGCAAAACCGCCGCTTTCTTTAGCGCGGCAAACTTCTTCATATGTAGCTTCGTATGTATTGAGTTTTTTCCCTGTCCTCTTTGAGACAAGCCTGTCAAGAGCTGCGCTTGATACAATGCCCAGCCCGCCTTCCCTCGCAACAGCGCTTGCAAGAGGATAAAGGGAAACACCTACGCCCATACCGCCTTGAATAATAGGAAGCGAAATGGCTTTGCCTTTTATAATCAATGGAGAAAACATTTGAGAAATCAATTCCCTTGTACTGTTTATTTTACACTATTTACAGTCATATAAGATATTATAGTATTTATTGCTTTGTCAATTACTACCAAAGGAAGATTGGCAATGACATGAAGGAACCGCCAGAAGCTACTGCCGCATAGAGGCTAACCTCTTATCACAACTTTCCTTACCCCGCTGATAGAGGAAAGTTCCTCAAGCATCGGCTTCATCGGCACATGATGCCTCAGAGAAATTGTGATATCGTAAGTTATTTCTCCTTTAGAATTATCCTTTTCGTAATCTGTCTTACTGATATGCGAACCTTGTTTCCTGAGAATTGATTTGATTTTGTCATCCTCAATCTTTTCATCAGCGGTTATCGTAATGAATTTAAACACAAGCCTTGACATCCGCCTTTCTATAACCCTGAGCACAAGCAGCGAGAAAAGAGTGAGAGCGCTTGCAGCCACACCCGCAACATAAAGCCCCGCGCCAACTGCAAGTCCTACCGCAGAGACCATCCAGAGGCATGCCGCTGTCGTAAGCCCCTGAATCGTTATCCCCATCTTTAAGATGGCGCCTGCGCCTATAAACCCTATGCCTGTTATTGCGCCTGCTGCAATGCGCCCGGGATCCACCCTGACATAAGACGGATTCATATAACTCAGATGGTGGTAATACTCGGATACTATCATTACGAGCACGGAGGCAACGCAGACGAGAAGCTGTGTCCTGAATCCTGCCTGCCTTCCGTGAATCTGCCTTTCAAACCCTATGACGCCGCCTAAAACAGCGCCAAGGAGCAGGCGGATGATTATCTCTGTTTCTGAAAGCATAAAAAATTATAACAATTTTTCACGAATTAATGCTTTAATAAAATGCAGGCGTCTTTACGGTTGTATTTATGGCCATCGGGACAAAGAGACAGAGCCTCCGGAATAGCATTAATTTTCGGCCATTGACCTTATTTATACTTGTGATATAATTGATTTGAGGAGGGACGATGAACCAGATATGGTTTGCGCTTATGACAATTGCTTTTTTAATAGTTGTATGCTTTCTCGTATATGTGCTTCTTGAACTGAGGAAATCCGCAAGGGCGCTCACAGATTTCCTGAGGACAACAGAGGATTCCCTGAAACCCGCTCTGGAAGAACTCCAACTGACACTGAAAAGCATGAGAAAGGTCACTGATGATGTGAATTCTGTCACGGAGGACATAAGGCTGGTATCAGGCAGCGCAAGGGATATCGGACATAACTTAAAAAAAATAAGCGCGCTTTTAAATGAAGCCAGTTCGGACGCCATAATAAAAGTTTCGGGATTAAGGGTCGGGATAAGAACAGCGCTTGAAGTCTTAATAAAGAACTTTCTGACAAAAGGAGGCACCAAATGAGAGACAATGATGGACACAGCGCAGGCACGGTATTTCTTTCCTTTCTTTTTGGAGGGATTGTAGGCGCAGGGCTTGCTATGCTTTTGGCGCCGCAGTCCGGAAGCGAGACCAGAAAAAGGATAAAGGAATTCGCGGATGACATGCGGGAAAAGGCGGAAGACTACGTTGAGGATATCAAAAAAGGCGTGACATCAACTGTGGAGGAAGGAAAAGACTTTTACGAAGAAAAGAAATCCGCCGTTACTGCGGCAGTTGAAGCAGGCAAAAAGGCATACGAGAAAGAAAAAGACAGGCTGTCCAAGGGTTAGGCCTGAATGCACGAGGCTTCTATTGCGCTGAGCGTGCTTGAGATTGCCGTTGACAGCTGCAGAAAAGCAGGTTATAACAGGATAGAATCAATACGGTTAAAGATTGGGAGGGCGTCGGGCATAATGATCGACGCCCTCCTTTTTGCATTCAATGCCGTCAAAGCGGACACAATTGCGGCAGAAGCAAGCGTTATAATAGACGAGATAGCCGTAAGCGGCTTGTGCAGCAGCTGCGACAAAGATTTTGTTACAGAAGAAAAATATGTATTGTGCTGTCCTGAATGCAGCAGCGCCTCATTTAATATAAAAACAGGGCGTGAACTTGAAATTATAGATATGGAAGTATTTTGAAGAACAAACTAACAGCATGCAAAAAATTATCAGGGGGCAAATAAAGTGAAAGTTGAAGTCGTGACAAGGATACTTGAGGCAAATGAGAGAATCGCAGCGGAAAACCGCAGGCTTTTTGACAAGGCAACGGTCTATGTCATTAACCTGATGAGTGGACCGGGAGCGGGCAAGACATCCCTGCTGGAAAGAACCATAAAAGAACTGAACGGAAAAATAAAAACCGCTGTTATAGAGGGAGACATCGCAGGCACATCTGACGCCGAAAGGATCGGCAGTCTCGGCGTGCCCGTTATACAGATAAATACAGGCGGCGCATGTCATCTTGACGCTAATATGATTAACGAGGTTCTGGAATCTCTCCCTCTGAAGGAGACCGACCTGCTTTTTGTCGAAAACATAGGAAATCTTGTATGCCCCGCGGAATTCAATATAGGCGAGGATATGAAGGCAATGGTTTTGAGCATAACTGAAGGCGATGACAAGCCGTTAAAATATCCCCTCATGTTTCAGGAATCATCAGCTTTGATATTGAACAAAATTGACCTTCTGCCATATACAAATGCAAGCGTGGAGAAAATCAGGAAAGACGCAATGTCCTTAAATCCTTCGCTGAAAATATTTGAGGTTTCATGCAAAACAGGCAAGGGAATCGCGGAATGGGCGGAATGGCTGACAGAGAAAGTTAAAAGTTAGAAGTTAAAAGTTAATGGATCGTGTCCTCATCAATATCAAAGGCATTGTGCAGGGAGTCGGCTTCAGGCCCTTTGTCTATAACCTCGCCAAATCTCTTAACCTGAAAGGCACAGTAACCAATACCACTGACGGGTTGACAATTGACATAGAGGGCGAAGACGTCACGTCATTTATAGACAGGCTTCCAAAAGAAGCCCCTCCATTATCAGAGATAAACAAGATTGATATTTCGCCTATGCCTTTTTGCGGCTATGAGGATTTTAAGATAGTAAAAAGCAGAGACAACGGAAGTTTTACGCTTATATCTTCTGACGTCTCTGTATGCGAGGACTGCCTTAAAGAGATGCTTGACAAGGACAACAGGCGTTATCTCTACCCTTTTATAAACTGCATCAACTGCGGGCCGCGGTATACCATCACAAATGCCGTTCCGTATGACAGGCACAACACCACCATGTCTGTTTTTAAAATGTGCAATGAATGCGAAAGCGAATACAACAACACTTCTGACAGGAGATTTCATGCCCAGCCTAATGCCTGCTCTAAATGCGGGCCGAACTTAGAGTTGAAAATTCATCCGCCGCGGCGGACAAAATTTAAAATTGATGAAAAAGAAAATCCTATCAAAGCAACTATAAATATTTTAGAGCAAGGCGGTATCGTTGCAATAAAAGGGCTTGGCGGTTTTCACATCGCATGCGACGCCGCAAACAGAGATGCAGTTGAAAGATTAAGAGAAAGGAAAAGAAAGAGCAACAAGCCTTTTGCGCTTATGGCTCCTGACATAGAAACAATAAAAAAATACTGCGAGGTTTCGGAGAAAGAGCAAGCACACCTGGCCTCCAATAAGAGGCCGGTTGTGCTCCTCAGGAAAAAGGATACAGGATTCAGGATACAGGATTCAGGATACAGGATTCAGGCTGAAGAAAATCATGCATCATGCATCATGCATCATGCATCAGTACTTCCTGATTCAATCAGCCCTAATAATCTGTACATCGGTTTCATGCTGCCGTACACGCCATTACATTATCTCTTGTTTTATTATCCTATTCACCGATTCACCGATTCACCGATTCACCATAACTTTGACGCGCTTGTAATGACAAGTGGTAATATCTCAGAAGAGCCGATTGTTGTCAGCAATGATGAGGCAGCAGCAAAATTCTCCGATATGGTTGATGCGCTCCTGATCCATAACAGGGACATCTTCATGCGTGTGGATGACTCAGTAGTACGAAATCATTTCATTGCTCATAGGACAAAACCTCTCTTTATCCGCCGTTCAAGGGGTTATGCGCCTGAACCCATATCTCTGGACAATGACGGCCCCGAAGTGCTCGGCTGCGGAGCTGATATAAAAAACACATTTACCCTCACAAAAGGAAGCTATGCTATTCCAAGCCATCACATAGGAGATATGGAAAATTACGAGACTGTAAAATTTTTTGAAGAGAGCCTCAGCAATCTAAAAAAAGTTTACAGGGTGAACCCTGTTGCAATTGGATATGACCTGCATCCCAATTATCTTTCAACAAAATGGGCGCTGGCTCAACAGTCGGAATTAAACACAAACTCTACACTCTCGTTTTATGGAATCCAGCATCATTATGCCCATATTGCATCTGTCATGGCGGAAAACGGAATAAAGAGAAAAGTCATAGGTGTGGCATTTGACGGCACAGGCTACGGAACGGACGGCAATCTGTGGGGAAGTGAATTCCTGATTGCCGATACAGACGGCTTTAAAAGGGCAGGACACTTTAAATACATCCCCCTTCCGGGAGGAGAGACGGCAATCAAAGAGCCGTGGAGAGTTGCGGTCAGCTACATAAGATATATCACAGGTGATGAGGTCATGCACTATCTGGAGTCCATGGGCTTCATTAAAAAATACGGCAGTGACAGGATAACCGCTGTTTTAGGAATCATTGACAACAGAGATTTCTCGCCTCTTTCATCAAGCGCGGGAAGGCTCTTTGATGCAGTCTCGGCAATACTCGGGATATGCGGCACAAATACCTTTGAAGGCGAGGCAGCAATGGCGCTTGAATCTTATACAATAGACGGCATAGACGAAGACTACCCTGCTGACATCGGATTGAAAGACAGGATTGAAATAGACTTTTGCCTGACTCTGTTCAGGCTGATACAGGATATGGCGAAAGGCATCGGGAAAGATATTATCGCCACTAAGTTCCACAACACCATAGTCACCATTATCGCCGGAGTCGTCCAGCGGCTCGGCATGATTCATAAGCTGCATGATGTGGTTTTAAGCGGCGGAGTTTTTCAAAATATGTATCTTCTCAAAAATACTATAGACAGGCTGAAATCAATAGGAATGGATGTTTATACTAATGAAAAGGTGCCTGCAAATGATGCGGGCATATCGCTGGGGCAGGCATACATAGTGAGGGAAAGGATAAAACAGTCATCCCGGACTAAAGAATAAAAGGAGTTATCATTGAGCCTGGCAGTTGAAACATTAAAAAATCTTTTAAAGCAAATCGGAAAACCGGTAAAGCTGATGGAGGTTTGCGGCACCCATACCGTTGCAATATTCAGGCAGGGCGTAAGGGAACTGCTGCCTGAGGAGTTAAGCCTTATAAGCGGCCCCGGCTGCCCTGTGTGCGTCACCGCAGTTGAGGATATTGAGAAGGCAATGGAAATCGCAAGAAAAGAAAATGTTATATTTACGACTTTCGGCGACATGATGCGCGTGCCCGGCATCAAGAAAAATCTCTCTGAAGCCAAGGCAGAGGGCGCTGACATAAGGGTTCTATATTCTCCGATAGATGCGCTTAAGATTGCAGCGGAAAATAAAGACAAAAAGATTGTATTTTTTGCAACGGGTTTTGAGACAACATCTCCGTCTGTGGCTGCCACGCTGTTTGAGGCTGATAAAAGAGGCATAAGCAACTTCTACATATATTCTGTTCACAAACTTGTTCCCCCTGCGCTGGACGCATTGCTGGGTTCAGGCGAAGTAAAAATTGACGGTTTTATACTTCCAGGGCATGTCAGCACTATTATAGGCAGCAAGCCGTACAACTTTATAACTGAGAAATATCATAAGCCGTCAGTGATAACAGGCTTTGAGGCAGGAGACATACTTCAGGGAATAAACATGCTTCTTGAACAGATTGCATCCAACAGGGCAGAGGTTGAAATACAATACAAGAAAGTTGTGAGGGAAGAAGGGAATCCCAAGGCAGTCGCGCTTATCAACGAATATTTTGAACCGTGTGACGCATACTGGAGAGGAATCGGAACCATACCATTGAGCGGTCTTAAACTCAGAGAAAAATACAAACACAGAGACATAAACTCAGTGGTTAAGATTGAAACCTCATTTATCTCAGGCCCTCAGGAACCAAAGGGATGCTCCTGCGGAGAAATTCTTAAAGGCATTAAAACACCTGACGAATGCCCGCTGTTTGCAGGCGTATGCACACCTGAGAACCCTATCGGAGCATGCATGGTAAGCACAGAAGGAAGCTGCGCCGCATATTACAAATACGGAGGATTCAGTGGATAAAATCCTTCTTGCGCACGGAAGTGGCGGAACTGCAATGCATAAACTGATAAGAGAGTATTTTGTCCCTGAGTTTGATATGAAAAGCCTCGGAGATTCGGCGATTGTTGATCTACCCGATTCACCCATTCACCCATTCACCCATTTACCGTTAAAACTTGCCTTTACAACCGACTCTTATGTTGTCTCTCCTGTTTTTTTCCCGGGAGGAAATATCGGAGAGCTTGCGGTTTACGGCACGGTTAATGACCTCTCGATGGTCGGCGCAAAACCTCTTTGCATGAGCACAGGATTAATACTTGAAGAGGGATTTTTAATGAAGGACCTGAAAAAGATTTTAGCGTCAATGGCTGACGCCGCTAAAAGATCAGGGGTAAAGATTATTGCAGGCGACACAAAGGTTGTCAACAGGGGAAAGGGAGACGGAATATTCATAAATACATCCGGCATCGGAATTCTTGAGGATGGAGTAAATATTTCACCCTCAAATATAAAATCAGGGGATAAAATCATCGTGAGCGGAACAATCGGCAACCACGGAGTTGCTGTCATGGCTGAAAGAAACGGGCTGAGCTTCAATCCTCCTGTCCTGAGCGACACAGCGCCGCTGAATCAGATGGTGGAGGAGATTATCGGATACGGCGGCGTGCACGCAATGAGAGACCCTACACGAGGAGGACTGGCTACGACACTCAAGGAAATGGCTCTGGAATCAGGCCTATGTTTTTCCATACGAGAAGCGTCAATCCCTGTTCCGGACGGGGTGAGAGGCGCTTCTGAACTTTTAGGCATTGACCCTCTTTACATTGCAAACGAGGGCATTTTAATAGCTGTTGTCAGGAAAGATGCAGCTGAAAGCCTGCTTGCGATACTGAGGAAAAACCGTCTGGGAAAAGACGCTAATATTATCGGCGAAGTCTCTGAAGCACCCGAAGGAAAAGTCCTGCTTAAAACAAGAATCGGCGGAACACGCGTAATAGATATGCTTTCAGGCGAACAGCTTCCGAGGATATGCTGAAACAGGATGCAAGGATACATGATGCAGGATGCAGGACTCAGAATAATGTTGTTTGTATCGTGTATCATGTATCATGCATCGGAAGCATGGTTATTGGGTGAAAGGTGAATAGAATAAAGGCATCTATAGTAATTTTACTGCTTTGCTTATCTTCATGCGCTCCAAAGGAAGAAGTCAAACCTGCTCTGCCGCCCGTAAAAATTGCGGTTGTCCTCGGTGCAGGAGCATCAAAGGGATTCGCGCATATCGGAGTTCTCAAGGTGCTTGAATCAAATAAGATTCCGGTGCATATGATAATCGGCACAAGCGCGGGGAGTTTCGTCGGCTCGCTTTATGCCTATGGATACAATGCATTTGAACTCCAGAAACTTTCATTCTCCATAGAAAAAGGCGATGTCGTTGACCTTATGATACCTGACAATGGGTTTATAAAAGGAGAAAAACTTGAGGCATACATAAACCGCATATTGAAAAATACGCCTATGGAAAAGCTGAAAATACCATTTTATGCCGTTGCAACAGATATTCAAAGCGGCAAAGAGATTGTCTTCGGGTCAGGCAATACAGGAACTGCAGTGAGGGCAAGCTGTTCAATCCCGGGCATATTCAGGCCTGTAAATATTTCAGGAAAAATGTATGTTGACGGCGGCGTCGTCAGTCCAGTTGCAGTTGATGCTGCAAAGAGGCTCGGCGCTGACATAGTTATTGCAGTGGATATAGCAGGCGATGTTGACTCGTCACGGCCTGAAGGGACTATTGAAACTATTTTGCAGTCAATAACTATAATGTACTCCAAACTCGCTGCCATACAGCTTTCAAAAGCGGATGTTGTGATAAAACCAAAGGTCGGCTACATAAGCAGCGGTGATTTTTCAAAGAGGCACGAGGCTGTCCTTGAAGGAGAAAAAGCAACGCTTGAGGCTTTGCCGAAGATACAGGAGATAGTGAATAAGCTGAAACAGGAAGGAAGATTAAACTAAGATATTTAAACCCGAAAATCAGGAGGCTGTGTTTGGATTAAGGCAAGATTCACGGGTCTGTCAGAATAGGGGCTGAAGTCGCAACGAAGTGGAGCGGATAGCCCCGCATAACAGATGGGAAGAACAAAATATATCGCACTAACATCTATACTTTTACATCTGTAGTTTAAGATTGCGAAAGACAGACACAGCCTACTGAAAGGTATTAATTATTCTTGGTCGGGGCGAAAGGATTTGAACCTTCGGCCCCACGGTCCCGAACCGTGTGCGCTACCAGACTGCGCTACGCCCCGATAGAGAATAATAAAAACCTTTCCTCATAAAGTCAAGCGTGATTGACCGCAGTTCAATAATTCAGTTATATTAAACGAGTTGTTTATCTCAGGAGGTTTGCAAAATGCCAATATACGAATATGAGTGCATAGACTGCGGTGAGACGCACGAGGCGCTCCGGAAATTCAGCGATAAGCCGCTAAGTAAATGCCCGAAATGCGGCGGAACATTGAAAAAGCTTATCTCAAATACATCTTTTATTCTCAAAGGCACAGGTTGGTATAAGACAGATTATGCGTCAAAGCCTGCCGATTCAGGAAAAAAGCCTAATGCAAAGAAAGATTCAGGCGCTGAATCAAAAACAGAAACCAAGGCTGAAACTAAAGCAGAGAGCAAAACAGAATCTAAGGCAGAGGCATCAGTTAAAGCATAGTGATTGACCCGCAGATTCATATCCCCTATCACAAAATAGCAGAACACCTTCCGTTCATCAGGCAGGAAAAACTTAATCTTGAACTCTATATTGAATCAAGCGTCCTTGACTCAATAAGCAGAGAAGACATATTGCAGCTAAAAAATCAGCTTGATTATAACCTTTCCCTTACAATTCATGCGCCTTTTATGGATTTATCGCCGGGCGCAGTTGATTCAAAGATCAGGGCTGTAACAATGGAAAGGTTTTATCATGTGCTGGACATTGCGAAAGAATTAAAAGTGAAATGTGTTGTATTTCACTCAGGATATGAAAAATGGAAATATGCCCTGAACATAGGCCTCTGGCTTGAGCAAAGCCTCCTTACATGGAGGCCTTTGGTAAAAAAAGCAGAGGAGATTGGCGTTAAGATTGCGCTTGAAAACATCTTTGAGGACGAGCCTGAAAATCTCAGGCTATTGATGGAAAAGATGGGAAATAAGAGCTTAGGAATTTGCTTTGATTCTGGGCACTTTAACCTTTTTTCTAAAGTAGCACTTGAAGACTGGCTTGGGCATCTGAAACCCTATATTCTTGAGCTTCATCTGCACGACAACGACAAAACCTCTGACCAGCATCTTCCAATAGGCGAAGGGACATTTGATTTTGGGAAATTGTTTACAGCATTGAAAGGCAAAGACCTTATTTATACGCTTGAAGCCCACAATCCGGAGGACGCAAAAAAGAGTTTGGAGAGATTGAAGGGATATTTCTAACTCATCTTTTCAATTCTTTATAGTCCTCGTTTCTGTTCAATATCTTTCCTATCAATACTTGCTTGTTGTCTTCATCAACGGCATAAATAATCCTATATTCGCCCTGATCAGCCCTATAACCAGACAGCCCTTTGTAATTGAAATTTTGCAGTTTCTTTGAATCTGACGGAAAGGGATTCCTGCGAAGAGAAAGTATTTTCATGAATATCTGCCTGAGTCTTTTTGCATCAGATTGGCCGAGAGACTCAAGCTTGGAGAGTGATTCTTCAGAGAAGTCTAATTTATAGCCCAATTTTTACCCTCTTGGCAACTTCTTCCAGTGAATAAAACTTTCCTTTTTTAATCGTCTCCTCGAGTAATTTTGATTCGTAAATGTCTTCTAATACTTCAAGTTTTTTGTATTCTCTATATCCAATAACCACAGCCACAGGCTTGTTCCGTTTTTCAATCAGGATTCTCTCTTTTTTATGCTCTGCATCTGTGATGACTTCTGAGAATTTAGACTTAGCGTTTGCAAGACTTAATGCCTTCATGACCCTTCACCTCCATTTAGTAGTTAATATAACCAAATTGGTCATATTAGTCAAGAGCATTGTGGTGCGGCTTATTCGCGTTTAACTCACCCCCTCTTCCTCTTTACAGCCAAATGTGCTATATTCGTCTCATAAACTCAGTAAATACCACCTTGGCATATAATGTTAAATGTTATACGTAAAATGATAATAAAAAAGGATGGAAATGGGGACGACAAGCTGTCCCCTTTTAACTTTTTACATTGAGGAGGATAGAATAATGAAAAGCAGGTTTATATCTATGTTGTGCGTGACAACAGCTATCTTCGCTTCATCTGCTGTCTTGGCAGAGACTATCGTAGTAGAATGCCCAAAGGTCTACACAATAAATCCCTTTACATTGCTGCGGGTTGAAAATGGCGAGGGATGGGAAAAATCCGAATCGTCCGGTTATAACCTCTTCAACCGCTGCGGAGTTGATCCGCAGGGATACATGAAATGCTATTACGGGGCGGCGGCGCATGGGGCCTCTGATCTATATATGCTTAAAAAAATGCCTCCGGCAAATACAGTTTGTAAAGAGTCGAGTACTCCGAGTATTCCGTGCAAATTTGAGTGTACGCCTAAACAGTCATCGCAGCAGCCAATCAAGATTCAGCCTGTAAAAAAGCGCTGAGTCCTGGAAGTAGGAAATTAATTATGGGCACATTACATAAAAACCAGAAATGGAGATGGGTGTAATTAAATACGTGTCTCCCTCCACAGCAAAACCGCAAGGACTCCTGCGGCAATAAAGCCTATTACGCTTACCCAGAATGGAATAATGACGCCGTCAATGACAACTTCCAAGCCGAAGACAAGTCTCAGCAGATGCAAAACGGCAACCAGAGAGAACACGGCAATCGCAATTTTTGTAAAAGGCTTCATATCTTAATCCCCCTCAAACTCCGTCAGCGCAAAGACTTTATATCCCTTTGCCTCAACTTTTTTCCTACCGCCGACATCAGGAAGGTCAACGATAAAGCACATCTCAGCAACTGTGCCTCCGAGTTTTTCTATTAAGGCAGCGGCAGCAAGCGCGGTTCCTCCTGTTGCGAGCAGGTCATCTACAATAAGAACACGGTCGCCTTTTTTTATCGCATCCTTGTGAATCTCTATAATGTCAGTGCCGTATTCAAGCTCATATTCATGCTTTATCGTCTCAGCGGGAAGTTTTCCCTTTTTCCTTATTGGAACAAATCCTCTGCCAAGGGTATAGGAAAGCGCGCCGCCTATTATAAATCCCCTTGATTCTATTCCGACTATCACATCAAACTTTACATCTCCTGTTATATATCTCTGCGTCAGGCTGTCAATTACAAGCCTGAACCCGACGGGGTCTTTTATGAGTGTTGTTATATCCCTGAACATTATTCCTTTCTTCGGATAATTTGGCACTGTTCTGATTTTTGATTTAATCGGCATTATTTCCTCCTTGGCTCTGCCTATGATTTACAGGTTTCGCAGTGTTCGTATTTTATCTTCCCTATTGTCTTAGCAAGAAGCTTCTTAACATTCTCTGAATTCTTATTCATTATCGCCACTATCATCTCCCAAGTAACAGGCTCCTCGCCCTCTTTCCAGCAGTCGTAGTCTGTTGACATGGCAATGGACTGATAACAGATGCCGAGTTCTCTTGCGAGTATGACCTCAGGCACAGTGGACATATTAATCACGTCTGCGCCCCAGCCCCTGAACATATGGGATTCTGCCTTTGTGGAAAACCTTGGGCCTTCAATCGTTATCACTGTACCCTTTGAATGATGCCGGAGCTTAAGTTCTCTTGCGGATTTGACTAAAAGAGCTCTTAGTTCTTTGCAGAAAGGCTCAGCCATCGGCGTGTGTATCACCTTCTCATCGTGGAATGTAAGGGCCCTGTGTTTTGTATGGTCAATGAACTGGTCCACAAATACGAGGTCTCCGGGCTTAATATTCTCTCTCAAAGAGCCGACTGCTGTTGTGGCAAGGATATGAGTGCAACCTTCTTTTTTAAGCGCGTATATATTCGCCCTGAAATTAACCCCTGTGGGATAAATGGAATGGCCTTTGCCGTGCCGCGCAAGTATAAACGTATCAACACCTTCTATCTTTCCGACTGTCAGAGCGGATGAAGGACTGCCGTAAGGCGTCTTTACCTTCTTTTCTTTCTTATTCTTCATCAGGCGAGGGTCATCCATACCCGAGCCGCCGATGATGCCGACTTTTATCTTAGCCATTATCGCTCCTTTGTGATGACATGAATTTGCTTAAACAAGATAAAAGAATGCGGCAGTTAAAGTCAAGAGTCCAACGGAAAATGCGGGGATAGAACTCCATGCAGCACAGGTATTTTATCTGAGATATTCTTCTATGCCGGTCTGCGCTCTTAATCGCTGATAAATAACTTCAGCTATGCCGAATAAATTTACGGTATCCTCCCTGTTATAAAGCTTTAACAGGTCCAGAGCCTCAGAACTTCCGTTTTGAGCAGCTCCCCATAATTTCACTGCATCATACCCGCCCATGCCCTTGACAGCCTCATCTCTTTCAACTCCCATGCTGCTTTCAAGTTTTTTAAGTCCGCCCTGAAATCCGAGCTTTCTTGAACCGAAACATATATCAAAATGAGGGATGTCAAACTTCAGCCCGGGCATGGAACGAAAAAGAAAAGGTATGTCAAATACAGCACCGTAAAACGTTATAAGATATTTGTATCCTGAAAGCGCCTTATTAAGATTCTCCGGTGAAAGGCCGTTGCCTCTGACAAAGCACTTGTAATCACAGCCGTCATACATGCCCACAACAGTTACATATCCGCCCTTGTCGGGCATCAGGCCGCTTGTCTCTATATCCAGGCATACTGCCTCGCCTTTGAATTTATCAAACAGCCTCCAGTGCTCTTTCCTCTTTACGGTGCCGGCAAAATATCTCGCATTTGAATTTTTCAGTTCCTGCAAAGCGGAACAAAGACTGTTGTCAAAAACAGCTTTTTTGTCTGAACTTATAGAATTCATCCCGGGGGTATTCAAGAAATCTTTCCATGTGAGAATTCCGTTTTCCCAAAGTCTTCTTTCCTGTTTCACGCCGATTCCATTTAATATGCTGAAAGTGTTTTGTATCATATTAGCCCAAGCGCCTCTTTCGTTATTTTTTCCGCTGCCTCAAAAACTGCCTTCTTTTCTTCTTCTGTTCTTGCCTCAATGTAAAACCTTACCTTCGGCTCCGTACCCGAAGGCCTTATCATTAACCAGGAACCATCGTCAAACACAAGTTTTGTTCCGTCAACTATAATAACATCACTGACGGTTCTTTTGTTTTCACCGATATCAAGTACGGCTCCAACCTTGTAATGTTCTCCAATAACTGAAAGCTTTTTAATCAACTGCTCTCCGGCAAGAGAGCGGTCCACTGAAATGCCTGAGCGGTCCGGATAGTAATGCCCGAATTCATCCATTATGTCTTTCAAGTAGCCGCTCAGGTTTTTGCCTGTGACTGCCATCATCTCTATTGCAAGAAGAAGCCCGAAGATCGCATCCTTTTCAAGCGTATGATTGTATCCTGTCATCCCGTCTGATTCTTCAAAGGCAACCACGGCCCTTTCTGTTGAGGACCGGAGCATATACGGCCTGAAATTTTTAAAACCAACCTTTGTCTCTCTTACGCCTGTGCCGAGTTTTTTTGCTATGGCATTAACAAGATTGCTCGTGCCGGCAGATTTAACGCCTATTCCCTTAACCCCTTTATACACACTCAAGAAATGAAATGCCATTGCTCCGAAATAATTCATCGGTATCTGCATATTTGCGTCAGCATGCCTTATGCGGTCGCCGTCAGGGTCTATGATAACTCCCATTCTAAACCTTGCATTGCTCTCGCGCAAAACCCTCTCAACGCCCTGCATGTTTTTCTCTGAAGGCTCGGGAGCCACGCCGCCGAAAAGAAAATCGTCTTCTGTCCTTAGGTATTTAATCTTGGCGCTTTCACCAAGAATCCTCTGTATGCGCCCCCTTGTCGCGCCGTGAACATTGTCAATGCAGATAATACAATCCTCTTTACTTATAAAATTCTTGATTTTTTCTATATCCAGAGTCTTTCTCTCATTTATGTATCTGATATAGAGTTCTGCAAGATCTATTTTTTCAATGTTCTCGGGTTTCACCGGTTCCAAAACTGCATTCTCTCTCATCATCCTGTCTGCTATCTCTTCTATTTTTACTGTAATACCGGCTCCCGCAGCCCCTCCGTCCGAGGGATTAAATTTGAGCCCGGCATAATTTGCGGGATTGTGCGAAGGAGTTAAATTAATCGAGCTCGCTGCGCCCAACATCTCTATCCCTGCTGAAAACTCAGGCGTGGCCGCTTCGCCTGCATACCATGTCTTAATCCCTTCTCTCTGAAGAATCCCTATTACTTCCATCGCAAAATCAGGGCCGAGGAATCTGTTGTCATGCCCGACAATAATGCCACGCTTTTTTACGTCTTCAAAACCTGAAACACCTATTGCCTGCATCACAGACTCGTCTTTGCTTTTAAGCATTTCTATAATTGCTGAAGCCACAATGCGCAGATTATTGAATGTAAAGTCCGTTCCTATCTCACCGCGCCAACCCGATGTGCCAAAAACTATTTTTGCCGGTGCAGTATTTTCTCTTGCAAACTTTTCTATGACAGAAAGCAGCCCCCTGTTTTTTGAAACATCTGACAGTATCTCTTTCCAGCACGAAGCCGCATCCCTGAAGTCCCGAGTCATTTTCCTAAAAGCTCCTTTGCCTTATTTATGACGTTCTCTGTTGTGAATCCAAATTTTTCAAGCACTATCTCTCCGGGCGCTGACGCTCCAAAATGGTCTACTCCTATTATCACTCCGTCCATTCCCACATACTTATACCAGCCGTGAGTTGCGCCTGCTTCTATAGCCACCCTCTTCCTGACTTGAGGCGGAAGCACTGCGTCCCTGTATTCTTTTGGCTGCTTCTCAAATAGCTCCCACGAAGGCATGCTCACAACACGCACATCAATATACTCGGCATTGAGTTTTTCATATGCGGCAAGGGCTATATGAACCTCCGAGCCGGTTGCTATTAAGATAATCTCAGGCATGCATGAAGAACAATCCGCAATAACATATGCGCCCATAGCCAGTTCCGAAGCTGATTTGTATTTTTGCCTGTCAATCACAGGAACTTTTTGCCTTGTTAAAATCAGCGTAACAGGGCCATCCCTGTGCGCGATTGCAAGCTTCCATGCCTCAGCAGTCTCATTTGCATCGCACGGCCTGATAACCGTGAGATTTGGCATGGCGCGCAGGCTTGCAAGCTGTTCCACAGGCTGATGAGTCGGCCCGTCCTCTCCAAGCGCTATGGAGTCATGCGTAAAAACATAGATGACATGAAGCTTCATTAAAGCGGCAAGCCTGATGGCAGGCTTCATGTAATCCGAAAATATTAAAAAAGTGCTCGCAAAAGGAATCAAGCCTCCGTGAAGCGCAATCCCGTTTGATATTGCTCCCATTGCATGTTCGCGCACGCCATAGGCAATGTTTGCGCCCCCGTATCCCCATTCGCCCGATGCCGCGCCCTGCACCTTTTTGTCTGCTGTATAAGGAGACTGAAAATTGCCTTTTCCTTTAAGCTCGGTGTTTGTTGAAGGATTCAAATCAGCGGAGCCGCCTATCAAAAAAGGAATCTGATTCGCTATTTCATTCATTGCTTTTCCCGAAGCAGAGCGTGTAGCAATGCCCTTAGGGTCAGAAGGGAAAACGGGAATGTTCTTATCCCAAATATCAGGGAATTTGAAATTCATCATATTATTCCATTCAGATGCAAACTCAGGATATGTTTTGCTGTATGAATTAAATTTTTCCTTCCATTCTGATTCAAGCCTTGCGCCTTTATCTATCGCTTTTCTGAATTGTGCAAGAGCCTCCTCAGGTATATAAAATTTTGGTTCCAACGGCCAGCCGAGATTCTTTTTTGTGGCTGTCACCTCATCATGCCCGAGCGGAGAGCCATGCACTTCAAAAGTATCCTGCTTATGAGGGCTGCCATAGCCTATGTGCGTCCTTACTGAAATTAAGGACGGACGTTCTGTTTCTTCCCGTGCTTTTTCTATTGCCTTTGAAACAGCCTTTATGTCATTGCCATCCTCAACATTCTGAACATGCCATCCGTATGCCTCAAACCTCTTGCATACGTCCTCGGTGAATGTAAGCCTTGTCTCTCCTGAGAGGGAAATATGGTTATCGTCGTATAGGTATATCAGCTTCCCAAGCTTAAAGTGCCCTGCAAGTGACGCTGCTTCCGAGGAAATTCCTTCCATCAGATCTCCGTCACTCACTATCGCATATGTGAAGTGATTTACTATCTCATGTCCCGGCTGATTAAACTTTGCCGCAAAAAATCTTTCGGCAATTGCCATTCCCACAGCCATTCCGAACCCCTGACCCAGCGGGCCTGCCGTGCATTCAACTCCGGGCGTATCTCCATACTCAATATGCCCGGGCGTCTTGCTTCCCCATTGCCTGAATCTCTTAATTTCTTCTATGGACAAATCGTATCCGGTTAAATGCAGAAGCGAATAAAGAAGAGCGGAACCGTGGCCCGCAGAAAGCGCAAACCTGTCCCTGTCATGCCATTTTGGATTTTCAGGATTATGCTTAAGAAACCTTGTCCAGAGAACATACGCCATAGGAGCCGCGCCCATCGGCATTCCGGGATGCCCTGAATTTGCCTCCTCCACCATGTCGACAGAAAGCATCCTGATAGTGTTAATGCATAACTCATCAATATTCATAACGCATACCTATTCTTTAAGATTTGATAATAATTCATATTATCAGATTATGAAAAAAAGAGACAGGATTTTGGGGGATTTGGCTCCCGGGGAGGGATTCGAACCCCCGACAGGGTGGTTAACAGCCACCTGCTCTGCCAGCTGAGCTACCCGGGAATTTCTCGGTTAGAGGATTTTTATTATACACCAAAAAAGCGCTGCCGTGTCAAACGCTTCTATCCTCTTCTCTCAAACGCCTTTGCTCCGGCAAAAACAAAAACTACGGATGTCACAATGATAACCGCAAGGTCAGCAGCAATGCTGAAATCAGGGCTCATCGGCCCGTGCGCAACCGGAGAAATTACATGCTTCAGCGCATCCACGCCGTAAGTGAGAGGATTAAGCTTGGCTGCAAACCTCAGAGCCTCAGGCAGAAGTTTTATGGGATACATCGCGCCTGAGAGAAAGAACATCGGCATGATGATGAAATTCATGATTGCGCTGAAACTTTCATAACTTTCATAAAAAGTTGCTATCACTATCCCGAAGGCAGACACCGAGAAAGACACAAGCATACATATAAATACTGCGCTGATTATATCTGTAACACCAAGCTTAAGCCCGAGAAGAGGGAAAAGCAAAAGCACAATCACAGCCTGAAGCGTTGATACAATGCTTCCGCTTAATGCCTTGCCTATGACTATTGTAAGCCTTGACACAGGAGCGACAAGTATCTCTTTCATAAAACCGAACTCTTTATCCCATATAATAGAGATTGAGGAGAACATTGAGCTGAACAGAATTGTCATTCCCAATATGCCGGGGAATATGAACTGCATATATGAAACGCCGTCAACAGGAGGAACAAGCCTTGACATTCCCGCGCCGACAAGAAAAAGCCATACCAATGGCCTTGCTATTGCAGAAACAAGCCTGGACCGTTCCCTGACAAACTTCTTGAACTCCCGCGCAACTATAACGTATATCGCATTAAATTCCATTTTCGTTTTTCACCCTCATAGAAACAGGATTGGCTTGAGCAGCATTACTCATGCCTCCTCCTGTACGCCCTAACCTCCGCCTTTATCGTATCCGCATCAGCGCCCTCCTCGTCTCTTATCGCCTTCCCGGTCAGTTTTAAAAAAACATCATTCAGAGTCGGCCTCTGAAGCCTCACAGACAAAACACTGTCGCCAAGCGTTCTTATAAGCTCAGGAATGCACGTATCTCCTTTGACTGCCGGAATAAAAAGCTCTCCGTCCCTTATTGATGCGTCAATGTCCAGCGCGCTCTTTATCTCATCCTCTGCCTTTGCATTATCCCTTGTCTTCAGATATATAACATCTCCGCCTATTACTTTTTTGAGCTCTTCCGGACTGTTCATTGCAATAATATTTCCATTGTCAATAATGGCTATGTTATCGCAGACCTCTGCCTCATCCATGTAATGCGTTGTCATGAAGATTGTCACTCCGTATTTTCCGGGAAGCGCTGTTATAAACTCCCATAGGCTTGACCTGCTCTGCGGGTCCAGCCCCAGTGTCGGTTCATCAAGAAACAGCACCTTGGGCCTGTGTATCAGCCCCCTTGCAACTTCAAGCCTTCTCTTCATGCCGCCGGAAAATTTCTTAACAAGGTCATCTTTCCTGCTGAATAAATCAACAAGCTTCAGGACATCATCAACTCTTTTTCTGCGCTCTGATTTTTCCACATTGTAAAGATACGCATGAAATAAGAGGTTCTCCTCTGCGGTGAGGTCCTTATCCAGAGTCGTGTCCTGAAACACTATGCCGATTGACTTTCTCACCGATGAGGATTCCTTGGTGCAGTCATATCCGTTAACGCTGGCCTTTCCCGATGTCGGCGCAAGCAGAGTGCAGAGGATGCTTATTGTTGTTGTTTTCCCTGCGCCGTTAGGCCCGAGGAAACCGAATATCGTGCCCTCCTCAACATTAAAGGAGATGTTATTTACAGCGGTGATGCTGCCAAAGCTCTTTACTAAATTCTCAACCTTAATTATTGGCATTTAATCTCACTCATACCTTAGCGCTTTTATAGGATCATACTGCGACGCCTTTCTTGCCGGATACACGCCGAAGAATATTCCGACTGCCGCTGAAAATAAAAAAGCGACAATAATAGACCACAGAGCAAGATGCGTCGGAAGAAATTCAACAAAATAAGGAATGACAAAAGAAAGCAAACCCGCAAACAGAATGCCTCCTGTTCCTCCTATAAGGCTCAAAGTAACGGACTCTATCAGAAACTGCAATAAAATGTCCTTGTTCTTTGCGCCAAGCGCCTTTCTTATCCCTATCTCCCGCGTCCTCTCTCTTACAGAAACAAGCATTATATTCATTATCCCTATCCCGCCGACAAGCAGAGAAATCGCGGCTATGCCCGCAAGCACGGCAGTCATGATATTCAATATCTTGCCCATCACGGCAACCATCTCATCCTGGCTCATTATAGTAAAGTCTTCCCTGTTGGCGTGCCTTTTCAACAGTATCTGCCTTATATCCTCTTTTGCAGCCTCTATCTCCGATGCGCTTCTGACTTTAATGGTTATATTAAAAAGGCTGTCGGTATCAAACAATTCCTGCGCGGCGGTCGTCGGTATAAACACTATGTCATCAAAATCAATTCCAAGCGTAACGCCTTTCTTTTCCATCACGCCTATGACGCGGTATTTGCTGTCTCCTATCGCCACAAGCGTGCCAAGCGCATTCTTGTCTCCGAAAAGATCTTTTTTCACCGTCCTTCCGAGAATACATACCTTTCTTCCAGAATCAACATCAGACGAGCTTATAAACCTGCCCGATTCAACTGACAGGTTTCTGATATCAAAATATGTCTCGGTAACTCCGGCTACAGAATTATCTCTGCTCTGGTTCAGATATTTAATCTTGGAGGAACCAAGAATCAGCGGAACTGCGTCTTGAATATGCCTTGAGCGTTTTTTAATTATTACAGCGTCATCATAGACAAGCTTTCTTACGGTAGTTGCGGCAGGTGGATGAAAGCCTCCCTTGGCAGAAGTTTTGCCCGGCACTACAATCAATATGTTCGTTCCGAGATTGCCAAGCTCTCTGCCTATGTAGGACCTTGCGCCCTCGCCTATTGAAACAAGCATAATGACGGACGCAACCCCGATAACAACGCCGAGCATTGTAAGGAACGACCTTACCCTGTTGCCCATAAGAGAGTCTCTTGAAACCCTTATAATTTCAATAACATCCACTCTGGCAAACCCCGTCTCTTATTGTTATTATCTTCCCTGTCTCATCAGCAATATCTTTCTCATGGGTAACAACAACAATCGTTACTCCTTCCTTATTTAAACCTTTAAATATCTCTATGATCTCTTTTCCGGAACGGCTGTCAAGGTTTCCCGTGGGCTCATCCGCAAGTATTATCGCAGGGCCGTTTATCAGTGCCCTTGCAATTGCGACCCTCTGCTGTTCTCCGCCTGAAAGTTCGCTCGGAAAATGCTCTGCCCTGTGAGAAAGGCCGAGTTTCTCAAGCATCTCAAACGCTTTTTTTTTCCTTGTATTAGGCTCCACCCCGCCGTAAAGCAGAGGCAGTTCGACATTTTTCCATGCAATAAGTTTAGGAAGAAGATTAAAACTCTGAAATACGAAGCCGATTTTTCTGTTTCTTACCTCTGCAAGTTCGTTGTCTGTTTTGCGGCTGACGTCAACACCAAGGAGCAGATATTGCCCTGATGTCGGCCTGTCAAGGCAGCCGATAATATGAAGGAGCGTTGATTTCCCCGAGCCTGAAGGCCCCATTATTGCCACAAAATCCTTTTCAGCGACTTCCATGTCTATGCCCCTTAAGACATCAACTGTCACCTTTGGCAGCACATACGACCTCTTTATATCCTTTAGAACAATCACTTTATCTTGCTATCTTCGTTTTCCCCATTCACCGATTTACCCCCTTCACCTATTCACCGTTTCTTTTACTCTCTTGCCGTCAGCAAGTCCCGTCGCATCCGGGTTTATAATCACTGTATCTCCCTCTTTAACGCCTGACCTTATCTCGGTAAAATTCCAGTTGAACTGCCCTGTTTCAACAGGAATAAGTTTTGCTGTTGAACCTTTTTTGATAAATACAAATTTTTTGCCGTTTTTCTCCATAAGCGCATGGGATGGAACCACAAGCGAATTTTTAATGTTGTCCACAATAATCTCCACATCAGCAGACATCCCCGGTTTTATAATGATTTGTTTTTCTTTAAGCCGTGTCCTCACCTCAAAGGTCCTTGTTTCCTGCTTGCCGCCGAGGACTACCGGCGATATAAGATATATTTCACCTTTAAAAATCTTTCCCAGATACGCGTCCATTGTAATATTAACCTGCTGGCCCAGTCTAACCTTTGCAACATCAGCCTCATCTATAAACGCCTCGATATAAAGGTCCTCCATAGAGACAACATGCGCCACCAAAGCGCCCGCTAAAGCGCCCGTTAAAGTTGTCTCGCCAACCTTGACAGGCCTTGATATTACCACGCCTGATATCGGAGATCTTATAAACGAATATTGATAGTTAAGCCTTGCAAGGGAAAGCGAGTTCTCAGCCTCTTTAACACCGGCATAAGCGACATTGTATTCTTTCTGTACAGCATCGAAATCTATATGAGAGATATATCCCTTTTCCTTCAGGTCGGTAAATCTCTTTAATCTTGTCTCTGCTTCCTTCTGAATTGATTTTGCCTTTTCCAGCGAGGCAAGCGCAATGTTAAGGCTCAGATGCGCCTCCTCAGGGTCAAGTTCGGCTATCATTGAACCGGGCTTGACTATGCTGCCCTCTTCAACATATAGTTTTGTAATCTTGCCTATCCTCTGCGCCGTGATCTTAACTTCTTTTTCTGATTTTATCGTGCCGGTTGATGTAGCAGTTACGGTAATCGCAAGCTCCTGCCTGTTTACAGGCGTTGTTTTAACATCAACTGCGCTGAAGGTTCCCTTGAGGATAAAAAACATTACCAAAAAAATTATTGCCGAAAGAAACCAAAAAATACGTTTTCTGTAAAAAGGCATTATTTCCTCCCTAATAAAATCAAATCATTTAAAGTTTAACATAAAAAAAGACAGGATAAACTCAAACAAGATAATCAAGAAGAGTAAACACAAACACTGTTATGCTTATATAGCCGTTCATATTGAAAAATGCCATATCAAGCCGGCTCAGGTCATTAGCGTTTACAAGGGAATGCTCATAAATGAAAAGCCCTCCCGCAACAGCCATGCCAATCCAGTAAAATATTCCAAGGTCAAAGATTATCCCTGTAACTGCAAGCAGTCCCCATGTGATGAGATGAAAGACCCTTGAAAAAAGCAGCGCATCCTTTATGCCGAACTTCGCAGGAATAGAATAAAGGCCCAAAGACCTGTCGAACTCAACATCCTGAAGCGCGTAAAGCACGTCAAAACCCGCAAGCCAGAAAACAACGGCAAAGGCAACAGGCAGTATCTCAGCGTTAAACGTGCCTCTAACGGCAATCCATGCGCCAACAGGAGCGGCAGAGATTGCAATGCCAAGGACAATATGCGAGAGCCACGTGAATCTCTTTGTGTATGAATAGATGAAAAGCACAGCGATAGCCAGAGGAGAAAGTTTCAGGCAGAGGGGATTTAGCATATATGCGGCAAAGATAAGAACGGCAAATGAAATAACCGCAAATAAAATTGCGCTGGATGGCTTTATCTTGCCGGATGGAAGCTCCCGATTCGCTGTCCTTGGATTTGCAGCATCAATCTTTCTGTCAATAATCCTGTTCAAGCCCATTGCCCCTGACCGCGCAGCGACCATTGCGACAACAATCCAGAATATCTGTTTTGCTGAAGGGATTCCCGAAGCGGCAAGAAGTGCGCCTGTAAATGCGAACGGCAGCGCAAAAATTGAGTGAGAAAACTTAATCATCTTCAGATACAGCGCTATCTTCTCAAACACAATCAATTCTCCTTTTCAAAAGCTTCAAAATAATAACACAATTGACAGTAGATTCTGCGTTTATTTGTTTCCTCTTTTTTACCAAAATGTGGTATATTCTGTCCATGAAAGCAGTAAATACCAACGCTGGATAAGCGTTAGTTAGCTGCATAGGAGGAAAGAGCTATGGACCCATATATGAAAGGTATGGCAGGTTTTTTATGGGCAACGATAATCCTGTATTTCATATCCAAAAAAAAGGGCGGCAGATGGACAACGGCATTTAGAATTGTGGGGGAGAAATGGGGGACACATCCCGTATTTCTTAACCGCACGTCTGATTTAGGCCGTTGACTGCAAAAACGACAGATGATTTCAGATAAAAGGAAAGGGGCGCAGGCATGATAAAATTCATCGGCTCGAAAGGATGTAAATAGCTATGGGTTGCCTGTTGGTTCTCGTCTTGGCCGGCGTGTCAACAGCCATGATATATTTTTTCGGATATCCTCTTTGGGTCATGGTGGCTTTAGGCTCGCTGTGGCTTGCCGCTGCTCTTTATTCTGCAATTTTTGGACATCGCGGTTTTGGCGGCGGACCGAGAACTGATCTTCTGATTGTGATTGCAGGAGCTGGCATTACAGCAGCAGTAATAATTCCGCAGTTTGAGGCGCAAAAACCCTGCAATCAGGCCAGAACAGCTCTGATGAAACTTGCCGATGCGGAAAATACATATTTTGCCGAACATAAAACTTATACCAAAGACCTCCAGCTCTTGCGCCTTTCTCTGAAACCGGAAGTCAATATTTCAATCGTTAAGTCTGATGGGCAGTCATTTATCGCTACGGCATCGCACAGGTTATGCGATAAAGATAATGATGGGAAACCTGATGTGCTTATGTGGGATTCTGCCAAAGGCGGGCCTCAATAACAGCGCCATGGGACTCACATACATAAGGGAATAGAAAATTAGCATGGCAAATGCACGGGCGCATCTTTTAATCTCAGGCAGGGTTCAGGGAGTGTTCTACAGGTCATTCACCGAAGACGTCGCGCAATTGCTCGGGCTTAAGGGATGGGTTAAAAACAGAAGCGACGGAAATGTTGAGGCAGTCTTTGAAGGCAAAAAAGAAGATATAGAAAAGGCCATAAAATCATGTTACAAAGGCCCTCCTGCCGCAAAGGTAAACAATATTGACGTCAAATGGGAAATTTTCAAAGGCGAATTTGATACATTTTCAGTGCGATATTTCTAACCCGCGCATTTATATCTTCACCCTCTTCAACAGGGCAGAGTTGCTCACTACCGACAATGAGCTTAATGCCATTGCTGCCGCGGCAATTATAGGATTCAAAAGCCCAAAGGCAGCAATCGGGATACCTACAGTGTTGTAAATAAACGCCCAGAAAAGGTTCTGTTTTATCTTCCGCATTGTCTTCCTGCTGAGTTTTATGCTCTTGATTACGTCTCTCAGGTCGTCCCTTACCAGTATGATGCCGCCTGTCTCTTTTGCCACATCAGAGCCGCTGCCTATTGCTATGCCGATATCTGCCTGGGCAAGTGCAGGGGAATCATTGATTCCGTCTCCCACCATTGCCACAACTTTTCCTTCAGCCTGAAGTTCTTTAATGACTTTAGACTTTTCACCGGGCAGGACATTTGCAACAATTCTTTCAATTCCGACTTTAGAGCCGATGGCCCTTGCGGTTTTTTCATTGTCTCCTGTCAGCATTACAACCTGAATACCTTCATCTTTAAGACCCTTCACTACATCTTCTGCGTTTTCCTTTAAAGTATCTGCAACTGCAATCAATCCGATAAATTTCTTATCTGCTGCAACCAGCATTACTGTGTTGCCCTTTTCTTCAAGACCTGATATTACAGACTCTTTATCCTGAATATCAATACCCATTTCTTTCATAAGCCTTCTGTTGCCTATCAGGATTTCTCTCTCCTGAGATTTTACTTTAACGCCGTGCCCTGGAACGGCCTCAAATGCCTCTGCATGGGGTATTGCAAGTCCGGCCATATTCGCCCTTTTTAAAATTGCCTCAGCCAGAGGATGTTCAGAACCTTTTTCCGCAATTGCTGCAAGTTGTATTATTTCACTTTCACTGACACTATTCACTGACACTATTTCTGTCACCTCAGGCTCACCTTTCGTGAGAGTACCGGTCTTGTCAAACACCACCACATTTAGTTTTTCAGCCCTTTCGAGATATTCAGCGCCCCGTATAAGTATCCCAAGTTCGGCTCCCTTACCCACTCCGACCATTAATGCCGCCGGCGTCGCTATGCCGAGGGCACAGGGACAGGCGATTATTAAAACCGCTACAAACGACAAAAGCGCCAAGGTGGTATTTCCAATAAGGACCCATATAATAGCTGACAGAAACGCAACGCCGATAACAGCCGGGACAAAAAAGGATGCAACCTTGTCAGCGAGCCTCTGAATCTGCGATGATGATGCCTGTGCCTCCTCCACCAATTTAATTATCTGGCTCAATGTAGTATCAGCGCCAATTCTTGTTGCCCTGAATTTAAAAGAGCCGACTTTGTTTATCGTGCCGCCTATCACATCATCGCCTGTCTTTTTTTCGACAGGGACGCTTTCACCGGTCAGCATCTTTTCATCTACAGATGAGTGCCCTTCCGTGACAATTCCGTCGGTTGGAATTTTTTCCCCCGGCCTGACAACGACAATTTCATTTACCATAACCGATTCGGCGGGAATTTCAACCTCCACGCTATCTCTGACGACCCTCGCTGTCTGTGGTTTAAGGTCGAGGAGTTTTCTGATCGCTGCGGAACTTTTTTTCTTGATAATCTCTTCCATGTATTTCCCGAGGAGGACAAAGGCGATAATAATAGCAGACACGTCGAAATATACATTCTTTTCTTCAACAGGCAGAACACCGGGGAAAAAGACCACAAATGCGCTGTAAAGATATGCAGTTGATGTGCCGAGCGCTATGAGAAGGTCCATATTCGCCACACGGTCTTTGATGGCATGATATGCGCCTATGAAAAAACCTTTTCCGCCGAATATCATAATGGGAGTTGTGATGATAAAGAGCCAGACACCTGCATTGAACCATGGTAGAAACGAAAAAGGAACCCAGGTGAGAACGGTTGCCCCTGCTGCAAGACCGAGAAATAAGGCCGCCCTGAAGATCGCCAGAAAAAGGACTCCCGTAAGGGCAATAGTCACCCGTCTCTTCATAGACTTAAGCTCTGCTTCAGGAGACTCGAATGTTCTTACACAGTCTTCGCTGCAAAAATAGTATGCCCTGCCTCTGGCTTCCCTCTTTATGGAGCGTTCCTTCGGGATTACCATACCGCATATCGGGTCCTTTGCCATCTCTGAGATTACCTTTGAAGTGGCAGAAACCAATTCCTCCATCTTAGGCATCATCATAATGGTCTTCTTACCGAGGAAAGATTCAGGGTCTTTATCGAATTTTTCCTTGCAGTGTTTCGCGCAGAAATAATATTTCTTTCCTTTATATTCCGATACACCGGCAGCCCTTGCATCCTCAATTGTCATATTGCATACAGGATCCGTAACCTTCATTCTAACTCCTTTCCATAACCTGCATATTTTAACTATTTTACAGGAGATTTTTAAAGTTTATTGCAGTTCCGCCCTCATCTGAACATATTTAGCTATACCGTTTCTCGTTATCAAACCTGCAAGATTTCCTTTATCCATCACAACAAAACGGCCTTTATCCTCTCCTATCATCAGCTCCAGCACTTTCCACGCATCGTCATTCTCAGCTAGTTCCCATCTAATGTCATGAGGAATGAAAATTTCCGATACCGGAACATCCTTCCACTTCTCTTGCGGAACATTCCTGATTTCCTTCAAGTTCAGAATTCCGAGGAACTTGCCGTCATCCACTACCGGAAATCCTCCGTACCCGAATTTGAGAAAAAAATCATTTACAGCAGTCTCTATTGTAATATCCGGAGAAACCGTCACAATGTCCCTTATCATTATGTCTTTTACCTTGATATCTTTGAGCAGTTCCTTAAGCCCTGCTTGTTGATAGCTAGCCTGCGCGGCAGAGTGCAGGAACCACCCTATGAGCATTAACCATAGGCCTCCAGGGACCCCCACGAATATGGAAAAAATTCCGAATACTATAAAAAAAATGGAAATCTTTTGCCCGTAACTTGCGGCTTTTTTTGTTGCATAAAAGAAATCGCCTGTCTTGTTCCACATTAATGCCCTCACAACCCTGCCCCCATCCATAGGAAAACCTGGGATCAGATTAAATATCCCGAGTATGAGATTAACCTGATACAGGTAATGGAAAATGGCTTTTGTGACCTGATCGGCAACAAAGGCATGAATCATAAAGAACAAAAATGAGAGCATAAAACTTGAAAGCGGCCCCGCGATCGCCATCCTGAATTCTGCCTTGGGATGGGGAGGCTCGCTCTTCATCTGAGCCACTCCTCCGAATATGAATAAGGTTATGCCGGCTATCTGCATACCGTATCGCATAGCGATATATGAATGGGAAAGCTCATGCAGGGCAACCGATACGAAAAGCATAAGTGCGGCAACAGCGCCGCCAAACCAGTAGGACATTCCGGGAAGTTCAGGCGCAACCTTGGGGAAATAATATGTGGATAAGGACCACGTAATCAACCCGAAGACAATAAGCCATGAAAAATGGACCCTTACAGGTATGCCCATGACTATAGCTATCCTTAATGAGCCGGACTGAAGAGAAGACGCATTCATGATAATTCAATCATCCCACATTATTATTTTCTTCACAAGTAAGGCCTGCACAGACTGAATCAGCGAATTGCACAGTATCCTCCGGGAACCCCTTTCTTAGAAAAGACTACCTGCCACACATGCATATACCTGGAACGGAAACCGCCTGAACAGCTCAAAAGATAGTATTTCCACATACGGTAGAACCTGTCGCTATATGTCGATCTCAATTGCTGCCAGTTGCGGTCAAAATTATGAAACCATGCCATCAGGGTTGGGTCATAATAGACGCCGAAATTGTGCCAGTCTTCTATGACAAATAACCCCTCGACAGAGGCGCTGATCTGCTTCATAGAGGGAATCATCGAATTCGGAAATATATATTTGGCAAGCCATGGATTAACAGCCGCATTCGAGCGAGCGTCCCCGATAGTGTGCAGTAAAAATAGCCCGCCGTCTTTTAAGCATTTATACACCGCCTCCATATAAGTCCGGTAGTTTTTGTGCCCGACATGCTCGAACATGCCGACGGAGACTATATGAGCGAACTTTTCATTGACATCCCTGTAATCCTGCAATCTGATTTCGATCGGCAAATCTCTGCAGTGTTCCCTTGCGAGCGAAACCTGTTCTTTTGATACTGTAATGCCGACTACACTTGCTCCGTATTTCTCGGCAGCGTATTTGGCGAATCCACCCCACCCGCAGCCGATGTCGAGCACCTTATCACCGGGCCGCAATCCTATTTTTCTACAGATTAAGTCGAGCTTTGCCTCTTGAGCAGAATCCAAATTCGCTGAGCCTTTCCAGTATCCGCAACTATAGATCATTCTCCTATCCAGCATATGTCTATATAATTCGTTGCCGATATCATAGTGGCGCTCTCCGATCTGGAATGCTCTCGACTTTCTGCTCAGATTGAAGATAACGGAATTGAGATCCATGAGAATAAGCTTCAGCCCCCTCTTAACCTTCTCTTCCGGGTTTGACAAAAGAAGTTTATAAAAGAACTCATCAAGCCTTTCGCATTCCCACCATCCATCCATATAGGACTCACCAAGCCCGAGGTTTCCTTCCTTTACGGCCCTTCTATAAAAACCGCCGGCCTTTATCCTGATGTCCCATGGATTATTGCCGTTGATGATTATGCCGGCATGAGACAGTATTGCTTCGACAAGACGCTTGTATTTATCGTTTCCCATATCAAGTCCCCACACTAATGCACTGGCAACTCTTTTTGAGGCTTACTTTAATTTCGGTTTCTTCTCGTTATCGTCTCTTCCTCCCGACGCCGAATATAGCGATATTTCCGAAATGCTTTATACTAATTATATCCACATTGTTATTCTTTAGCTCATCCTTAAACTCGTCAAAGCTGAACATCCCTCCGGCAGGATGTGTTGCAATTATACTTAACATAGAACCTTTTGTAAAAATGCTTGTAAACTCCCTGAGCGGCTCTTCAAAAAATAATTCCCCTCCGTTTTTCAGAACCCTTGAAACCTCTTTTACCGCCTTTCTCCAGTCCTCCATGTGATGGATAACACCGAAAGAAAAAACAGCATCAAACTTGTTATCAGGCTCATCAAGAGCCATTGCATCGGCAACCCTGAACTCAATCTTATCCTTAAATTCAGGACTGAGGTTCTTCTTTGCCCTTTCTATCTGTTCAGAATCTACGTCAGTCGCAATAACCCTTTGCGCGCCGAATTGCTCAACAATTATCTCTGCCCCAACTCCCCTTCCGCAGCCAATCTCAAGGCAGAGCGGATAGCTTTCAAAACCAGCCATCCGCTTCAACATGGGGCCTTCTATGCGCCTCTGAATAAAAGCCCTGAGAGGGTTATTTGTTATAAGCCTCTCTCCAAGATTAAGCTTCATACCGTATATTCGTCATGAATTAATGTCCGTGTTCGTCCTTCTTCTTTCCTTCCTCAGGATTCTTGGGCGGTGTCCCTCGCATTTCAGAACCTGCGCCTGTTATGCATTCATATGCTTTTTTCATCTGATCCATCATCTCCATTTGAGATGCCTCGGTTGCTGTCTTGGGGTCTTTAATGTGCACTTCATGAATATCTATTGCTTTCTTAAGCCACTCCTCCGCACATTTCACTTTTGGTATTCCTCCCATCATTTCCATGCGCTTTGACATCATCTTGTCCATCTTTTCATGCATCTTGTCCATTTCCATCATCATTTCTTTTTTCTCGGCAGGCTTTACGCCTTTCATCATCTTCTTCTGCATCTGCATCATGTTCATCATCATCTGCACCATTGCCTTGTGTTCCTTCATCATCTGCTGGCACATCGGCATCATCTGCATCATAGGCATCTGCTGTCCCTCGCCCATTTGCTGTTTCATCATCTCCTGACACATAGGCATCATCGGCATTTTGCCTTCGCCGCCCATCATGCCCTGCCCCATCGGCCCTTTCTGTTCAGGTTTCATGCCTTCACCCATCTGCGCATACGCCGAAACGCTGAAAACAAACAAAACTGCAAAAACAATCGCTAACCTTTTCATATTCGTCCTCCTTAACAAGATTTATGACATTTACAAGACAACCCTTTCTTCTTCAATATCTTTTCTATCTTCATCTCTCACCTCCTTTTTTAGTAAAACAACAGATTCCCGTCAAAATCTCTTCGCTTTTTGCGAGTGCTACATAATCGCATATAAATTTGAAGGAATTATGAATATCTAAATCATCTCACATCTAAACTCATCCTGCAAGGGTCTGCATGAGATTCTTTATGCAGCTTTTTTCATGTCGTCATTCTCAAACCGAAGCGCCTTTTGGGGGCAGGCGGCAACGCAGGTTGAGCATTTGATGCAGTCGTTATCACCCATAATGCCGTCTTTTTTATATATGTGAGGACTTAATTGCATCGGACATACTTTTGAGCACAGCTTGCAGTCAACACATTTCTCATTGACGCTTAGAGGGTGTTTGCCTTCTGACATATAATTGCTCAGCGTGCCTATGGGGCAGATATGGCACCAGATGCGCTGCTGATAGATAATGCCAAGGATGATGCCGGCTGAAGTTGTAACACTCAACAGTTTTACCATGGCAAGCCCTATCTTGTCTATATCACCCCATGACATATAAATCTGCGAACCAAGGATGCCAAACAGCAGGCTCAGCATGAAGATACGGAAGTGCTTTTTTCTGAAAAACGACGGGATTGTCCTTTTTGCGCTGAACTTTTGGAGAAAGAGGTCATAGAAGCTGCCTCGCGGGCACATCCAGTCGCACCACGCCCGCCCCTTATATAGCGCAATAGCAAGGGCCCCTGCCATGCATCCCAGGAGGAGAAATCCGAGCACCGGAAAAAACCAGCCGCCTATTACTACGAGAGGAAGTCCCAGCCACGTATATAATTGAAGTTTGGCTCTTTTTTTCTTAAACGCTACCGGCATATTATCTCCTTTTCCGTCTCTGCCTTTTCTTTTTATCCATAAATTTGAGGAATGTCTCCATGTCGCATTTTCCTGTTTTTTTCTGAAACTCATGACAGTCAGACAGGGATTTCAGATCAGCTTTGAATGTTACGTCGCTTCTCAATTCTTCCTTGAGAATTTTTAATATGCGGGCCCAAGCAGGCTGCATGTTCTTCTTGATTGAGTAAAATATCATCTTCCCTTCGCGTCTTTCAGAAAGAAAATCTGCGTTGCTGAGAAGCGACAGATTCCTTGATACAAGGGGCTGCGATATCCCAAGGACTCCCATTATCTGGCATACGCACAGTTCTTTCCTCTGGAGGAGCAGAAGTATCCTCACCCTTGTCTCGTCGGACAGCAGTCCGAATATGTTCACAACATATTTCATATAAACATATTTATATATGATTATATGAAAAAAGTCAAGAAAAAAGTATCATACAACTGCCGCCGAAAAGGTGCTGGGACTTTCTGACGGTTTGATTGGCGGGTAGATTTTATGGCTGAAAATATTATAAACTGTAAGCACAAATTTCAAAATGGGCATTAAACAATGGCAGAAGACATTAAAGCTGACAAGAAGATTAATATCAAAGGACTTGTGTGCCCGTACACGTTTGTAAAGGCAAAACTGGCTGTTGAGGATATGGAGGTCGGGCAGGTTCTTGAGATACTCCTTGATTATGAGGAAGCGTTAAGAAGCATCCCCAAATCAATGGAAGACCACGGGCAGAAGGTCTTAAAAGTTGAAAAAATAAATGATACTGATTGGATACTTGTTATAAGGAAGGAAAAGGAATGAGCGAATTCACGGAAGACCAGCTTCAGCGATACAGCCGTCATATAATTCTTCCCGAGGTTGGCGGAAAAGGACAGAAAAAACTGCTTAATGCAAAGGTTTTTATAATCGGAGCAGGAGGACTGGGATGCCCTGTCGGTTACTATCTTGCTGCTGCCGGCGTCGGGACAATAGCAATGATAGATAATGACGAGGTTGAGTTAAGCAATCTTCAGAGGCAGATTGCGCATAGCGTTAAGACACTCGGGAAACCTAAGGTTGAATCAGCAAAAAACACCTTTGAGTCCTTAAATCCTGATGTGAATGTCATAGCGCTCAAGCAGAGAATTTCAAAAGACAACATTATGGATCTTATAAAAGATTACGATGTCGTAGTTGACGGAAGCGATAATTTCCCGACGCGGTATCTTGTTAACGATGCCTGTGTAATGGCAGGAAAGCCGCTTGTAAGCGGCGCAATCCTGAGATTTGAAGGGCAGGTTACAACGATTATTCCCGGAGAGGGTCATTGCTATAGGTGCCTGTTTGAAGAAATGCCTCCTGCAGGCCTTGTCCCGTCATGCCAGGAAGCGGGCGTGCTCGGAGTGCTTCCCGGAGTTGTAGGCGGCCTTCAGGCAACAGAGGTATTGAAGCTTATACTCGGCAAAGGGGATGTTTTAAAAAATGAACTGCTGATTTATAACGCACTCAAGACAACTTTCAGGAAAGTCAAAGTTCCTAAGAATCCTGACTGCCCTGTATGCGGCAGCAACCCTACCATCAAGAAACTTCTTGATTATGACGCTGAATACTGCACTATGCAGTAGTTTTCAGCATAGAGAGGAGGCAATAATCTTTGCCTCCTCTCTATGAGCCATTACCCTGATTGAATTTATTAGAGCTTTTTGGTATTATTTCATAATTTGTATGGAAGACAGAGATAAGAAATATTTGCTTGAAGCAATGCTTTTTCTTTCGGGTGAGCCTGTAACACTGCCGTCTTTGAAGGATGTCACAGAGATGCAGGAGACTGAACTGAAAAAATTTATGGACGAGCTTATGGCAGAGTACAGGGAGAGAAACGGCGGGGTACTGATCACCGAGATAGCCAACGGTTATCAGATGATAACAAACACTGCGTATGCTCCTTTTCTGAAAAAATTCAGGGCCAAGAGCGCCGTTGCAAAACTTTCGGCATCAGCCCTTGAGACACTTGCAATAATCGCATACAGGCAGCCAATCATCAAGGCTGAGATAGAACAATTAAGAAGCGTAAATTCAGACGGAGTTGTAAAGACGCTCCTTGACAGAAAACTTGTAAAGATACTCGGGAGAAAAGAAGCTCCGGGCAGGCCCCTGCTTTACGGAACGACAAAAGAGTTTCTGCAGTATTTCGGGTTAAAAGACCTTACAGGGCTACCCACACTCAGAGACATAGAAAGGGAAGAGGCTGCTTGATAACAGGAGGAAACACATGAAAAGATTTTGCCTTGCTGCCGCAATATTATTAATTTTTTCAACATATTCATATGCGGATGTGACATATAAAATAAAAAAAGGCGACACCCTTTCCGGAGTCTCAAAAAAATTCAAGGTCACCGCTAAGGAAATCCGCAGCCTTAACAATCTAAAAAAATCATCAAAGCTTAAAATAGGACAGGCCTTAATAGTCAGGAAGACCGGCCCAAAGACCTACACTGTCAGAAAAGGCGACAGCATTAACAGGATTGCAAAAAAATTCAAAGTTGATGTTGTAGAACTGAAAGATATCAATCTTCTCGACTCTGATTCCTTGAGGCCAGGACAAAAACTCCTCCTTGAAGCTGAACCTGAAGTTGAAATTTCACAAATAAATTTGGAGGAAGAGATAAAGAATATCTCGGAATCAGAAGAAATAGCTCAGATGAATGCAAAAGACCGGCTCATATTATTCGCAAAAAAGTTTATTAACATCCCGTATAAATTCGGCGGGAACAGCATTATGGGCATTGACTGTTCAGCGTATGTTCAGAAAGTCTACAGCCTGATAGGAATAACCATCCCGCGTTCGGCAAGGCTTCAGTTCAAGGAAGGAGAAATCGTTGACAGGGATTCTCTCTCTATCGGCGACCTTGTGTTTTTCAGGACCTATGCCTCATTCCCTTCTCATGTAGGCATATATCTGGGGAACGACCTTTTCATACACGCATCTTCAAAGGGTAAAAAAGTCAGCATAGACAGCCTTACAACTCCATACTACTTCAAGAGGTTTATAGGCGGGAAACGCTTCATCATGGACAATGCTGAAATAGAAATAACAAAACAGCTCCACGAAGGATAGCATCAGCCATCATACATAACCTTGCCCATATCGCTTACGTCATAACCTCCGAGCTTTGCAACCATATCCCTGAATTCATTATCTTCCCTGATAATGCTTAACAGAGCCCTTATCATATCTGTATTGTATAATTCAAACGGAATCGCAAGGTCATACCGTTCCTTTGCAACAGGAATAAAATCAAGCTCAAGCGCTTTCGCCGATGCAAGAATTGCAAGTCCCGTGTCTGCGATGCCGGTAAGCACCGCTGATGCAACACCCATGTGGGTATATTCCTCTCTTTCATATCCTTTCACATCTTCAGGTTTTATTCTGAATTCCCGCAGGTGTTTGTCTGTCAATAACCTGGTCCCTGCACCTGCCTGCCGGTTTATAAAAACAACATCCTCCCTTGTCAGGTCTTTAAATCCTTTTATATTTTTCGGATTGCCTTTCAGCACAAGAAGCCCCTGCTCCCTGTAAACTAAATTTACGAGAACAATCCTTCTGTCAGAAAGAAGTCTTTTAATAGAAGATACATTATATTCTCCTGTCTCCTCGTCAAGCAGGTGTGTTCCTGCAATATGCGCCTCTCCTTTTTTTAAAGCCATCAACCCGCCCATTGAACCGGCATGGGCTGACGAAAGCGAGAGTTTCGGATATTTCTTTTTCAGTGAATTTGCAAGCAGGTCAAGCGCATTATCATGGCTTCCAATGCATACTATTGTATTTTCTATTTCGTTTTTTGTTCTAAGCAGTTCTACATTCACCTCTGAACCTGCGCCTATTCCCTCAGACATGGCAGGTATTCTTACAAAACCATCCGCGCGCACAAGCGACATCAACACTCCCGCCCCGCGCGAAACAGGAGTGGCAATGAATTTATCTCCGACCTTCCCTATCTTGACCCTTAAAAATTCTTCCTGCCCGAGAGTTGAGGCAGCCTGTCTTGAAAGGACTGCCTGCAAAATCTCCGGGGGATCCATTTCTATCCCCTGCCATCTGTAAATCACAGGCTTTCCGAAAAGATTAAACGTTATGAATGCTGACACGGGATATCCCGGAATGCCGAGCACAGGCTTATTTCTAACAATCCCTGCCATCACAGGCTTGCCGGGCTTTATGCTTACACCGTGAAATATTATTTCACCGGTTTCGCTTATGGCTCTTGATGTAAAATCCTCAGAACCTGAAGATGCGCCCGCATTTACGACAACCATGTCCCCTGCCTTATGCGCCTCTAAAATTGCTTCCTTTAACATGTCAATATTATCAGGGACAATTCTGAACCTGACAGGCTCTCCTCCCCATTCGGAAACAAGACCGCTGAGCATCCTTGAATTGTATTCAATAATATCTCCTCTTTTTAAATTGGTTCCGGGCTCTACGATTTCGGTGCCTGTCGGGATAATCACCACCTTCGGTTTTCTCCTGACTTTAATATCTACATGACCTCCTGCAAGCATTGCGCCTACATCAACAGGCCTTATTCTATGATTTTCAGGAAGTATAAGCTCTGTGGCAACAATATCCTCGCCAATCACCCTTACATTCTGCCATGGAGTTGCAGGCTCGGTAATCTCAATGTGGCCTTCATGCACATTTACATCTTCTATCATTATCACTGTATTAAAAACATCGGACATCGGGTCTCCTGTGTCAACATAAACCGCCTGCTCACCGAGTTTAAGTTTTTTGGGGGATGTCTCGGACGCGCCAAAGGTTTCCTGATATTTAACGGCATATCCGTCCATTGCAGATGAATGATAGAAAGGAGATGAGAGCCTTGCTGTCACCGGTTCTGCTGTTATCCTTCCGAGGGATTCCGAGACCATTACTCTTTCTCCGGGAAAAGCTATAAGAAAACCCTGTGATTCAAGCCTTCTGAGCCATTTTTCTATGGCCTCATTCAGCGGGGTTGTCTCAAGATAAATCTCACGCTTTAATTCCACCTCTTTAATGTCTCCGGGTTTTTATTGATTGTATAGGTTCCAAAAGAAAGCTTTTCTAACAGGGTTAAAATCTCAAAAATGCTCCTATACCACCTGCGTCTGACAGCTCTTTATTCTCTGCTATCACTTCTATCTGCGAACCTTGTTCCACTGCTCTCTGCGCTGCGAGGTCAGTAAGATAATTGACTTCCTCCATCCCCCCCTTACAATAAGGGCAGACAGATACTTTCTGCTTTGAAAGATTCCTGCAGTTCCGGCATTCGTAGCCTTCATCTTTAAAATTCTTCAGTAATACGAGCTTCCGTATTCTTCCTTCTTGAAGCGCATTTATAACATCCTCTATGCCTATTACTGCATTCTGCCCTTTACCTGCTGCTGTCAGCAAATCAGAAACAATCGCCTTCTCCGCCATGCTCTCAGACTCGCTTATCACAGGTTTGACTTTTTCAAATACATCATTGACATTCGCAAACATCTCGGCATGAAAAGCGCCCACAATCTTTTTACTGACTGCACTTGGAAGCATCTCCCTTACCTTTGCAACGGCGTCGTCGGAACCTCCTGTTATTATCCTTTCTATCCGCTCAGCTGCCAGAAATGACTCCAGTTTTTTTACTACGTCTTTTATATGCAGGCTTACATGATAATCTATATGCCGTTCAAATCTGTGTCCTGACAGAGAAAACCATCCTCCTCTTTTATGTTTTCCCGGCACATCATGAGTATGCACCTCGCCGTATTCCTCTATCTCGCCAAGATGCACGAGGAACAAACGCGCAGATTCCTTGTCAACAAGAAGCACAGCATACTGTTTATAGTTATCAAGTATATCAAGCAAAGGTTCTATGTATGGAGTCTTATCCGCTATTATTGCGTTCTTTACAGGGACAGCAAGATGATACTCCTTCCAGAATGACTTTTCAGAAGAAGTGATGATGGCCAATCCTTTTTTGAATTCCCTCTTATTGCTGGTAACAAAAGCCTCAAGCTTTTCAATGTCATTTTTAATCTTTTTAAATATTTTCCTGTCTTCCTCTTCCGAAAATTTTTTAAGCATATTCTTGAGATGTATAACATAATCTCCCTTTGTACCGGGGCTTACATTAAGATAGAGGCTTACAAAATAGCTACCATCCGCCTGAAGTGTTGTGATTTCTTTTAGCTCTTCCCTGTTAAGCATTTGTGCCTCCTTCTTCCGTACCTCTGAATATTTCAAATACTGATATGAAAAGCGCCAGAACCAGAGGCCCGATTACAAACCCGATAAAACCGAAAAAATTTATCCCGCCTATAACACTGAAAAAGATAAGAAGCGTCGGCATCTTTGTCCTTCCGCTTATTATGACAGGCTTCAGAATATTATCCACTATGCCTATCACCAATATTCCAAAAAGCAAAAGCGCTATGCCCTTCATATAACTGCCTGTTATAAACAAATATATGCTTGCCGGGCCCCATATTGAAAAAGTGCCGAGCATGGGAAGAAATGACATCACTGCCATTGCAGACCCCCATAAAACAGGCGCATTAATGCCGAGCGCAAAAAATGCTACTCCTCCAAGCGCTCCCTGGACAATTGCAACTACAACTCCGCCGTAAACTGTTGACACTACCATATCCTTCACCTGCAATCTGAGCCTGTCTTTCTGATTTTCAGAAAAAGGAATATAATTCCCTATTTTCTGCAAAATGTCAGGCCCATCCCTCAGGAGAAAAAATACCGCAAATGCCATAAATATGAAATCTATGATTGCCCTGCTGATATTCGCTGCCCAGACGGAGAGATTATCCACCAGCCCCTTGCCGAATTTCTTAAGACCTTCAAAGACAACATCACTTATCTCTACACCCTCAATGCCGAAATAGGACTGTATCTTCTCAGTAAAACGCACAACATGAGGAGAGGCAAGGACATTCTTGATGGAGTCAATAGCTTCCTTATCAATCTTTTCAGCAATATCCTTTAGTTCATCCAGAAGAACAAAAGAGAGATAGATAAAAGGCGCAACAATCACAATGAGAATTAAGGCTGTTGTTATAAACGACGTAAAAAATCTGGATCTGCCGAACCTTAATATAAACGTATATGCAGGATAGAAGACTATAGTAAAAACTATCGCCCATGCAATGGCGTTAAAAAACGGCTTAAGTATCTGGTATGACAGATAGCCAAGCACAAGCAGTATGAATATCGAGGTTACGACATAAAACCTATTTACCCTCAATTGCCGCCTCCGCAAAAGCCCTGAAAATTTTTTCTGACAGGCTGTCCTGCAGCCGCTCAGGATGCCACTGCACTCCAAGAAGAAACGGATAATCCTCGCCGCATACTGCCTCTGCGATACCGTCAGGAGAAAAGGCAATTGCATTCAATCTCTGCCCAATAGCCTTTACCGCCTGATGATGAGAACTGTTAACCTTAAACTCGCCTCTATCTATAAGTTTATTATCGTCTATTTTAATTGTATGCCAACCCTCTCTGTGCTCCATTGCCGAGGGAACCTGCTGCCTTATATCCTGATAAAGGCTTCCTCCAAAAGCAACATTGATAAGCTGCATCCCATAACATATGCCGAGCACCGGCTTCTTCAGCTTTATTATCTCATGAATTACTGCAAATTCAAAGTCGCTTCTGTCCCTTTCAACAATTTTTATCTCATAATTTACATCTTCGGCGTAATAGGAGGGATGGAGGTCGCTTCCTCCTGAGACAAGAATTCCGTCAATCCTTAAAGCAATATCCGCGGCATTACGCAAAGGCGCCAGCAATACAGGACAGGCTCCTGCATTCTCAACAGCCGCTGCATAATCCCTGTTGAGTTTAAAGCGGTTGTCCTCGATGTCTGCTGTTATACCTATAACCGGCCTCAACAGACCCTCACACTCTCAACTTTCCGCCTGTCTCTGCTGTGATATACTTAACAATATTAAGATGCATTTCTTCCACTTCCGCTTCCGTAAGTGTTCTGCTGTCCGACCTGTATCTTACCGTAAATGCAAGGCTTTTCTTTTCATCAGGAATATTTCTGCCTTTATAAAAATCAAAGATGGAAACATCCTCTATTAGTTCTGACGGATAAGCCCTTATGAGGTTCTCAATGTCAGACGCGCTGAGCTTATCATCCACAATGATTGCTATGTCACGCTCAATACACGGGAACTTTGGTACCGGCGAATACTCCATAGAAGCAGGAATCAAAGAAATTAATCTGTCAAAGTCTATTTCAAATACAACTATCTCGGGTCTCGGCACTTTCATATCCAGCTTATCAACCACCACTGGCGAAACAGCTCCGAGCAAACCTATGCTTGAACCTGAGATACGAATCTCACATGACTGTCCGGGATGAAGGAAAGGCTCGCTTGAAGGAGAAAACGCATAACCATTAATATGCAGGTCACCGAATAAGTCTTCAATCATCCCCTTGACTACATAGAAACCGCTTGCTTCTTCTTTCCACAAAGATGGTTTTCTTTCCCTATAATAGACGCCGCCAAGACACGTGATTTCAAGAGGCAGCGGCCGTCCTATATCCTCAAATACTCCGGATAACTCAAAAATTCTTATATCTCTTATGCCCCGCGAAAAATTATACATGAAATTTTCAAGCAGAGACGGAATCAGTGTCGTCCGTAACAATGAGCTTTCCTTCTTCAGCGGGTTTTTTATCGAAACTACCCTGCGCCTTCTGTCCTCCGCTGCGATATGAAGCATATCGAGGCCTGTTTCAGCCATGAAGCTGTAATTTATAGCCTCGCTGAACCCTGCTTTTCTTACTATATCTTTTATCCTGATAGCGTAAGTTTGTTTCCTGTCCGGGTTCCCTCCCGAAATGCCGGCTTTTGGAATTGTTGTCCGTATTTTCTGATAACCGTAAACTCTTGCTATCTCCTCAATAACATCAGGCTCCGTCTTAATGTCAGTCCTGAATGCCGGAGGTTTTGCCATAAAATAGTCCTTGTATAAATCCACGGCAATGCCCAATCGTTTAATTATATCCACCATTTCTTTGTCAGGAATCTCTGTTCCCAGAACCTTATTGACCCTGTCATATCTCACATCCACAGTTACAGGGACAAACCTTTTTGGATAAACATCAACTTTCTTACAGACAATTCCTCCGGCAACCTGCCGGATTAAGTATGCTGCCCTGTCAAGCGCACTGCTCAAAGCCTCAATGTCCGTGCCTCTTTCAAATCTGTACGACGATTCGGATTTAAGGCCCAAAGCCTTTGACGTCCTTCTGACTGATGTTGGTTCAAAATATGCGCTCTCAAGAAACACATCATGAGTAAAATCACCAACCTCTGTTTCAGCGCCGCCCATAACGCCCGCAATTGCTACGGGATTTTTTGCATCCCATATGAGAAGCGCATCCGGCAGCAATTTTCTCTCTATGCCGTCAAGTGTCACAATACTGCAGTCTTCCTCTGCAAGCGCCACCTTTATTGATTTCCCCTTCAACGTATTAAGGTCAAACGCATGCAACGGATGGCCTGATTCCATGAGCACATAGTTTGTTATATCCACTACATTATTTATCGTTCGTATGCCGCATTTGGTAATCCTGCTTTTAAGCCAGTCCGGCGAAGGCGCAATCTTTACTCCCTTTATAACCCTTCCGGCATATCTATGGCATAAGTTTGCGTCAAGTATTTCTATCTTAAAACCATCATCCGAAGCTTCTTCTTTTATGTCATGCTCAGGATGCTTTAGCGGCAGGTTCATTGCCGTGGCAATCTCCCGCGCAATACCGATAATGCTCAGACAGTCAGGCCTGTTCGGAGTAACATTAACCTCAAATACGAAATCTCCGTCCAGCTTTTCTACGGCCTCCACCTCAAGTCCGGCCATTGTAAGAATATCCGCTACTTCTTCGGGGCTTTTAGTGATGTCAATAAACTCTTTTAACCAATCAAAAGGAACACGCATAGTATGTATTATATCTATGCGATATGGAGATTGACAAGGAAAAGTTTAACATGAATTCCTAACCCGAAAATGCAATTCAATTATTTATGGCAGGAATGTAAGCTGAAAAAACTTTACGGTTCTCCACGGCGAATCCGCCGGGGCGGACAGCGCCTCAGTAATGCATTTATGATAATGATGAGGTATTCTTGTATGTATTCAAGATGAGAAAGACTATGTATTCATCATATCAAGGAAGTCCTTGTTGCCCTTTGTCCCTGTAAGCTTGCCAAGCAGAAACTCCATGCTTTCAACAGTGCTCAGAGGGTTTAAGACCTTCCGCAGTATCCACATCTTATTCAGCACATCCTTATCAACAAGCAGCTCCTCTTTCCTTGTGCCTGATGCGTTTATGTCTATGGTCGGGAATATCCTCTTATCAACGAGCTTCCTGTCTAAGTGAAGCTCCATATTGCCTGTGCCTTTGAATTCTTCAAAGATAACATCATCCATCCTGCTTCCGGTATCAACAAGCGCGGTGGCAAGGATTGTAAGGCTGCCGCCGTTTTCAATATTCCGGGCAGCTCCAAAAAATCTCTTTGGTTTTTGAAGGGCATTTGAGTCAAGCCCCCCCGACAAAACTTTCCCGCTTGTGGGCATAATCGCATTATACGCCCTTGCAAGCCTTGTTACGCTGTCAAGAAGGATAACGACATCACGCTTACTTTCTACAAGCCTCTTTGCCCTTTCTATAACCATCTCGGCGACCTGGCAGTGTCTCTGAGGCGGCTCATCAAATGTTGAACTTATTATCTCTGCTGACGGAACCTGCCTTTTCCAGTCAGTAACCTCTTCAGGCCTTTCGTCTATCAGAAGGATTATAAGATGTATTTCCCTGTGGTTTGTCTTCGTGGCCTTTGCTATTGACTGAAGCAGCATTGTCTTCCCTGTTCTCGGCGCAGCGACTATCATCCCCCTCTGTCCTTTGCCGACCGGAGCTATAAGATCCATTACCCTTGTTGAATAATCACTTGTGTCATATTCAAGCTTTATTCTTTCGGTGGGATAATACGGAGTAAGGTTGTCAAAAAGCGTTCTGTTTATGCTGTCTTCGGGAGATTCATGGTTTACCGCCTCCACTTTGAGAAGCGCAAAATATCTTTCGCTCTCTTTTGGAGGCCTTATCTGGCCTGAAACGAGGTCGCCTGTCCTCAAAATAAATCTGCGTATCTGCGAAGGCGAAACATAAATATCGTCAGGGCCGGGAAGATAACTGTAATCAGGTGAGCGGAGGAATCCGAAACCGTCAGGCAGTATTTCAAGAACGCCCTCCCCGAATACATTTCCTGTCTTTTCAGCCTGCGCCTGAAGTATTGCAAATATGAGATCCTGCTTCCTCATGCCTGACGCGCCGTCCACATTCAGGGTCTTTGCAACAGTAGTAAGCTCGTAAATAGTCTTTTCTTTCAGCTCTGAAATAGATATGTTATCCATATTAAACTCCTCTTAGGGATTTTCTCTGGCGGTTTTTTATATTTAATAATAAAACCCGGTAGGCATTGCCTATCCTGAGGGGGTTTTTTTCAATAAAAGGACTGCTACTGGATAAAGCTTACTAGAATATATTTGCTTTTGTCAATACCTGCGTGTTAAATTGTCATTAAAAAATTATGCGCTACGGAGAAAAGGCTATAAAAACGGCAAGGTTAGAGTTGTGGGACAATCCCTGCCCTGAAAAAGACTATGAAATCAATGTAAGTTTTCCTGAATTTACATGCCTCTGCCCGCGCTCAGGCTATCCTGACTTTGCAACGATAGCTATAAAATACGTTCCTGACATGAAGATTGTGGAATTAAAATCGCTTAAGCTATATCTGAATTCATTCCGCAATATGCGTATCTCGCATGAAGAGGCAACAAATAAGATTTATTCAGAACTTGAAAAGAAATTAAAACCAAGATTTCTTGAAGTCACCGGCGATTTTAATCCGAGAGGGAATGTGAAGACTGTTATAAAAGTTTCCAGTGACAGTGATTAGTGGTGAGTATCAAAAAATAATTAACTGGCACTTTTTGCCTTTTCGATAAAAAGTTTCATTTTAAGGTGATTTTTTTTGCCTTTCTCTGCCTCAACGCCGCTGCTTACGTCAACAGCATAAGGATGAACCAAGCGTACCGCCTTCTCTATGTTTTCAGTGGACAACCCTCCAGAAAGGATAACTCTGCCGAATTTCTTTGCCTCTACTGCAATATCCCAGTTGAATACCTGCCCTGAGCCGCCGAATACCTCAGGAGTATATGTGTCAAGCAGGAATACCGAGACCTTATCTTTGTATTTTGAAACAAGTTCAAGGGTTTCAATAGACTTAACGCGTATTGCTTTTATAACAGGTTTTGAGAGATTACATGCCTTGGGAGTCTCGTCTCCATGAAGCTGGATTATGTTTATCCCTGTCTGTAAAACAATTTTTTCTATGTTCTTTTTATTTTCATTTACAAATACGCCGACTGTTGAGATGAATGGAGGGAGTCTTTTAATTATTTTTTTTGCATTTGCAGGTGAAATGTACCGCGGACTCTTCTTGAAAAATACAAAACCCAGCGCATCAGCGCCAAAATCCGTTGCTGCCATTGCGTCATCAAGATTTGTTATGCCGCATATTTTAACCTTTACCATGTATGCAGATTATAGCATAACATTATCTGATTAGTGCCGGTAGTCAGCATCAATTACAGGCACTAATCACTGACACTTTTTTTATCTTTACAATGTATATCCGCTTTCACCGTGCTGGGATATGTCCAAGCCTTCAACCTCTGCTTCTTCATCAACCCTCAGCCCGATGGTCCAGTCAATAATCTTTAATATAATGACTGTTATTACAAATGAATATATTGCCGTGACAGATACAGCGATAACCTGGGAAATCAACATCTTGCTGCTGCCGAAAAACAGGCCGTCAGCGCCTCCGGGATTTAGAATCTTTTGAGCAAAAAGCCCTGTAGCGATCGTGCCTAACGCGCCTCCAATGCCGTGCACTCCGAACGCATCAAGCGAGTCGTCATACCCAAAACGGTTTTTCATATTCAGCGCACTGTAACAAACCGCTCCTGCAGCCAAGCCTATGCAGAGCGCAGACATAGGGCCTACAAATCCTGATGCCGGCGTAATAGTAGCGAGGCCGGCAATGGAACCCGTGGCAGCACCGAACATTGTCGGCTTTCCCCTGTGAAGCCATTCTATAATCACCCACATGAGGGTCGCTGAAACAGCGGATATGTGCGTCACAACAAACGTCATCGCGCTTAATGTGCCTGATGACAGTGCGCTTCCCGCGTTGAACCCGAACCACCCGAACCACAAAAGACCTGCGCCAAGCACTGTCATTGGCAGGTTATGCGGATAGAAAGGCTCATGCAGGTAGCCTTTTCTTTTGCCGATTACCAGTGCCGCGGCAAGCGCTGATATGCCGGATGTTATATGGACAACAATGCCGCCGGCAAAATCCAGAACGCCCATATTTTTTAACCATCCGCCTGTGCCCCATATCCAGTGCGCAACAGGGTCATAAACAATTGTGGACCACAGGATTGTAAATACAAAAAAAGCCGAGAACTTCATCCTCTCGGCAAAGGCTCCGGTGATCAATGCCGGCGTTATCACGGCAAACATCGCCTGATATATCATGAACGCAATATGCGGGATTGTTGCGGCATAGTCAGGGTTAGGAACGCCGCCTACTCCTCTTAACCCTGCCCAGTCAAGCCCTCCGATAATCCCGCCGATGTCCGGGCCAAAAGACAGGCTGTATCCGAAAAGTATCCACTGAACGCTTACTATCGCAATAGCAACAAAACTCTGCATGATCGTTCCGAGGACATTTTTACGCCTGACCATACCGCCGTAAAAAAGCGCAAGGCCAGGGGTCATAAGCATTACAAGCGCCGCTGACAGAAGGACAAATGCCGTATCACCCGCATCCACCTTTCCCGCCTCCTGGGCAAATCCATTAGTTACTGTCAGGAAAAACAAACATATGCCATAAATAGCTAAAGCCATCCATTTTTTCATTCTCAAACACTCCTTGCCAGTATTTTCGGGATGTATTAGCTAAAACCATGCCAGAGAACTTATTGATTTTAAAGGAAATTTTAGTGAAAGATAGCTATGGAATCCTACAGAATTGTAGGATTCCATAGCTATAAGCTGCTTTTTACTCTTTATTTACAATCAGTTGCACATTTCCTACAAATTTGTATTAGCTACATTTTCGTAGGAAATAAATAGCCATGGCTGTCGGCCAAAATGTTAAATCGCCATGTCCCCCTTTTCTCCTGTCCGTATCCTGATTACGTCATCAAGTTTCGAAATGAATATCTTTCCATCTCCGACCTTGCCTGTCTTTGCCGTTGCTTCTATCGTTTCGATGGCCTTTTCTGTCAGGCTTTCGGACACCACAACCTCTATTTTTATTTTTGGCACAAAAGTTATGTCATATTCCGCGCCCCTGTAAAGCTCCACATGCCCTTTCTGTCTCCCGAATCCCTTCACTTCCGTAACTGTCATTCCCTGCACCCCTATCTTGTTAAGGGCGTCTTTTACTTCATCCAGCTTGAAAGGTTTTATTATGGCTTCTATCTTTCTCATATTGCCTCCTTTTTTCGGTTAATCGTTTTTCGGTGAACCGGTTAATCGCCTGAACCCCATTCACCCATTCACCTATTCACCTAAAGTGTATATCCGCTCTCACCGTGCTGGCTCAGATCAAGGCCGTCAGCCTCATCTTCTTCGCTTACACGTAAACCAACAGTCCAGTCAATAACCTTTAATATCATGAGAGTCGCTGCAAAGGAATAAATCCATACAGCGCCAATGCTTATTATCTGGTTCAGCAAAAGCGATGCATTCCCGTAAAAAAGCCCGTCATTGCCAGCGCTGTTTATTAATTTAGACGCAAATAAACCGGTTGCTATCGCGCCCCATGTGCCGCCTACTCCATGCACTCCAACTGCATCGAGAGAGTCATCGTAACCAAGCCTGGCCTTGAGATTAACAGCCATATAGCACAAAACTCCGGCCACGAGTCCTATAACAAGAGCCGGCATGGGGCCGACAAAACCTGATGCGGGTGTTATCGCAACAAGCCCTGCAACCGCCCCTGAAGCCGCGCCGAGAGCAGTCGGCTTATTCCTGTGACTCCATTCAGCAAACATCCATGAAAGCGCTGCGGCTGCAGTTGCAATATGTGTTACAACAAAGGCTGATGTTGCCAGAGAACCGGATGCAACGGCGCTTCCTCCGTTAAAACCGAACCATCCAAACCAGAGCAGAGCAGCTCCGAGAAGCGTCATTGTAAGGTTATGAGGAGCCATCTGCTCAACGCCATGTTTCCTTCTCTTACCAACGATAATAGCGGCGGCAAGCGCTGAAACTCCGGAACTTATATGAACAACAAGGCCTCCTGCAAAATCAAGGGCGCCAAGTTCTCTTATCCATCCGCCAACACCCCATACCCAGTGCGCCAGCGGGAAATATACAATAGTTGCCCAGAGCACAAGAAACAAAAGATACGCCTTGAACTTGAATCTCTCGGCAAACGCGCCTGTTATCAGCGCCGGCGTAATCACGGCAAACATCATCTGGAATATCATGAATGCCTGATGCGGTATAGTTGCCGCATAGTCGGGATTCGGTTCAAGCCCGACCCCTCTAAGCCCGACCCATTCAAGTCCACCTATTATGTGCCACTTATCGGGCCCGAATGAAAGACTGTAGCCATAAAGCACCCATAATATGGTTATAACTCCGAGTGCTATAAAACTCTGCATTATTGTTCCAAGGACATTTTTCCTCCTCACCATACCGCCGTAAAACAGAGCCAGTCCCGGAGTCATCAGCATGACAAGCGCTGAAGAGATAAGAACCCATGCAGTATCGCCGCTATCAACCTTTGGCGGAGCCGGGACCGCTACCGGTGCAGGCTGTGCTGCAACAGCCGGTGCCGGTGTTGCAGCGGGCACTTCACTCTTTACCTCCTCGGCAAATAGAGAGCCTGCAAATGCCATAATACATACTAAAACCAGAACACTTACTAAACGTTTCATTTTACACCTCCATCATAATTTTTCTTAAAAGCTTAACGTCAGATTTACACCTGTCACAACGTTATTATCAAGTTTTCCATTCGGGTTAAACGAATTTCCGCTTACGCTCTTTTTGGCGTCACTTGACAGGGGAAACCAGTATTGCACAAGAGGCTGGACAGAAACATTCTTTGCTACAGGGATTGTCAACCCAGCCTTTACCATGCCGTCATGGAATCCGCTGTATTTCTTGCCTGTATATGCGGCTGTGGAAGCATCGTATGTCTTCCAATAGTCATCGCTGCCTGAGAAATAACCTGCTGACGCACCCAGGTCAAGTGTCATGTCCTTGTATACAGGAACAGAATGAGCTATTGAGAGGTTGAAATATGTTCCTCCGTACTCATTTATGTCCCGATAGACCGATAACGTCGGCTTTAACAGAGTGTCATACGATATAGTCACGAATACCTCATCTGTTTCAGCGGTGTAATCCGTGCCATAGTAGATGTAACCGCCCGTAAGGCTAAGCTTGTCCATAACATAAGTATAGCTCAGCGTTAAATCCGTCTCATTAAGGTCTTTCTTACCCTGATTTGAAAGATAGTTTGCGTTAGTTACGCTCTGTGTGCCGTTAACATTGCTGTCAATGTTGCTCCAGAGGGATGCCGAAAACCCTTTGTAGGAAACACTTACAGAGGGCTGCACTACAAGACTGTGCGAGCTTAATTCGTAGCCCCTGAATATATACTTGTTGAACACACCAATCGATGCGCTGCCTGATACTGGAGAGGCCTCAGGTTTTACAGTATGAACGAGGGGCGTCCCCTTCGCTTCTACCTCGTGAACCTCTTTGCCATCTACTTTTTTGACTTCCTCCGCATATAGACCGGTTGCCGAAAACATCACCACCATAACTAAAACTAAAATCCTTAACCTTTTCATCACAACACCTCCAAATTTCTTATTGCAGGAAACCTGCGATTCTCTCTCATCATTTCACCACCTGCTGCTGTCAAACCTTACCATCTCTCCTCTGTAAGCCTCCTTTCTAATGCCGTATTTTTTAATCTTGTATCCGATCATCCTTTCGGTTATACCGAGCTTTCTTGCGGCCCTTGCCATAACCCACTCGCATTCCATGAGGGCGGTGATAATCTCTTCCCTCTCTATCTCGTTTATTTTTTCCTTTAGTGAACCCATCCTTGTCACCTGACTTTAATAATTGCCAGAATCATGCCAGGATGTAACTGATTGATTTGTAAGGAATTTCTGAAATTGAATATGCTACGTTTTTGTGAGTTGATACAATTTTGTCGTATTTAATCGCAGAGACAATTACAGTAAAAATTGGAGGCTAAAAAAGAGAATGCTCAAGAGTCTTTTTAGTTTGAACAACTCATTCCGCACACATTACAGTGCGCATCTTTATGAAGGGAAAGTTTTTTGAATTCCATATCCAAGGTGTTATACACTAACATCTGTGAGAGTAATGGTTTTCCGTAGCCGGTAAGTAATTTAATCGTCTCTATCGCCATAAGACACCCAAGCATTCCTGACACAGCGCCTAAAACAGGGAACCCCAACTCTTCCCATTCAGGATTGTCTTCGGGATACAGGCAGTTAAGGCAAGGCGTTACTCCGGGAATGATATTAAAAAGGTATCCCTCCATCCCGTTCATTGCCGCTTCTACCATAGGAATTCCTTTCTTCACACAGGCGCTGTTCAGAATACGCCTTTCATGAAAATTGGGACGCGCTGATAAGGCTATATCCGCATTTTCAAGAAGTCTCTCTGCATTATCAGGCGTAGTCCTTTCATTAAATATCTCAACTTTCACATCAGGATTAATATCTTCTATAGACTTTTCCCCTTGTATAACCCTGCTCTTGCCTATCCATTCATGTTTCATCAATACCTGTCTGTTCATATTTGAGAGCGTGAGATTGCCATAATGCGCAAAGACCATTCTGCCTATCCCGGCAACTGCGAGATACATCGCTGCAGTTCCGCCAAGACCTCCTATACCGGCAATCAAGGCAGTGGACGCCTTTAGCATCTCCTGATGCTCTCTATTAAAACCCTCAAGCATCATCTGCCTGCGGTAGCGCTCCATCTCTGCCTCTGATAGTCTGCTATTTTTCTCAATTGACATTATCACAGTAATCTTCCCCAATCATTGCATTTAACACCTCAAGCTCCATATCTTTATCCTCTCCGAGAATTCCAAAGGCGTCTGCCCTGCACTGCCTGCAGTGTGTCATCTGAGTGATATGTTCTTCACAATCTTCACGCATTCTTTTAATCATCTCAGTTGACGGCCTCTGAAGATGCGATAACTCTGCCTGTGGTATCAGAGGGATTATGTTCATAATATCAACTCCCCTCTGACCTGAAAGCCATGCTATTAACGGTATCTCTGCATCATTTATTCCCGGAATATAAACAGTATTAACCTTCACAATCAGCCCCGCATCTATGACATTTCTCAATCCCCTTGCCTGATTCTTCACAATAAGTTCAGCAGCATCCCTTCCGATATATCTCTTTCCCTTGTAATAAGCCCATGAATAAATCTTTTCAGCCACCTCAGGCATTACTGCGTTTATCGTAATTGTGATGCTTCTCACTCCTGCCTTTATCAGTTCATCAAGCCTGTCCGGCAATAAAAGGCCGTTTGTGGATATGCAGAGTGTGATATCAGGAAATTCCCTGTGTATCATGTTAAGCGTTTCAAATGTTGCATCATTTGCAAGCGGGTCTCCGGGACCAGCTATACCTATGACGCTGATATTATCGTTCCTCTCAAGCAGAACTCTAACCCTGTCCAACGCCTCCGAAGGAGTCATAACCTTGCTTGTAATTCCCGGTCTTGACTCATTTGCACAATCGTATTTCCTTATGCAGTAGCTACACTGTATATTGCACGCAGGCGCAACAGGAAGGTGAATCCTTCCGAACTTGTGATGCGCCTCCCTTGAAAAACATGGATGAGTTTTAATGATATCCTTCATTTCACACCTCTACATGAACATGGCATCTTTTTGTGCATGCCCTTGAACATGCCTCGCAGCCGATGCAGTTTTCTGGATGGGCAATTGACATTATCTTGTTGCCCATATCATCGCCGTACTCATCTTCTCCATCAAAGGGCTTTTCTATCAGTTCAAGAACATCCCTGCTGCATACTTTGTAACAGCGGCCGCAGCCGATGCATTTATTTACGTCAATTGATTCAATAAACTTTGGTGTCCATTCCTTCCCGCTTCTCGTGTATCCTATAACTGCCATAACAATCTCCTTTCTAAACTCCTGCGCAAGAAACAGAGTTGGCTACGCAATCGCCTCTCCGTCATGCTCTCCTGTCCTCACCCTTACAGCGTCTTCTATCGGCAGAACAAATATCTTGCCGTCTCCGTGCTGGCTTGTCTGGTTGACCTTGATTATAGACTTCACAATCTTGCTCACAACATCGTCAGGCACAACTATTGTAAGCATCCTCTTAGGAACATACAGCGCTACTTTCGGCAGCGTATGCTCAAGCGCATATACCGAAGGCGTAGGAGTCAGCTTCACCGCAGTGCAATAACTGTCAGGCATTTCTGAATCCATCTCCGCGCACATTGCTCCCTTTTGCTTTCCTCTGCCGTCAACGCTCTGAATCGTTAGTGACGGATACCCCAACTCATCAAGCATAGTCTTTGTTTCCGGAAGCTTGTCTCTCCTTATAATCGCAGAAATCTCTTTCATAGCACTGCCTCCCCCGTCCTGACTGTATATGCAGCATCAACAGGGCTTACAAATATCTTTCCGTCGCCGATAAAGCCTGTTTTTGCCTTATCCTGAATTATCTTGACCACTTTGTCCGCATCGTCATTATCCACAACTGTCATGATAAGGGTCTTCGGCAGTTCGTCATAATGCACGGGCCCGACTTGCAGCCCTTTCTGCTTTCCCCTCCCGAACACAGGCATCTTTGTAAGGGACGGGAAACCCGCTCCTTCCAATGCCAGCACTACCTCCTGTTCTTTCTCCGGCCTGATAAAAGCTCTGATCATCTTCATATTTGTTTCCTCCCTTCTATTAAATTCTAAGTTTTTCTTCTGTGCTGCTCTTTATTCGTTTATCGCCTTTTTAAGCCACGGCGGCGGCGATTTTTTCAAAACCTCCGAAAGTTTCTGCAAAGATTCTTCTATGGATACAACCTCCTTCACTTTAACCGGCATCATCCCCCTTTTGATGAGTCTTGAAGCAGAAGGCCCGCCTATTTCCGTCATATAGACGATTTTGCAGTCTTTGAGCCTACTAACCTTCGCTTCAACCTTGACGTCATGTATCAGTCCGCTGCCCTTTGTGCTTTCTACTTCCTTATCCCTGCCGTCCGCAAACTTCCTAATCCCGATAAATTTGTAAGCGTCTGTTGTCAGTTCATATACTACGAACATTCCTGCCCTGCCGAAATGCTCATCAACATTGATCCCATCTGTTGTTGCAAATGCTACTTTCATTTGTGCACCTCCGATAATAAATTTGCTACCTCATTAACCAAAGTTAGCGTTCCCCTGTATCCGATAGTAATCCTATGGTTATTTCCCAAAACTTTGTAAACAGGGAACCCCATCTGATATAAAGGCACGCCGAGCCTTTTAGCTGTATCTTCTGCATGGGAGTTCGAAATGAGAAGATCGAACTCTCCCTCTATTGAAAAAAGTCCATTCTCATTTACATTGATCTCAAAAACCTCTGCTCCCATCTCATCAAGCCATCTTGATGTCTGTACTGAAAGGTCAGGCTCAAGTGCAGTGCATATTTTTTTACTGCCATAATAAAAATGAGCATCTCTCATCCCATCAATCAAAATCCTTCTCTGCCTTTCGTATTTTTGGGGAATCGGCTTGCCGCTCAACATCGAAAGCGTTTCCATAAGCACATCCGTATCCATTAATCCCGCTATGCTTTCAAGCGCCTTGTATTCTATGTTGAACCTGTCTTTCAGCTTCTTAACAGAAGCCGCCATGCTTGCGCCTATGGCAATAGTGAACTCTGATTTCGACATCTCCTTAATTTCATCAATTTTTGTGCCTCCCAGAGACAAAGCCGATATACCCTGCCTGCTTCCATCAAGGGCGGAAAGATCAGGAAGAATTATCGGTTTCAGGCCGAACGATTCTATCATCTCCCTCAGTTCAGTAAAATCTGCAGGAGTCAGATGCGAGCCAACCAAGACGTTGACGTATAAGTTGTCAGTCATTGCCGCTTGTCGGCAATCCTTCTTTGGAAAGATTCCGGACAAGCCGGAATGACGAAGTGTCTTATCGTTTTTAGCAACTATTGACTCTATGACTGCTTCAACTGCTTTCGCATACCCTGTTTCCAATCCTCCTTCATAATCAGGCGTTGCAACATTGATAATTTGGCACCTTGAATCTTGAATTTTGAATTTTAAATTTTTAATTGCACTTGCCACATCATCGCCCTTTACTTCCGATAGCCCTGATGTAAGAATGCCTATTAGATCGGGATTATTCTTTTCAATAACTCCCTTAACAACATTCGTTATGCTCTCACCGCTTCCCATCACTACATCTTCCGTAAAAAGCCTTGTGCTTGCCAAAGCAATCGGCTCCCTGAAGTGCTTTGTTAGAAGTACCTTTCCAAGAAACGTGCATCCCTGCGCTCCGTGAATAATAGGCAGCGCCTTATCTATCCCCTGAAATGCGATTGCTGCGCCGATGGACTGTGAGTGTTTCAAAGGATTGATAAGAATATCCTGCCTTTGAATATGAGGAGATGAAGACGCATGATTCATACCGCACGATGCCTGATGTTTTTTATCTTGAATCCTGCATCGTGTATCCTGCATCTTTTTAGATGCGTAAAACCGGATGCTGTTGCTTATCTGTTCGGCTAAATTTATTAATCCTTCGTATCCCGCGTACGCTGTATGCCTTTCCTGATTTACATCGACAAAAGGATAGCCTTCTTTTACGGCAAGATACTGGTTTCTGCCTCCCGCAACAAGAATGTCCGCATTTCTATCTTTCAAAAGCCTGAGCAGGTTTTTTGGTGTTACGTCTTCAATCAACGGCGCATTTTCTCCGAGTATCTCTTTCATCTTCTCTTCATCCTCATAGCTGCTCTTCTTTGTCCCGATAGCGACAATCTCTATTCCCAAATCCATGAGCGCGGAAATAAATGACCAACTCTTAACGCCGCCTGTATAAAGCACGGCCTTTTTGCCTTTAAGCTGTTCGTAAGCCGTTAATCCTTCTTCAAGGCGCTTTTCTTCGCCCTCAATGATTTCTTCAACGCTATTTTTGAATTCTGTCCGCCGCGGCGGATTAATTTTTAATTCGAGCTTTGAGGTAATTAACCTTAAAGCTCGGGTCATCTCGGTCTTTCCGAAGAAAGAAACCTCAATATAGGGAATTCCGTATTTCCTTTCCATTGTTCTTGCGGTGTTAATCAACGCGCGGCTGCACACCACCACGTTCAGCTTTGCCCTATGCGCATAAGTTATCTCTTCAAAGGTAGAGTCCCCAGTGATTCTTGAGAGAATCCGCAAGCCTGCTTTTTTAAGGACAGGCTCGACAAGCCACAAATCGCCCGCGATGTTGTATTCGCCTATAAGATTGATATCATAATCGGTCGTAAATGGAGGCTCGCCCGTTCCTATCGCATAATCGAGCAAAACCTCTCCGGCTATTCTGTTGCCAAGATTCTTAGGGCCGACAAACCCAGGCGCATTCACGGGTATTACCCGAATGCCGAGAGATGTTTCAGCCTTTTTGCAGACCGCCTCGATGTCTTCTCCTATCAAACCGCTTACGCAGGTTGCATGAACAAATATCGCCTTCGGCTTCGCCGATTCATAAGTCCGCAATATCGCATCATAGAGCTTATTTTCAGAGCCGTAGATGATATCCATCTCGCTCATATCTGTTGTAAAGCCCATTCTGTGGAGGCTGCCCTTTGATGAAAGAGTCCCTCTTCCTTCCCATGAATTGCCGCAGCATGCGATCGGGCCGTGGACAATATGTGCCGCGTCGGCTATGGGCTGAAGGACTATCATCGCGCCGTCAAAGGCGCACGATTCCCCGCCCCTCGAACGACAGAGTTTGTCCTTTTTCTCCGTCCCGCAGCCATGCTCAAAATATTTGTCCAGTCCTGTAGTCATTTCGGATCGCTCCTTCTATATTCCTACCTTATTACGTCAAAGCTCGTAGTATTAATCGTCTTTCTGTCCATTTCATCAAGAACAGTGTTTACAACCCAGTTAACGAGATTTAGCACTCCTTGATAGCCGATTACCGGATACCTGTGCAGGTGATGCCTGTCAAAGAGCGGGAATCCAATTCTGATAAGAGGTGTGCCTGTATCCCTCCAGAGGAACTTTGCATAGGAATTTCCGATTAATAAATCAACAGGCTCTGTGAACAATAAAGACCTTAAATGCCACATGTCTTTACCCGCATATACCTTTGCCTCGGATCCGAAGGGGCTCTCAGCCAGCATTCTGTTCGCTTCTTCTTCAAATGTTTTGTCGCCGTTAGTGCAAACTATATGTACAGGGACCCCTCCCATTTCCATAATAAAGCTGATAAGCCCCAGCAGGAGGTCCGGATCTCCGACAAGAGCAAACCTCTTTCCATGTACATAAGGGTGAGAGTCTATCATTGCGTCTACGGCCCTTCCCCTTTCATCCCAGATTTCACGGGGAACCGTTTTGCCCGTTACCCTGCTTATCTCTTCGAAAAAACTATCTGTGTTCTTTATGCCGATAGGAGGAAGCACAAAGACTTTCTGGCTCCACTCCTTCTGTATATAGTCCATTGTCTTTGCGGTCGAATATCTCTGGAGTGCGACCGTAGCTGTAGCATTTATGGAATCCATCGCGTCCGCCAGAGGAGTGCCTCCCGGATAAAGCTTATATTCCCCTGTATTCGGAGAATCGAAGATGTCGCTCACATCAGCAAGTATTGTGTGTTTGACGTCCATTATATCAAGCAGTCTTTTTAATTCCCTGTAATTGCCGGTATAGGTGTCGAATCCTGGGATTATATTGATATTTCCATTAGGCTCGCCTTTTTTCCCCGGTGTGATTGACGAGAGTATCCCTTTCATCATGTTGTCATAGCCGTTTAAGTATGAGCCTACAAAACTCGGCGTATGCGCAAACGGAACAGGCAAGTCCTTTGGTATCAGGTCTTTTTCCCGCGCTGTTCTTATATACGAGTTTAGGTCGTCCCCGATTACCTCGGCCATGCAGGTTGTACATACTGCAATCATTTTGGGACTGTAAAGCTTATACGCATTCTCCAGGCCTTCAAGCATATTGTTCAGGCCCCCGAAGACTGCCGCATCTTCCGTCATTGAAGTGGAGATAGCGGCAAAAGGCTCCTTGAAGTGCCTGTTAAGATGGCTCCTGAAATATGCCGCGCAACCCTGGGCGCCTTGTACAAAGGGCATTGTGCCGGCAAAGCCTGACGAACAGAATATCGCCCCCAGCGGCTGACATGCCTTTGCAGGATTGATCTTTATGTTTTTCCTTTTAAAGTTCAGTTCCTTGTACTCTTCGGTTTTTGTCCATTCGGCTATCTCTTTGACTTTTTCAGCCGGCCATGGGTCTTCAAATTCCCTTTTCCTCGCGAACTGTTCGAGATACTCCTGTTCCTGGAAAAGCTCGTTGTGGTCTTTTATTCTCATGGCTTTCATTTTTCCCTCCGTATCAAATTCCATGTCGGGCTGTTCACTGTCATATCCATATCTCTTGCAAAAACCGGAAATCCGTCAAAGCCGTGATATGGTCCTGAATAATCCCACGAATGCATCTGCCTGAAAGGCACTCCCATCTTATGATAGGAATATTTTTCTTTAATGCCAGAGCCGACCATATCAGGCCTTAGCCTCCTCGTGAATTCCTCCATTTCGTAAAGCGTGGCGTCATCCATGATAACCGCGCCTTCCTTCATATCAGGATATGTCCTCTTGTAATCGTCGTTATGGCCGAACTCATAGCCTGATGCGACTACCTCCATGCCGAGGTCTTCATAGGCCCCGATTGTGTGCCTTGGTCTCAAGCCTCCCACATACAGCATCACCTTCTTGCCTTCAAGCCTTGCCTTGTAGTATTCGATGACTTTATCCATCTCAGGTTTGTATTTCTCAATCATCTTTTCGGCATTTTCCTTAATAGTGTCATCAAAATATGAAGCGATCTTCCTGATGCTCTGGTATATCTTCGTTGGCCCGAAGAAATTAAACTCGGCCCAGGGAATGCCATATGCTTCTTCCATGTGCCTGCATATGTAGTTCATGGAGCGATAACAATGTATCAAGTTTAACTTTGACTTTGTCGCAATACCGAGCTCATTGACCGATGCATCACCAGTCCACTGTGCTATGACCCGCAGGCCCATTTCTTCAAGCATCTTCCGCGAGGCCCAGGCATCCCCGCCGATATTGTAATCTCCTATCAGCGCAACATCGTAAGGCGTAGTTTTTTCAAGCACTCCCTTGCCCAACACATAATCCCTGATAGTGTCATTCGCTATGTGGTGCCCCAGGGATTGGCTGACACCTCTGAACCCTTCGCACCTGACCGGCACAATGGGAATACCGAATTCCTTTGCTACCCTTTTTGATACAGCTTCAATGTCATCACCTATCAGGCCGACAGGACACTCGGAGAGAATACCCATGCCTTTTGCGAGGGGGAACAGTTCTTTTAGTTCATGCAGGGCAGCATCCAGCCCCTTGTCTCCGCCGTAGACAATATCCTTCTCCTGAAAGTCTGTTGTTATGTGCATGGTGCCGAACGTGTCAATTCCTGTCTGTCCATTGTAGTAATTTCTTCTTGCCCACCAACTGTACTGGCCGCAGCCTACAGGCCCATGACTGATCGTTAGCTGGTCTTTTACCGGGCCCCAGACAACGCCTTTTGCGCCTGCATAGGCGCACCCTCTTACTGTCATGACCCCTGGCCTCGATTTAACATTTGACTTGACCTGACATGTGCTGCATTGCCCTGTCGGGTCATTGGCTGCGAGATGCTTTGCCCTGTCCTTTTTTGATTTATCGGGATAAGCCTCCAGTACTTCCTCTATCATTTTCTGTGTGTCTTTAATGGCTGAACTCATATCGCCTCCTATTTTTTCACTGACGGTTCAAACTGTTTAACCCGTTTTACGCCACCGCTTCTTCGCTCTCCATTATCCCGAAGTCCATAAGCAGTTGTTCCAGCTCATCCATTGAAATGGGCGTAGGTATAACCAGGTCCCTGTTGTCCGCAATCTTCTTTGCGAGTATCCTGTATTCTTCGGCCTGAGGGTGTTCAGGAGAGTATTCGATGACTGTCATTCTTCTCAGCTCGGCCCTCTGCACCTGGTTGTCCCTCGGTACAAAATGTATCAGCTGTGTCCCAAGTTTTTTCGCGAGTTCTGAAATCAATTCGTATTCCTTGTCTGTCTTTCTGCTGTTGCATATAAGTCCGCCGAGCCTTACGCCCCCGCTTTGCGCGTATTTGAGTATGCCTCGTGAGATATTATTTGCGGCATACATTGCCATCATCTCACCGGAGGTCACTATATAAATTTCTTTTGCCTTGCCCTCTCTCATCGGCATGGCAAAACCGCCGCAGACAACATCGCCGAGGACATCGTAAAAGACAAAGTCTGTGTCCGCGTCATAAGCCCCGTTTTCTTCAAGGAAGTTTATGGCTGTTATAACGCCTCGGCCCGCGCATCCGACTCCCGGTTCAGGGCCTCCCGACTCGGCACACCTGATGCCGTTAAATCCGGTAAGAAGTACCTCACCAACTTCAAGGTCTTCCACTGTGCCGCGTTCCCTTGCAAGATCCATTACGGTTGTCTGCGCCTTTGCGTGGAGTATCAGCCTTGTTGCGTCTGCCTTCGGGTCGCAGCCGACTATCATGCATTTGTATCCGGCCTGAGAAAGTCCCGCGACCGTATTCTGCGTTGTTGTTGATTTGCCGATGCCGCCCTTGCCGTACACTGCTATCTGTCTCATAAAGTCCTCCCGTTCAAATTTTTGAATTCACTTAAACTATTAAGAAGCAATAGGCATGCCAGAACGGAAAAACAAGGAATAACAGGGAGTTGGGTAGTTATCAGAAAATACTTAGCGAACAAAATTGTTTTGAATGAAACAATTTTGTATTAATACAAAAGATATTGAGTGATGGGGAAACACGGGCTGCTTTCTTTTAGAAAGGATTATAATTGGATATTGTACTTCTTAATCTTATAGCCTATCTGGCGGGGGGTGATGCCGAGCAGTTTTGCTGCCTTTGCCTGAATTCCTCCTGTCCTTTTAACAGCATCAAGTATCTTAGCCTTTTCAATGTCTTCTATTGTTGAGGGAAGAGCATCCTTTATCTGAGATGCATACTTTGCCCTTAGGGTGTAGTCTCTGATATTAAAAGGCAGGTCAGACGGAGTTATAACTTTTACGCGTGACATAACCACCAGTCTTTCTATTGTATTCTCAAGCTCTCTCACATTGCCGGGCCAGTCATAATTTATAAGCGTATTTAAAGCATCGGACGCTATGGACACTGACTTCTGATTTTCCTCGTTATATTTTTTCAGAAAGTATTCCACAAGCAGAGGGATGTCCTCAATCTTTTCTCTTAACGAAGGCAGGAATACAGGAACAACGTTCAGCCTGTAATAGAGGTCCTCCCTGAACTTTCCTTCAGAAACGAGAGCCTCAAGATTCCTGCCTGTCGCAGCAATAAGCCGCACATCAACCTTTGTTGTTTTTTCGCCGCCTACCCTTTCAAATTCCTTTTCCTGCAAGACCCTGAGTATCTTCGGCTGGAGCGCTAAAGGAAGGTCGCCTATCTCATCAAGAAATATTGTCCCGCCGTCAGCAAGTTCAAACCTGCCTTTTCTCATCGCCATTGCGCCGGTAAATGAGCCCTTTTCGTGGCCAAAGAGTTCTGACTCAAGAAGCCCTTCGGGAATGGATGCACAGTTGAATTTTATAAACGGCCCCTTTGCCCTCGGGCTCATATAATGTATCGCCTTTGCAATAAGCTCCTTGCCTGTCCCGCTTTCCCCGCGCAAAAGCACATTTGCCCTTGAAGGAGCCACGCTGTGAACAGCCCCGAAGACCTCCTGCATCCTGTCTGATTGGCCTATGATGTTTTCCAGTCTGTATTTGCCTTTAAGCTGCTGCCTGAGATTTTCCTTTTCCTCAAGGAATGCCTCTCTCTCTTTTTCAATCTCCATGTGCAGCTTTACGGTCTGGGCAATCAGCGACGCGATAATCTTCAACAGCCTTAGGTCTTCCTCAAACGATATGACTTTAGAGCCAAAAAGCCTGTCAACGCTCAGTACGCCAAGCGTTTCATTCTTAAATTTTATAGGCACACATAAGAACGCAATATTTTCCTTCTTAATAATTTTTCTTGCTCCAGTCTTATTCAGAAATAAAGGTTCATCGCCAATGCTTGGAATCACTATGGGAGAGCCGAGCTTTGCAACCCTGCCGATGATGCCTTCGCCCAGCCTGTATCGGCCCTTTTTTATTTCCTCCTCTGTCATTCCGTGAGCAGCAACAATGGACACCTCGCTGTTGCTTCTGAGCGCAACAGTCCCCCTTTTCATATCCAGATATTCTGACAGCACCCTCATCACGCCTCTGAGGTTTGATTTTAAATTGAGTGAAGAACCGAGAAGCTTGCTTATTTCGTAAAGCGCGGTGATCTCCAACGCCTTATTGTAATCTCGTTTCATAAGATAAGTTTAATAAGATATGACAAAAATGTAAAGTTAAGGACTTTATTGTAGATTACAGTTTAAGGTCTGGAGGCACAAACAGAACTGCAGCTCTCTCAGCATTTCTTCTTAGGAGCCCCCGGCTCCTTGGGAACTCCTCAGGTGGAAATGCCTAAGCGCGGGAATACTACAACCTGAAGAATTATCCACACAGCCAGAATACCTAAGACTATAAGCAGATCATCGCTCATTGACTATTTTCCCGCAGGCTGTGCAGGTATTTGAAGAGGTGGCTGCGAAGATTGAGACGGCTGAACGCCTCCGCCCGGAATCTGGCCCTGCGATGACGGGATATCAGTTTTTTCCCTGGCCGGAACTGTTTTTTTAACAACAGACCCGCTCTTTGTTGAAACGATTGCAAGAGACAAAGATGTAAGCATAAAAGCAACTGCGGCAATCGTGGTAAGCTTGCTGAAGAAAGTAGCCGCACCGCGGCTGCCAAAAAGGGTCTGGCTTGAACCGCCAAAAGCTGCTCCAAGCTCCGCCCCCTTGCCGCTCTGTATAAGAACAATAAAAATCAAAAATAACGCCACCATAACGTGAACTGCCAAAAGGAATGTTATCATACTGCCTCCGTATTAAATTTCACTAACCTTACAAAACTCTCCACTTTCAGGCTTGCTCCGCCCACAAGCGCCCCATCAACATCTTCGCACGCCATAAGAGAGTCAACATTCTCAGGGGTTACGCTTCCTCCGTATATTATACGATTTTCCTCAGCCTTATTTCCATACAAAACTCTTAACCTGTCCCTTATGTAAGCATGCGCCTCCTGAGCCTGCGAAGGAGCAGCAGTCCTCCCTGTGCCTATCGCCCATACAGGTTCATAAGCTACAACGATATTATCTCCGGCTATATTTTCAAGCCCCTTTTCAATTTCTCTTTTCAGCACATCGAATGTCTTTCCTGATTCTCTTTCTGCAAGTGATTCTCCTATGCAGAAAATAACTCCAAGCCCGTTGCTTCTTGCCGCTTTAACCTTCTTATTAACCGCCTCATCGGTCTCATTAAAATACTGTCTTCGTTCCGAATGCCCGATGATAACGTGCGAACATCCGCAGTCCAAAATCATAGCAGGTGATATTTCACCGGTAAATGCGCCCTTTTCTTCATAAAAAATATCCTGCGCTGCGATTTTTATATTCGTATCTTTAACGCTCTCTGCGGCTGCATAAAGGGAGGTAAACGGCGGGGCTACTACTATATCCACATCTGTTGCATCCTTTACCAGAGATACTAATTCCTTAAAGAATTCCCTTGTCTCAGGGACAGTCTTATTCATTTTCCAGTTGGCTGCAATGAATGGTCTGCGCAAGGTTCTCTTGTCTTTCTTGATGCTCAGGAATTTATTGCCGTAATGCTTATGATGAGCGAGTCTTTTACTTTATTTATATCAAATGTAAATTGCTTTCCCATGGTCTCAATCCTTATATTCAGCACGCCTGCCGCCTTGTCGTCTTCCATATGAATTTCCTTGATAAATGCAGACTTGAATTTCCAGAGATTTTTTGTTTTGTTCACCGCAGGTTTCAGGCTTAGGATTATCCACTCTTTCCCGTCTATGGTTTCTGTCCTGTTTTTGTATTCAAGATTTCCCTTGGGGGCATTCATATTCATTATTATCATTGCCTTGTTTTTTGCCTCTATAAGTGAAACCTTGCTTATCTCAAAAGATCTCTCTGCTATTTTCTTGTCTTTTACGGATTCTTTCTTCTCTGCCGTCTTTGCAGCCGTTTTCCCTTCTTCTTTTGCCACAGTTATCTGCTTGCTCTTCTTCTCACGTTTCTCTGCAGCCTTGGCTGACGGCTTTCCTTCAACTGCAGCGGGTTTTTCCACCTTTGGTTTTTCTATTACCTTGGGCTTCGGAGCAGCAGGTTTCTCCGGAGCTTTAACCGCCGCAGGAATGCTGACTTCTTTTTTCTGTTCCTTAACGGTTATTTTCCTCTCTTCTTTTCTGGGGGCAACTGAAGCTGAGACCGCAAAAGATTCGGCCTTGTCATACATAGCATCAACAGATGCAACACCATTAACAAATTCCGAGGCATGAACCCTCTTTGGAGACAACATGCCAGTGCCTGAGGCATTCAGATAAACATCATTGCCGATAAGATTATAATTCCTCACAATGTTCTTAAACCTGTCATATACCTCTACCTTTATCCTGAATCTCTGGCCTGCAACCGCCGAATCAGGTGTAACAACCACAAAGCTCTCAGGAGCAGAAGGATTTATTCTTACTGCCGTGCTTTTGCCCTGCTGGCTCATGCCGCTCTCGGATGCAACTATGCTTATTTCTTCGGCTTTTTCATACCTCATTTTTACAACTGCCCGTCCATTTTTAAACTCTGACTGCCCTATAAAAGACGGCGATACTTTTGCCTGTCCTGTAGAGCTGATATTCACGCCTCTGCCGGAAGATGAATAATTGTCCATAGGGTTGTCAAACGCATCGAATGTGCTTATGGTTACTTCAAACGGCTCTCCTGCAGCTGCTTCTTTCGGCGCATAGATTTTAAAATAGCTTAATCCCGCGGACATCACCTTAAAAGCAGGGCTTGCGCCTCTGCTTCCTGTGGCTGTATCATGAACTTCAATTGCTGATTCGCCTGTCTTTTCAGCCATAAGCGTAGCAATGCTTACACCGTTTCTGAATACCATATCCGCGCTTACAATCTTTAAGCCTGCTGTTCCGGCAAGCGCAAGTTTTATATTTTTACTTTCTATGTCCGTATCGGCAACAGGATTGTTATACGCATCCCTTGCAATAACTTTTATATCAAACTTATTCCCTGCCGTAACAGCAGGAGGAGACTGAATAAAAAAGTGATCCAGCTTATTGGGCTGGATTGCTACTTCTTTTGTCACAACAGGCACCGTCCCTCCGGCCTCAAAAATAGACAGCACAACAACTTCTGCCTTATTCCCTGTTACAGTAATGCCGGCGCTGCCTCCCATGAACGACGCAGCCTTTAAGATTGCGGGCTGCACCTGAGCTGAACCTGAAACTGAAACCTTAAACTCCTTGCCCGTCTCTGCAAAATTCGTAATCAGGTTGTCATGCATGTCGTATGCCTGCAGCTTAACTATAACTCCTTCGCCTGCCCTGACTTTTTCAGGCAATTGCACTGCAAAGTGGTCAAAACCCCCGGGCTTCACTATGATATTTCCGCTATGCGACACGCTTGATGCGGCCAATACTAATAAAACGGCAACCATAGATAACAACAAGCTTTTCGGACTAAAAATATTTTTCATTGTTCTTCTCCTATCAGAATAGGACTTTTTTTCACGTATGTATGAATACCATATTTCACAATATTATGTCAAAGGAAAATCGCAGGCTTCCAACAATTTTTTCATCTGTGATTTTTTCTTGACAACAATTCTACTACATGCTATAAAAGTTTACCCTGTTTTTCAGGTAAATTATCTTCTCGCAACGAGAAAAGGAGGATTCAGGCAGTATGCCGTTTGAAGGAAAAGTAAAATGGTTCAACGAGACAAAAGGTTACGGGTTTATCCAGCAGGACAATGGCACGGATGTGTTTGTGCATTATTCGTCTATTGCAAACGACGGATTCAAGACTCTTGCCGAGGGCCAGAGAGTACAGTTTGATATTGTAGAAGGCGAGCGGGGCCCAAAAGCTGCAAACGTAGTAAAATTACAATAGAACTGCATATTAAAGAAATTTCAGTCATCGAAGGGGTCTGTTTATCCTTAGCCCCTTTCTTTACTTAATCTATATTGAATTTCTAAAGGAAAAGAAATGAGAAAAAAAGTATCCGTAATCGGGGCAGGAAATGTAGGCGCATCTGCAGCGCAGATGGTTGTTCAGGCATCACTCGCCGATGTTGTTCTTTTTGATATTGCAGACGGAATTCCTCAGGGAAAGGCCCTTGATATTGCAGAGGCATGTCCCATCTGGAATTCTTCTGTTTCCGTGAAGGGGACTAACAGTTATGCCGACACTAAAGACTCCGACATTGTAGTGATTACTGCCGGATTTCCAAGAAAACCCAATATGTCGCGCGATGACCTCCTGCATGCGAATGCCGATGTTGTTAAGGCAGTGTCAGGCGCAATTGCAAAAACTTCTCCGAATGCCATCGTTATTATCGTAACAAATCCGATGGATGTAATGGCTCAGCTTGCATGGAAGACTACGGAGTTTTCATGCAAGCGGGTAATAGGAATGGGCGGGATACTTGATGCAGCCAGATTGAGGGCGTTTCTTTCATGGGAACTTAATGTGTCACCGGAAGATATAGAAACCATTGTGCTTGGAGGGCACGGAGACCAGATGGTTCCGCTCCCGAGGTTCACCACCGTAAAGGGCATAGCAATAACAGAATTTCTGAAAAAAAAGACAATTGATTCGATAGTGCACCGGACACGGAACGGAGGAGCCGAAATAGTAAGCCTGCTTAAATCCGGAAGCGCATACTATGCGCCTGCCGCCGCAGTCGTCCAGATGATCAAATCAATTTTACTCGATGAAAAGCGCTTGATTCCCTGCGCGGCGTACCTTAACGGAGAATACGGAATGAAAGATGTGTATCTTGGCGTGCCCGTTATCCTCGGCAGAGAGGGAGTTGAGAGAGTATTTGAGATTAAGCTTACAAAGGAAGAAAGAGCACAGCTTAAAGAATCATGCTCTGCCGTAAAAAAACTGATCAAAAAACTTTCAATATAACTATACTTTTAAGGAAGGAACCTTTAAATGCGTAAAGAAAAAAACGAGCAGACACTTGTATTGATCAAGCCGGACGCCCTGAAAAATTCACTGACAGGATATGTGCTTTCCCAGCTTTCAGAGTTTCATACCGGCCTGCGTTTTGCAGGCGCAAAGATAGTGCATGTGAGCAGGATGCTTGCAGAGGAACACTATGACGAACACAGGGGTAAAGTGTTTTACCATTCACTGATTGAATATATCATGGGGCTTCTTCATTATCCTGATGAACCCAACAGGCGCAGAGTAATAGCCCTTGTTTATCAGGGCCCTGATGCAGTGAAAAAGATGCGGGAAATCTGCGGGCCTACCAATCCTCACGTTGCCCGTGAGACAAAACCGGGATGCATTCGCGCATTGGGGACAGTTGTTCCTCTAAAAGATGCTGCAGGAAACGAGATCGGCGAGAGGATGGACAATCTCATCCACGCTTCAGCTGCTGATAACGAGGCTGAACGGGAAATCAAACTCTGGTTTAAACCAACGGATTTTTCACCGTTTATGCGTTCATATCCTACAGTGATAAACGAAGAAGACCATTATTATTTAAAGAACGGCAAGCTCTATATTGCTCATGAGCCGGGCAGCGTGTGCCTGATTGCTCCCGGTGATATTGTCTGGAAATCTGATTTTGACGCGCTGCGTTCACTGAGCAGGAGTTTGCCTGCCGCCTCTTCTCTTGAATCAGTGGCCGCCAAATATCTCATGAATTATACCGTGGAAAAATAGAAGGGTTTATTGACTTTAACAACTGAAAAAAGTATTATTTAAATAAGAACGACAGAACTTCGCAGAGGAGATTTATTCAATGTTTGAGAAGTTCACAGAGCGCGGCAGAAAAGTAATAATCTACGCAAGGGAAGAGGCTGAAAAGCGCCAGAACGATTACCTTGGGACAGAGCATCTCCTGCTCGCTCTTCTGAGAGAAGAAGAGGGAATAAGCGCAGCAATAATCAAAAAGATGGGCATCTCAATAGAAGAGGTGCGCATGGAAGTAGAGCGGAAACTCCCCTACGGCACAAATGTGCTTACATTCGGCGACATACCGTTTACCCCGCGTGCAAAAAAAGTCCTTGAGCTTGCGGTGGAAGAAGCAAGGCTTATCGGCCACAGCTATATAGGAAGCGAACATCTTCTGCTCGGCATTCTGCGCGAAGACGAAGGAATAGCGGGCAGAACGCTTCGAAGCCTCGGAGCAAACCTTCTGGCTGCAAGGCAGCTTGCAATAAATTTCTCGATGAGGCCTCAGGCGCATACAGTAAGAGAAAGACGGAGCGCAACGCCTGCCCTTGATGAATTCGGCAGGGATCTGACACAGATGGCAAAGGAAGGCAAGCTGGACCCTGTAATCGGCAGGGAGGATGAGATTGAGCGCGTGCTTCAGATACTCGGCAGGAGAATAAAAAATAATCCAGTGGTAATCGGCGAGCCGGGCGTAGGCAAAACAGCGATTGTTGAAGGCCTTGCGCAGAAAATCGTAGTGGGCGATGTGCCTGAAAATCTTTTTGGCAAACGAATCGTATCCCTCGACCTCGGCGCTCTCATAGCAGGGACCAAATACAGGGGGCAGTTTGAAGAGAGGCTGAAGGTTGTGATGAAGGAAATCACCCACACAGACAATGTGATTCTCTTCGTTGATGAACTCCATACATTAATAGGCGCAGGCGCCGCAGAGGGCTCCGTTGATGCGTCAAGCATGCTTAAACCGGCCCTGTCCAGAGGCGAGATTCAATGCATCGGCGCAACAACGCCTGACGAATACAGAAAATATATAGAAAAAGACGGAGCGCTGGAGAGAAGATTCCAGCCGATAAATGTTGAGCCTCCTGCGGTAGGCGCAACAATAGATATTCTGACAGGGTTAAGAAGCAGATACGAATCGCATCACAGAGTAAAAATCAGCGATGACGCCATAACAGCGGCCTCAAAGCTGTCCGACCGGTATATATCCGACAGGAATCTGCCGGATAAGGCAATTGACGTTATTGATGAAACAGGCGCAAGGGTCAACCTCAAAAGATATACGCCTCCGGGAGAGATAAAAGAACTTGAACATGATATAGCAAGGCTGACAAGAGAAAAAAACCTTTATGTAAAGCTTCACGACATTGAGAAGGCCGCATCCATACGAAACGAGGAAGAAAAGCTTAAAAAGCTTCACGACCAGATATTGAAGCAATGGAAGGACAACCTCAATAAAGAAATTCCGGTCATATCAGAAGATGATGTGACCTACACGGTTGCAAAGATGACAGGCATCCCGCTCCTAAGGCTGGAAGAAAAAGAATCGGAAAAACTCCTGAAAATGGAAGAAGTTATCCATAACAGAATAATCTCTCAGGATGAGGCTATAAAAGCCGTATCAAAAGCCATCAGGAGGTCAAGGGCAGGACTGAAGAGCAAGAAAAAACCTATAGGTTCATTCTTCTTTTTAGGCCCGACAGGGGTTGGAAAGACCGAACTTGCAAAAGCGCTTGCAGAGTTCCTCTTCAATGACGAGAATGCCCTTATTAAAGTTGACATGTCAGAATACATGGAGAGGTTCAATGTCTCCAAACTGACAGGAGCGCCTCCGGGATATGTAGGCTATGAAGAGGGCGGCCAGCTTACTGAAAAAATCAGAAAAAAACCATATTCTGTCATTCTCTTTGATGAGATAGAAAAGGCGCATCCCGACATATTTAACATACTGCTTCAAGTGCTTGATGAAGGCATTCTGACAGACAGTTTCGGCAGAAAGGTTGACTTTAAAAACGCGGTAATAATCATGACCTCAAATATAGGCGCAAGGATTATTGAAAAAGCAACTCCTATGGGCTTCCAGAGAACCAGGGCAGATGACGTCTATCAGAAGATAAAGGATAATGTACTCGTTGAGCTCAAAAAAGCATTTAATCCTGAATTCCTTAACCGTGTTGATGAGATAGTCGTATTTCATCCTCTTGAAAAAGAACAGTTGTTCTCTATTATCGACCTGCTTATAAACGAGACCAACAAGCAGCTGCTTGAACAGGATATTGTTGTAGAAATAGACCACGCCGTTAAAGAGTGGCTTGTAAAAAACTACTATCAGCCAAACTACGGCGCAAGGCCCATGAGAAGAGCCGTGCAGAAAGAAATCGAGGATCCGCTGTCAGAAGAACTGCTCAAAGGCAGATTCAAAGGCACTAATAAGATAAAAGTTGTGCTTGAAGCTGGAACACCGGTTTTTCTTGAAACCGAAGAGGCTCAGGTGCTTTCCGGAGTAAATTGACTTCACAAAGTTCCTTAAAAATTACCAATAAGGAGCAATAAGGAGTCTATTGCTGATTGAAAGCTAAATCTTTAATCCTCTTATCTCTCTTTCTTATCGGAGTTTTTTTGATAACCTACAGCTTAAGCCGTCACGATGTTAAGGAGAAAACTGCTTTTGAAGGTTTATACGCGCCTGAATTTGAGCTTGAGGATGCCGCAAGCGGAAAAAAAATGTTATCCTCAGAACTCAAAGGGAAGGTTTTATTTATTAATTTTTGGGCATCGTGGTGCAGTTCGTGCCGGGAAGAAATGCCGTCAATCGCTAAGCTCTCCAAACATTTCTCAACCAATCAGGATTTCATCCTGCTGCCAATCCTTTACAGGGACAGCCCGCAGGATGCCGTAAATTATTTGAAGGAGAGCGGATTCAATCTGCCTGCGCTGATTGACAGGAACGGAAAAGCCGCCAGAGCCTTTGGCCTGAGGGGAATTCCGGAAACATACATCGTGGATAAAAAAGGCATTACCAGAAAAAAAGTCATCGGGCCCTATGAGTGGGATTCTCCTGATGTTCTGGCATTTATCTCAGGACTGCTCTCGGAGATCCGCTGAGGCGGAAAAGAATAACCCTTCACTGAACTATGGGCAAACCCGCAAATCCTAAACCGGCGCTGTTATTCACCGGAATTCTCTATTCTGATAAATCTTACTTATCAAAGGCAAAAGAATCCCTGTTAGAAATCTTCGGCTCCACACTTTTGGAAACACCTTCTGTTAGCTGGGATTATTCAGAATACTACAAAGAGGAAATCGGCTCACCTATAATGAGAACCTTTATTTTCTTTAAAGACCTCATAAACCGTGCTGAGATTGCTGACATTAAACTCAGGACCAACGATATTGAAACATCCCTTTCAATAGACGGCAAAAGAAAAGTCAACCTTGACCCCGGATACCTCACACTCGCAAATGTCATCCTTGCAACAACAAAGGGCTATGCGCACAGGATTTATCTCGGCAAAGGCATCTACGGAGAGGTCTCTCTGCTGTATAGAGAAAAAGACAAGGCCTTTGTGCCAAACATCTTTACATATTCGGACTATCAGGATAAAAAATGTATTGAGATGTTTGTCAAGGCAAGAGAGTTTTTGAAACTAAAGAAATAGATTCACCTACAAAATCACAAGGTTATCCCTGTGAATTACCTCGTCGGAATATCTGTATCCCAGCGCCTTTTCCACATCCGTTGTCTTTCTGCCTTTTATCTTTTCTATCTCTGCTGAGGAATAGTTCGTAATTCCCTTTGCAAGCTTTTTCCTGTCCGAATCAATGCAATATACAGCATCGCCTATCTCAAAAACACCTGTAACAGCAGTAATCCCTGAAGGCAGGAGGCTTTTGCCTCCGTGAAGCAGAGCCTTAACAGCTCCTTCATCTATGTGCAGGCTGCCCTTTGCGCGGCTTCCATAGACTATCCAACCCTTGCGCGCAGAGAGCCTCTCTCTAACAGGCATAAATTCCGTTCCGTGATGATTGCCTTTTAAGAGAGACACAATCAATCCGCTCTTTTTGCCGCTTATTATATTTACAGCGATCCCATTGTTTACAGTTCTCTTTGCCGCAAGGATTTTTGAATACATCCCTCCTGTGCCTACAGCGCTCCCTGCGCCCCCTGCCACTGCCTCAATCTCCGCTGTAATCTCATTGACTGTTTTTATCAGGACTGACTGACGGCTTTTCTTAGGGTCTGCGGAAAAAAGGCCCTCCACATCAGAGAGAATTATCAGCCTTTCAGCATCAACAAGCCCGGCGACAAGCGAAGCAAGGTTGTCATTATCGCCGAATTTTATTTCATCAGTTGCAACTGTATCGTTCTCATTGATTATCGGGATAACACCGTATGAAAGCAGTGTGTCAAGCGTGTTCTTGGAATTGATGTATCTCTTCCTGTCCGTAAAATCATCCCGAGTGAGCAGAACCTGCGCAACCTTTTTGCCGAATTCTCCGAAGCTCTTTTCATAAGCCCACATCAGGCTGCTCTGGCCTACGGCAGCCGCAGCCTGCTTAAGCTGTATATCCTTCGGCTTTTCCTTCAGCCCGAGTTTTCTCATGCCAGCTGCAACAGCGCCTGAAGAGACAAGGACGACCTCACAGCCCATATCCTGCGCATCCCTGATATCAGACGCAATAGCCGTAATGCGCCTTGTATCAAGCCCGTCTTTCTCATCAGCGACTATGTTACTGCCGACTTTTACAACAATCCTTTTCATAGTTTTATCCTTGCAGAATTATACATCACCGCTGGTCTTACTGTCATCAGTTTTTATTGATTATTGCAGGAATGGAGTGTTAATTCTCACTGAAGATTAACCGCTTTTTTAGCGAAAATAGTTCGTCCTAAATGTTAAGTATACCTACAAGTCGCAAACAAGAGTATTTTGACAATGCGAATTTCTCACAGAACTCCGCATTTTTAAGAAGACGATATGTCTGATTGTTTCAATTGGGAATTAACGACGGCAATGAGGCGCAGGAGCAACCATTTCTTGAAAACCAGCCGAGACAACCACCTGTTGCCTATATTGATTTGTTAAACCGCCTTTTTTGCTCTTCGTATTTCATCGTCTTTCATTATGCGACGCCAGTAAAGCAGGTGATACAATCCATTGAATAACCAGTAATATCTGTGATGCAATGGATATGTTTTGTTATAAATATCATTGGCATACTGCTCCGCAAAATTTTCTGATGCAGTATCATCATCTTTTGTCTGTATTGTAGCCTTGAGATTGTAAACATGGTGGCCGAGTTCATGGAGTAAGGTATGGATGATAAAGTATTTGCCGAATGTGCGAATAAAGACGGCGTCGAGGAATCTACTTAGTTTCCCTTTTGGATGGTTTTCAGGTAACAAGTGACCCAAATTTTGATTCAAGTAAATATCGAGTTCTGCACCTTCTTCCTCCGTAAACGGATAATGCCCTCCACGTGCGACTACAGGAAAGTGAGAAGGACATTCGTCATAAATATTGATGTTTTCGACTGATTTCAGATGCTCTTTGGGCACGCAAGTTAATGCTTCTTCTATGTATCGTCGAAAGAATTCAATATCAAATGCATGTGTATAATCCACTATGTTTACACTGCGAAATTGTCCTATATTAATGCCTTTGGTCATTTTCTATTTAAGGTTTAACATATAATATATCCACAGGGCATTTTCTGATTTTATGACTGGAATATAGCATAACGTTGCACAAATAGAAAAGAAAAAAATCTTTTAAATCAGCGGGAGAAAATATGCGTCGAAACTGAGCATTACGTGTAGAAAGATGCAGCATGGAACTATGGAGGTTCAACCTCGAAAAAAGCTCACATTCTCTATTTCTACTTCCTTAAGCTTCTTTAGGTCATCTTCCATCCTTTTCTTAAGCTTAAGCGCATCTGCCCATTTCGCATACTCTTCATCTTTGCCTTTCAAATCCCCGACAGCAAAATCCTTTACGAATTTTTCAGAAGATATGCCATATTTTTTTTCAAACTCCGCTATTATTCTGTTTGTGCTATTGAGTCCTATTTCAATGCGCTTAATCTCAGCCTGAATAGCCGATTGCATCAACTGGGACACCTCTTTATTGTCTTTAGCCTCAACCTTCAGCCTTGTCATACCCTCACCTCCTTGCAGAATTATACCTCACTACGAGTCTTGCTGTCATCAGTTTTTATCCGCCCATTTACGTTTTATTGGATATTAAGACAATAGATTACTGGCGAGTGGACTATCAATAACAACAAAATCATTGACGCAGTTTCACCGCGACGGCTGAACGAAGAGGCTTCCTTATTTTTATTTAATAGTCGCTGACCATATTTATTGCCTCTGATTTCATTTGTTAAATGCTTATTGCCCCACTAATGAAAGCCGCTTATCTGTAAATACACACAAGACTCCACCTTTAGTATGCATGACTTGGTAGTTAAAATCGCAGTATGCAGCAGCTATATTTAAGGGCAACTGTTCATTACCGAAGACCTTGGGGGCAAAGTAAACAAGTTCACCAGCTTTGCATTGTTTAGCACCCGCGTCGTCAGAAACTTGGCATAGTTTCCTCTGATCAATTTTAGGGTTACTTTGATTGCACCCAGTAATGAATAATGATACGAGTACCACCACAGCTGTTGTTATTGTTTTCTTCATTTTTTCTCCTCTGCATGATGTTTAATGCATTTAACATTATATTTTATGCCCCAGGGGACTTAGTGTAATCCTCTCACTCTTTAGCCCCCACTCTTGCCCATTCACCAATTATAAAAATCTCTCACTTACGGCTTCTTTTTTTAACCTCTGCCTTGATAATCGCCCTCAGCTCGGAAATATACGCCTGCGTAGCCTTCTCAACTGTTACATTGTTTCTCTCCATAAAAAAAATAGCCCACTGCTGCATGGCAATCTTGCCCGCCTCCGCAGCCCTCTGTCCCACTGGTGATTTATAAAATGCAAGAATATTATCCAATTCATCTTCCGTAACATGCAGGCCGTAATAAACACCCCACGCATTCACCGCCTCTTCAGTAGTCCATGCCGGTTTTGTTGCATTAAGGAATTTCTGATATGAATTTTCCAGAGCGGCAATGGTCGTTTTCTTTAACGCGGGAAACTGCTTTTTTGCCTCTCGCAGCATCTTGGGAGCGATTAATTTAACCTGCTCATGGCTGTAGGACCTTTGCTGTTCTATTATTTCATGCAAGCCCTGAATCTTCGCAAGTTCCTTAAGCTTGGCTGCCTTTGACGCCTCACCCGCAAACGCATACGATGCTGTCAGGAGCAGCAAAATAACAGAAAATCTAAGAACAATCATTTTACAATCCTCCTTCTTGAGCTGCAATAACATCAAAGGGTATTCAAAAATGCAACGATATTTTCCACATCTTCATCAAGGAGATATGAAAACGACGGCATATCTTTGTAAGGATTCCTTATCTGATTTGCAGCATTTTCAGGTGTGGCAGGTTTTTTGCTCACCGGCAGAAGGGGATTTTTTAGAATGCCTTTATGTCCGGGTCCTACCTCCCTCTTGTTGCTGTAGGCGTCATGACAGAAATAACATTTTGATTCGTAAAGTTCTTTCCCCTTTCCGATGCTCTGGGGGTCTGTTTTCAGAACAATCTTAACCGTTTCTTTCACAGGCTCTTTTTTCAGGGAAACGGCTTCCATAAACGCCTTATCCGAGCCGAATTTGGTAATGAGCAGGTAATATCCTCCGGATGCCGCAAACATGGCAAACGAAATAAGCGCTATCAAAAACCCTATGATTTTTACCTGATTGTAAAACTGCCTGTATACCCTAACGATAGAGACTTTGAGGGCAAGAAGGATGACTATAACAACAGCGGATAAGGAATGAAAGAGCGCACGAGCTGAAGGCTCCATCTTTGTCTTGATGATATACTCTATGCAGAAATAGCTTATGAAAAGAAAAAGTATGAAATAGAGAATTCCGTTTGCCCTGTGGATTTTTTTCAGTTTCTCAATATCATATTTCTTTTCGCTCCGTCCGAATATCTCAAGCATTGTGAACACTGCAACCACGGCTGAAACCAGAATGCCGATGCCCAGCAAAGATTTTAAGAAGAACACAGACATTAAATACCTCCTGAATAATAAAAAAGGGAAGGCATTACCCCTCCCCCCGAAAAGATTTTTAGTAACCCGCAGCTTTCTGTTTTACTTTACCTTTCAGAGACTTTATATAGGCAACCACATCCTTCATCTGGCCTGATTTCGCGTCAATGACCTTTCCCATATTTGCATTTACAATGCAGAAATTAACAGCCTCTTCAAGGCTCTTCTGGGTCTTGCCCATTATCTTGAATTCTTTCTTGCCTGCGGCCTTTTCCAGACCCTTGCCGTTAGGATGGCATTCGTTGCATGCCTTCGAGCCTCCCGCAAACTTAGGATCTTCAAAGAGTGTCTTTCCCCTTTCTTCCGGCAGGTGTTTTTTTGCGAGGGCTACTGAAAAGGTTAAACCGAGAATTATAAGAAGCAGCAGAGATACTTTCATGATTTTCATCCGTCTCACCTCCTCTCTTATCCTAATTGTATAGAAGGAAAAGCTCTTTTGCAACAACTTAAGTTTGTTTCTAAAGCCTTCCTTTTATCAGATTGTCAACAACAGAAGGGTCTGCAAGGGTTGAGGTATCGCCAAGGTCTTCTATCTGTCCATGCGCTATTTTTCTGAGTATCCTTCTCATTATCTTGCCGCTTCTTGTCTTTGGCAATCCCGGAGCAAATTGTAATTTATCAGGAGTTGCGATCGGCCCTATGACTGTCCTTACGTGCCCGACGAGTATTTTCTTAAGTTCTTCCGAAGGCTGCTTGCCGTCTTTTAATGTAACATAAGCATATATGCCCTCTCCCTTTATCTCATGGGGAAAACCGACAACCGCAGCTTCTGCAACTGCCTCGTGGCTTACGAGCGCCGACTCAACCTCTGCAGTTCCAAGCCTATGGCCTGAGATATTTATAACATCATCTATTCTTCCCATTAGCCAGTAATCGCCGTCCTCATCAACCCTTGCCCCGTCTCCGGTTAAATATTTGCCTTTGAAACGTGAAAAGTATACTTCTTTAACCCTTTTGTTTTCAGAGTCTCCGTAAGTGCCCCTTATCATTCCGGGCCACGGCTTTTCAATCACAAGGTAACCGCCCTCATTCACTCCTGCCGGCGAGCCGTCCTCTTTTAAGACTTTCGGAACAACACCGGGAAAGGGCCTGTTTGCAGAGCCGGGCTTTAAAGTCATTGCTCCCGGCAGAGGCGTTATGAGAATGCCGCCTGTCTCTGTCTGCCACCATGTATCAACAATGGGAAGTTTTTCTTTCCCTATATTGATGTGATACCACATCCATGCTTCAGGATTTATCGGCTCTCCTACTGTGCCGAGAAGCCTCAAAGATGAAAGGTCATGACTTTTCGCCCAGCTTTCACCTTCTTTCATCAATGCCCTTATCGCAGTCGGAGCCGTGTAAAAGATATTGACCTTATGTTTGTCAACTATATCCCAGAACCTGCCGGGATTCGGATATGTCGGAATGCCCTCAAACATAAGGCTTGTGGCTCCGCTGCTCAACGGCCCGTAGACAATGTAGCTGTGGCCCGTGACCCACCCTATATCTGCGGTGCAGAAATGGATATCTTCCTCGTGATAATCAAATATCCACTTGAAAGTGAGGTTCGTAAAAAGCATGTATCCGGCTGTCGTATGAAGCACGCCCTTTGGCTTTCCTGTTGAGCCTGATGTGTAAAGTATAAAAAGCGGGTCTTCCGCATCCATTTTCTCGGGCTCACAGTAGTTCATGATATCAGGCGAAGCCATCTCTTCATGCCACCACAAGTCCCTGTTGGGTTCCATATCAATACCGTCAACCCTTCTTACCACTATCATTTTTTCCACTGTCGGACATTCATGAAGCGCTACATCCGCATTCGCCTTAAGGGCAACCATCCTTCCGCCTCTAACACCCTTGTCCGAGGTAATCACGAGCTTAGCCTTGCAGTCCTGAATCCTGTCCCTTAATGCCTGAGCGCTGAATCCTCCAAAGACAATGCTGTGTATGGCCCCGATTCTCGCACACGCAAGCATGGAAATCGCAAGTTCAGGGATCATTGGAAGATAGATAGTGACCCTGTCGCCTTTCTTCACTCCGTGTTTTTTCAGGACATTTGCAAACCTGTTCACCTCGTAATAAAGCTGCTGATATGTGTATGTTTTATAGCTTCCGTCATCCGCTTCCCATATTATTGCCGCCTTGTTTCTGGCCGGGGTATTTACAAATCTGTCAAGGCAGTTATACGATGCGTTCAGGCTGCCGCCCTGAAACCACTTTATCTCAGGTTTTTCAAAATTATATTCAAGAACTTTATCCCACTTTTTATACCATGAAAGATTTTTCTCGGCCATCTCAGCCCAGAACCCGTCAGTGTCTTCCACTGACCGTTTATAAAGTTTTTCATATTCTTTCATGCTCTTTATATGCGCTTTTTTGCTGAACTCTTTTGACGGCGGAAATGTCCTGTTCTCTGCCATCAGAACTTCAATGCCTTTTGTGCCTGACATATAGCCTCCTATTTATGCTGGATTGCTGTTTTGAACGCAATAAGCAAAATACAAATTATTACAATTATAAAGATTGCGCTTGCCGGTATGCAACTCTCCTTACCAGAAAAAGATAGACGGGCAGATTATGTTTGAATATGCCTATGATAGGCCAGCCAAAAAGGATAAGGCCGATAGCGAAAAGAAAAACCCATATGTCTCTTCTCATAATTTTGCCGTATTACAGCAAATACCACCCTTCAAGTCATGGGCAGGGAGGCATAATTATCCCTTCATTCTCGCCCATGACAATACTTTTCTACGCCTGCCCTTAAACACAGGCGCTTCCATTTAGCATGAACCCTTGCATTTGCATGTCGCGGCGCATTTCTTCGTTGCCTTTCTTATCTTCATAAAATCACCTCCCTTCCCTTTTCAGAGCAAATATTCGGCGAGATTAATCCTGTATTTATTAGGGTCCAGTGTCTTAACAATAGTTCTCTGGAATTTCCCGTCAGTGGCTTTTTCCGTGAGATCAACAAAATATCTGTCTGTCCTTTCTCCTTTGCTGTTAATGACAACCATAACCTTGGGCCTGTCTAAAAAAGCGCTATCGCTCTGATAGACAAGCCCCATCTCTTTTGAATCAAGCATAACGAGAGTCCCCACAGGAAATACACCTATCATATTAATAAAAAATTTAAAAAGAATGGGATCAAGCTGCGTCCCTGCCCTCTCCATCATAAGGCTCAGCGCCCTGTCAGGAGGCATCGGAATTCTTGAATAAACCCGCGCTGATGTCATGCCGTCATACTGGTCGGCAAGGCTTATTATTTTTGAATAGAAATCCAGTTCATACGATTCCCTCGTTTTAGGGTATCCTGAAAGGTCATGGTACATATGATGCTCAAATGCAACAATAGCTGCCCTCGCTACCGTAGCGTCTATACCCCTCATTTTCAGTATAGCCCTCACGCCCCAGAACGGGTGTTTTTGCACCATGTGCCATTCATCATCAGTAAAACTGGTCGGTTTATTCAACACCTCGCTGGGTATTTCTATTTTGCCTATATCATGAAACAGCGCAACAAGGCCCAGTTCTGTCAGAGCCCTCTTGCTCAGTCCGAGTCTCTGCGCAAGAGCAACAGCGAGTATGCTTACATTAACCGAATGGTGATATGTATACTCATCATAATCCTTAATTGCAGTCATGCCAAGGAGCAGCTGCTCTTCTTCAAGTATCAGGTCTACCATAGACTCCACTACTCTCTTCGCCTTTTTTATGTTTACCTTTTCACCTGACTTGATTTTGCTTACGACGCCTCTCGTATATGAAACAGCGTTAAAATATGATTTCTTTATCATTTTCCTGACGTCAGAACTGCCCTCCGTTTTTTCCTCATCTCGTATCTTCCTCAGCCTGCCGACTCCTAAACTGCTGACATGCGCAATCTCTTCTGCAAGCGCCTCAAAAGACTCCAGAGAGGAAGCTGAAGCTATGAAGGCCCTTAAAAAGCTCTGCATATCTTCAGATTTTAAGGCGTTTCTGAACACAATACTGCCCAATTCTCTCTTCTTGAATTCCCGCACGAGAAAATCAAAACTCGGAAGATATTCCAGAGGGTATCTTATCCTTGCTTCATTAAGGTAGAAAAACTCGCCCCCGAGTTCAAGAACCAGTTCTCCTTCAGATAAAATCAAGGGGTTTGTAATCGCAGTAAACTTCTCTATCGCCGTAGTCACGGCAATATTGCCGGGGTCATGGATAGCGGCAGTCCTTATAATAACTGCAAGCTGGTTTACTATGTCTTTGGCCTTTTTAAATACCTCTTCCCTGCTTTCCTTATTGGCCATATTCTATCCTTTTAATTGCGGAATAGACGTATTCTCTCAGGAGCTTATTTTTTGACTCCTTTGCCTTATGCAGCAATGGCAGCGCATCTTTGTTTCCCATCAATCCAAGGCAGTATGCCGCGCACGCCCTGTTTTCATCATTAAATGCTCTCTTAAAAAATACTTTCTTTCTGAAAGTCTTCATCAAAAATTCCACCACATCATTATCTTTCCACCGGGAAAGCACCTCATAAAATTCTTTTTTCTCGCTGAACTCAGTCTTTACGAAAACCGCATTTGTCATCCTCTGGAGTATTATGCTTTTAGCGGTTGCTGAGTGGATATTGCCCAGAGCCCTTGCCGCAGCAGTCCTTATCTGAACCTCGGGGTCATTAAAGCACTCCCTTAACGCCGGAAACACTCCCGGAGTTCCGAGTTCCCCCAGAGCCTTTATCCCTTCCTTTCTGACCCTTATATCGCTGTGATTTACTGTCTTAAGGAGATAATCCACAGCGACTTTGTCGCCTATTTTTCCAAGTATATAGATAATATTCCTGACAACGTACCACCTCGAATCATACAGCCCCTTTGCAAGGCTCTGTATGTCTTTTTTTCCTAAAGATATTAAAGCATTAATGACATTCTTTCTTGCGGGAATACTTTTGAGCTCTCCGAGTATTGTTATGAACGGCTGAATAGCATTCTTATCAAGAAATGCCACATATTCATCCCATATCTTTTCGTTTATCTCGATTCCGCTGTCAAGTAATTCGCCAAGCAGCTTTATTGTGGCTTCAAATCCCAGAAAAGAAAAAACCATATTCAGATTTTTCCTGGCGTCATCGGCAATGGCTGGGCCGCCGATAACCTCTCTTGTTTTCCTCAAGATATGAAGCGCTGTCTCCAAATCGCCATGTGTTATTGAAAACTCTATAATGCTGTTCAGAAAATGCACCACATCTTCGTATTCGCTTTTATTCTCAGCCTGATAAAGCATTTCGAAAATAATTGTGACAAGCTTGCCTGTTTTGTCATGAGCATCCTTGTCTATCTCTTTAACAATAGTATGAAGGTCCTTATCCGTCAGAGGGACTATCACTGCATCTTTAACGCCTTCTTCGTTAAATGAATCCTCGTATGCCTTTGACAGTTCATCTCCATCCGACGCCTTATCTTTTACCTCCCTTACCGCCTCGCTCTCGTAATCCTCATCTTCGGTAAGAAACGCCTCGTCAACAACATATTTTACATTCTGGAAATCCCTCTCCCACAGAAGCGTCACTACATCATCGTCAAGAACTTCCCTGTCATAATCAACGGTAAGAATTTTCAGGAAATCTTCAAGTTCCTTTACGGAAAATCCCTTCTTGAAAGTTATTTCTCTCAAGCCGTCCTTAAAGAAAAAAAGCGCTATATTGTCTTCTTTCTGGGAGTTGTAATATATCTGTTCGGAATCGCAGAAGAGCTCATTCTGCTTTATCTTGAATGTCAGTTCGTCTTTGTAATCAAAAAAGTTTCTGAACTTTGCATTAGTATCCTCAATAGTCTTGGCATACATCGGATTGGTATCGGGATACATCCTGAAAGTTTTTTTGGCCTTAAGAAGCGCCTGAACTATCTCCTTTGCCACCCTTATGTCATCAAGCAATTCCATGCTACACCATCACTATCCTTCGTTCTCTCGCAAAGTTCTTGATTATCATCAACGAGGAATACAGCCTCTGCAGCCTTACATTCCTCATCCTAAGAGACGGCTGATCACTGAGATCAACCTTCTCTCCCCTGATAGTTATCTGCACTTGCATTATTTCGTGATACAGCCCTGTGAGGGAATCGATATCAAGCGGCTTGAGAAACAACGGATTAACCGTTACATAGCCGTCGGCTATGTCATACGCCATAGCCTTAAGGCTTTTCCCTCTTATGCTGCTAACTGGCATCTGTTGTTTTTCCCCTCACGAATATCCTTGACACGAGAATACCTACCTCATAAAGGATTATGATGGGGATAGCCATCAGGGTCTGATTAAATATATCAGGTGTTGGAGTGAGTATGGCAGCTAAGATAAAGGCGGCCAATACGGCATACTTTCTGTTTTTTGCGAGTGTCTTGGCAGTTACAATCCCCATGCGTGCAAGAAAGATAATTACAATAGGCAGTTCAAAAACAGCTCCAAATGCAAGTATAAACTTAAGGCAAAAATCCACATACAGCCCCACCGACAGCATAGGCATCAGAACATCGCCTAACTTGTAGGTTAAAAGAAACCCCATTGCAAACGGCAGCACCATAAAAAAACAAAAAAGAGCTCCGGCTACAAAGAGGCCTGTTGCTGAAATGACAAATGGGAACACATACTTCTTTTCCCTTACAAGAAGGCCCGGCGATATAAACTTCCACAGCTGGTGAAATATTACAGGCAAGGCAAGCACCAGAGCGGCTACAAATGACACTTTCATGCTCATCCAGAAAGCCTCGGCAGGCGCCAGAAATACAAGCTTCGTAGTCTGAGAAAGTTTTTCCTGAGGGATTATGCTTATAAAAGGATTTTCCATGGAAAAGGACAGGTTGTATTTAAGCGGAAACATGATGGATCTAAAAAGTTCTTCGGAATAGTTAAACGCAACCATAAAAGCTATTAGCAGGGCAGTCAGGGATATGGTAATCCTCTTTCTGAGTTCTCCGAGATGTTCTATAAGGGGCATTCTTTCATTTTCCATATTCCTCACCACGCATGAGCAGAAAGCTTAAGGGTTTGAAATATGTAATCTCTCAACATTCACTCCGCCCCTTTCTCTTTATCTGTACGTCCCTTTGCTGTATCTGCCTCTTTTTCGGTTTTGCCGGTAACATCCAGATGGGACATCGGTTCTTTTATATCATGGAGTTCAGCGTCCATCTGCTCCTTAACGCCGTACATTGCCTTCTTAATCTCAGCCATGCCCTTACCGATTGTCCTGCCAAGTTCAGGAAGCCTCTTAGGGCCGAAAACCAGTAAAGCAACTATAAAAATAAGTATAAGTTCCTGCATTCCGATATCAAACATTATTCCCTCATCCTGATGCTGCGGTACAGATAACTGTTGCCGCGTTTAAGAAGCGTTAACAGTCTTTCACCAGATTTCATGTCTTTGACAATTATAGCAAATTCCTCTGTCGAATTAATCCTGTTGCCGTTCGCCTCTATAATGATATCCCTGACCTGTACATCCTCGCCTGTCTTGGTCCCCTTTTGAGTCACCTCTGTTATAAGCACCCCGCCGCCATCCATTATCCCAAATTGTGAAGCGATTTCAGGATTAATGGTCTTAGTTTTTAAGCCCAGCTTCTCTGCAATAAGCGCCTCCGGCATAGCTTCTTCCTGCCTGCTTATGGTCACTATCAATTCAACAGGTTTGCCGTCTCTTATAACCTTTATCACTGCCTGCTTGCCGCTGGGCATGGCCGCAACAAGCCTTGGGAGAGAATACTCTGATACCTTCTCCCCCGCAAATTCCACAATTACATCTTTTCTTTTAATCTTTGCCTTATCCGCAGGTGAATTCTTGAGAACATCTGTCACGAGCGCTCCCTGCCTGCTTGTCAATTTCAAGCTCTCGGCAAGTTCAGGCGTAATCTTCTGAACCGTAACTCCAAGCCATCCGCGCTCAACATACCCTTTTGTCTTAAGCGACCGTATAATCTCTTTTGCAAGATTTACAGGAATAGCAAAACCAATTCCCTGTGCCATGGGAATTATTGCAGTGTTAATTCCGACAACTTCTCCTTTTATGTTAAAAAGCGGGCCGCCTGAGTTTCCCGGATTTATCGCGGCATCGGTCTGTATAAAATCATCATAAGGCCCCGAACCTATAAACCTGCTTTTTGCGCTTACTATCCCTGCTGTAACGGTATGTCCAAGGCCATATGGGTTCCCCATAGCGATAACCCAGTCGCCGACATTAAGCTTATGCGAATCTCCGAGAGTAACCGCAGGAAGCGGTTTATCCGCATCTATCTTTATAAGCGCAATGTCTGTCTTCGGGTCTCTGCCTTTAACCTTTGCCTTATACTCTGATTCATCCCATAGCGTTACAGTTATGTCGTCAGCATTCTCAACAACATGATTATTAGTGATAATGTAGCCGTCGCTGTCCACTATAAAACCTGAACCGAGAGACTGCCTCCTGAACTCCCTCTCCCTGCCTTCAAAATCAGGCGAATCCTGAGAAAAAGGAAAATCAGGGAAAAAAGGAAAAAACTTTGGCGCCTTTTGTTTTATTACCTGTGTCGTGCTTATATTTACCACAGATTTTGTGCTTTCATTTACAATCCCGGAAAAAGAATCCGGAACCTGCGCCGCCGAAGCAGTGATAAATGTAAAACAGCCAAAAATCATTAACTGGCAAATCATAATTGTTGATGTGAAAAATTTGGCCCTGTTAATCATTTCTCCTCATATACCTTCCTTATGCTCCTCTTTTCAACGGGCAGTACCGCCGTTATTGAAAGCATAAGTCTGTATTCAGGGCTCCTATTTTTAAAGTCAGTCCCTATGCCTATTGTCGTATAAAGATAATCAGTTGTCATAAACCTGTAGCCAAACCTGCCCTCAAGGACGTCAATGCTGTCTGAATAATGGCTCTTCCTTCCATATATCTCCGCGAGCATCTTGAAATTATGCGCAGCCGAGAAATCAAACCCTGCCGCAAAGCTTGTCTCATCCTCAAGTTTTGCTGAACCAACCTTCTCATAGAATATATTGGCATGCCCGCTTACAGGCCCGACTCTCTTGCTGAGAATAATCCCCGCGCCTGCTCTTCCGTCTGTGCTGAAAACTTCCTTCCCTGACGGGATAGAGGCATTGACCATGTAGGCTACGGAAGGCGCATATTTAGTTTCATCAACAAATCTGTGCTTTACTCCCAAAGCAATGTCTTCTGCTCCCGATTTAACATTTTCCCATCTGTAGACGTAAGGGACAGTCGTTATAAATTCTATCCTGTTATTTATACCATGCGCATACTGGAACACATACCTGAAGAAATCGGGCTGCCGCGATTTTTCAACTCCGACGCCTAATGCATATTTCCCTTTCGGCAAACTGTCTGCGCTGAATGTTGAAAATACGCCGTAAGGGGCAACCGGCTGGAGGCCTTTTATATCAAATCCGTAAGCATATCCGATAAAAAGAGAGCAGCTGAAAAAAAACAGGAGGAAAATATATTTTTTCATTCTTAAAACATAACAGAAAAAATCCGTAACTGTCAATTAAGCAATACAGTATTAGGGTCAGACTTAACTATAAACATTTATAAATTTTACCCGAATTCCCCGCCTCACCTGTATTCAGGGTATGACAGAGACTCAAGGGACCTGATTCTATCATCAAGGTCAGGGTGCGTTGCAAAAAGCGCTGATAGTCCGCGTTTTTTGGCGCCGGATATTCCAAAGGCTGCCATCTTATCAGGGAGATGGGGCTGTTTCATGGACGCCTTCAATGCCTCAAGCACCTCAATCATCGGCTTCTTCCCGACAGGGCAAGGCTTATGAATGCGCCTCCCATTCCAAATATTGCGGCAAAGGCAAGGAGCGATTGGTAGTTAAGTCCATATGGTGTTAGATACGGCTCAACGCCCAATATCCTCATGGTTGCGCTGAGAACAATGAGGA
>Ga0154567_113_pt1 | contig 94295 bp, 109 predicted proteins | sample RifGroF2_FD_105710 | JGI IMG/M metagenome (GOLD analysis project Ga0154567, IMG submission 105710) | Nitrospirae bacterium GWF2_44_13
GAGCATTTGTTTGTGTTTCAGAAAAAATAGCGCGGCCGCCGTTTCGCCTCAGGCGAAACGGTTTATCCGTAAATACTTGTTGTATCTTACAGCATAATTTTGATATTATTCTTTAAAGGAGAAAAGTTATGTCAACGATAATAGAGCATCTTTACATTGAAAAAGACCCTGCCCAATATGAAGGAAAGGCTGTCATGAAAGGTACCCGAATCCCTGTTGCTTCAATTGTGAATCATTACCGTTCGGGAATGAGCATAGAGGAAATCCTTGAGGGGTATCCGTCCATCACTCCTGCCCAGCTTTTTGATGCTCTAAGCTATTACTTTGACAATAAGGAAGAAATAGACAAAGAGCTTGAATAAATGATAAAGCTCTACCTCGATGAAGATGTCCATAAAAAAGTTGCATCTGCACTCAGATTAAAGGGATACGCTGTTATCAGCGCCCATGAGGTGCAGAAACAAAGCCTTGCTGATTACCAGCAATTGGAGTATTCAATTTCAGGGCAAATGGCAATTTTCACTTTTAATGCCGGTAATTTTAAGAGGCTCCATGAGGAATATATTAAAGCAGGAAAAAATCACTTCGGCATATTAGTATCAAAACAAATACCGCTCGGTGAGACAATCAAACGTCTTACAAAATTCCTTTTTTCACATTCAGCAGAAGAAGTAAAAAATAACATCTTCTGGATTTAAATCAAAGCTCTACAACTTCCTCCTCATCATGCACGAGCATTTGTTTGTGTTTAAGAAAAAATAGCGTGGCCGCCACTTCGCCTAAGACGGATTATTGAGACGAGAATGAGCAATAGTTCGCCATATCCTCTCTGACAGTTAAATGATATAATTAAATAAATGGAACTGTGTCCTGTATGCAAAGAACAGACGGACAAGTGTGTGTGCTGTCCTGAATGAGGGCATGTCTGCCTCCTGGATTTGGGGGAGCCATATTGTCCTGTGTGTAAGCCTGAGCCGAAAGAGATAATAAAGGCAACAGTGGAGAGCATTAAAAAAATCAGCAAGGGTTAAATAATACCTATGAGCCTCTTTAATAATCATGAAAACATAAAAGACCCTCTTGCATACAGGATGGCTCCGAAGACATTGGATGATTACGCGGGACAGGAGCATATCATTGGAAAGGGAAAACTCCTTAGAAGGGCGATAGAGGCTGACAGAATCACATCACTTATTCTTTACGGCCCGCCGGGCACAGGCAAAACAGCTCTGGCGCAGGTTATCGCCAATAAGACAAATGCCCGCTTTGAGTGGCTGAATGCAGCGACAGTCGGGCTTGATGAACTGAGACGGGTTATCAAAAAAGCAAGGGACGAAAAAAAGGCCGACACAAGGACAATACTCTTCCTTGATGAGATTCACAGATTCAACAAGCTTCAGCAGGATGCGCTACTGCCTGATGTGGAAGAAGGGAATATCACACTCATAGCGGCAACAGTGGAAAACCCGTTCTTCTACGTGAACTCCGCCCTTCTTTCAAGGAGTCAGGTGTTTGAGCTGAAACCCCTTCTGACAGAAGAAATTCTTAAAATCATGAACCGCGCATTGGCAGACAAGGAAAGGGGGCTCGGGAATTTGAATATCTCTGCTGAGAAAGGAAGCCTTGAGCATATCGCAAAGATGGCGGACGGAGACGCAAGAAAGGCGCTCTCAGCTCTTGAGATAGCTGCCTTAACAACACAGCCCGTTGAAAACGGAAAGATAATAATCACAAAAGAGATTGCAGAGGAATCCATCCAGAAAAAGGCAATTGTATATGACAAAAAGGGCGGCCAGCACTATGACACAATCTCCGCATTCATAAAGAGCATGAGAGGCTCTGACCCTGATGCGGCGATATATTACCTCGCAAAGATGCTGTATGCAGGCGAAGACCCGCGCTTTATAGCAAGGCGCATAGTCATCTGCGCCGCGGAAGATGTAGGGCTTAAAGACCCGATGGCATTGGTTCTTGCCATATCGGCATTAAAGGCAATCGAGTTTGTGGGAATGCCTGAGGCGCGCATCCCGCTGGCAGAGGCGGTTATCTACATAGCCAATGCGCCCAAAGGCAATTCCGCTTACATGGCAATAGAGGAGGCGATGAAAGACATCGCAGAGGAAGAGACCATGGAAGTCCCCGGCCATTTAAAAGGCAGTAATTATTCCGGCGCCAAGAAACTCGGGCATGGGACAGGATACAAATATCCCCATGATTATCCTGAAGGCAAAGTGGAGCAGGAATATCTGAAGAAGAAAAAGAAATACTACAAGCCTTAAACTATCCGGGAGGCCAGTGCATCTGCCTTCCGCCGAGGATATGAAGGTGGATATGAAACACAGTCTGGCCTGATTCGGGATTGCAGTTCATGACAAGCCTGAATCCTCTTTCAGCAATGCCCCTATCCCTTGCAATCTTATTTGCAACCTGAAACAGATGGCCTAATAGTCCGTTATCTTCCTTCTTAATATCAAGGTTTGTTGAGATGTGTTTTTTCGGTATGACTAAGGTGTGCACTGGCGCCTGCGGATTTATGTCCTCAAAGGCTAAGGCATACTCATCCTCGTAAATTATTTTTGCGGGTATTGTCTTATTTATAATCTCGCAGAATATGCACTCCATAAACCCTCCGCATCATTTTTTTAATTATACCATCTGCTAACAGCCATTTTCCTGTTTCGGCGCTGTTCTTGACTCTGATAATACTTAAAGTTTAAACTATTTGCTCACTCAAACCTAAGGAGGTCTTTCATGTTAAAACGTTATCTCTTAGCGCCGGGGCCTACCCCTGTGCCTTCAGAGGCATTGCTTGCCATGGCAATGCCGATTATACATCACCGTTCGCCTGATTTTCTCCCTGTGCTTGATGCTGCAAAAAATGGCCTGAAGTGGCTATACCAGACCAAAAACGATGTTCTTATAATATGCTCCACAGGCACCGGCGGCATGGTCGGCGCTGTTAATAATTTCTTCAGCCCCGGAGATAAGGTCCTTGTAATCAACGCGGGAAATTTCGGAGAGAGATGGACCAAGATATGCAAGGCATACAATCTCTCTGTTGAAGAGATAAAGATTGACTGGGGATATACGGTCAAACCAGGAGATGTGGAGAAGGCTTTGAAAAAAGACTCCTCAATTAAGGGAGTTTTTGTTCAGGCAGCAGAGACATCAACCGGCGTATATCACGATATTAAGGCGCTTGCCGCTATCGTAAAAAAATACGAAAACACGATATTTGTCGTTGATGCCATCTCTGCCCTGGTCGCGCACGACCTTAAGATGGATGAGTGGGGGCTTGACGTTCTTATCGGAGGCTCGCAGAAGGGGCTCATGCTTCCTCCCGGATTGGCATTTGTCGGGGTGAGCGAGAAGGCATGGAAATTCTCCGAGAAATCGACATCACCCAAATTCTATTTCAATTTTAAGAAAGAGCGCGAAGCGCTTGCAAAGAATCAGACGAGCTTTACATCTCCTGTCACACTTATTATAGGCCTGAATGAGTGCATCAAGATTCTTCAGAAAGAAGGGCTTGAGAATGCATTTAAGCGGCATGAGACGCTTGCCCATGCAACGAGAGAGGCGGTGAAGGCAATAGGGCTTGAGATGTTTACAAAAGAATCTCCGTCTAATTCTGTTACGGCGATAAATGCGCCAAAAGGCCTTGACGGACAGGAGATATACAAAAATCTGCGCGTAAAATACGGCATCACCGCAGCAGGCGGACAGGGACAGGCAAAAGGCAAGATATTCAGGATTGCGCATCTCGGCTATGCAGACACCTTTGATGTAATTACTGCAATTGCAGGCGTGGAAATGGTGTTAAAAGGAATGGGGCATCCGGTGAAGCTCGGCGCGGGCGTTGCCGTCGCAGAGGAATTGCTGCTGAAATAAAACAGCATACAGCGTCCCGATTTTATCGGGACGCTGTCAAATATCTTTACTTCCCTGTCAGCTCCGCTATCTCTTCCTTCCCTTTTTTCAACTCTGCAACCTGCTCTTTGTCTTCACGCAAAAGCAATTCCTGAAATTCTCCCACATGGGTTTTTTCTTCCCGCGCAATATCAAGAAAAACCTTTTTGATGTCAGCCCTGTCCGTCATTGCGGCAAGCTGTTCGTAAAGGCTGATTGCGTCCAGCTCTGCTATCATTCCCACGCGCAGTATTTCCTTAACCATATCGCTCTTTTTAACCTTCCCGATATCTACCGGTATGTTTGACATCATGGCTTCTACCTCCAATATTAATTTGGGTTTAATCTGCTTATATTTTACCATTCTGATTCCTGAAATCCAGCAATTAAATAACGGCAACGAAAATTAAGCCTAAAAAAAATTACATTAACTCACGCATAAATAACGATTAGATGATAAAATAGTGGATATTATTACACAGGGAGGGCTGACGGATATTGAGAGGGCTTAAGAAAAGGCTGATATTCGCTCTGGTATTTATAACCTGCGTGGTAATCGCCGGCTCTGCGGGCTATATGCTCATAGAGGGGTGGGGATGCCTTGATTCTCTTTACATGACAGTCATAACCATAGCAAGCGTCGGCTACAAGGAAATCCACGACCTGTCGGCGAATGGAAGAATCTTCACTATTATTCTTATAATAAGCGGTGTAGGCAGTGTGACTTATGCTCTTACCACAATCGCAAAAATTGTAGTTGAGGGCGAAATCCAAGAAGTATTCGGGAGGAAGAGATTGGAAAAAAAGATTAAAGAATTAAAAGGTCATTACATTGTCTGCGGCTACGGAAGAATGGGCAGGATAATCTGCAGGGAACTGAAAGAGAAGGATATAAAATTTGTTGTGATTGAAAAAAGGCCGGACACATTTGAAAGCGCAGAAGAGACCCTTGTGCTCAAAGGCGATGCGACAAAGGATGAGAATTTAAAAGAGGCGGGGATAGAAAAAGCAAAGGGGCTTATATCTGTGCTTCCGACTGATGCTGAAAACCTTTTTGTGGTTCTTAGCGCCAGAGAATTGAACCCCAAACTCTTTATCGTTGCGCGGGCAGGAGAGGAAGGCTCAGAGCAGAAATTGCTCAGGGCCGGCGCTGACAGGGTTGTCTCGCCGTATCATATCGGAGGGCTAAGAATAGCGCATACAGTGCTGAAACCTGCTGTCGTGGATTTTATAGAATTCGCTACAAAAAGCGGCAACATTGATCTTCAGATGGAGGAAATAACAGTCCAGCACAACTCCAAACTGGCAGGACTGACGCTTGATGAATGCGGCATCGGCAGGGATTTGGGCATCATAGTTGTAGCGATTAAAAAGGTAAGCGGCGATATGAAGTTCAATCCGACCTTCAGGACTTCCATAGAGGCAGGCGACACATTGATAGCCCTCGGTGAAATATCAAAGCTGAGGATATTTGAAGACATGGCAACGGCTAAGGGATAGCTCTCTTACAGTGCGTAAAATCAGAAATATTATAGACTCAGCAGTTAAGTGTGTTGAAGAAGCTAAGAGCTTTATTCTCGTTGCTATTCTTATAGTCTCAGTCCTTGGAGCTATTGTCGGATATAAATACTATCGCTATACTCAGGACGACCCTCAGTATTGCGCTTCGTGCCATCTCATGAAAGAGGCCTTCAGAGAATGGCAGAAGGGTAAGCATCGCGATATCGTCTGCCAGACATGTCATCATTTAAGCATCCTTGAACAGAATCAACTGCTTGTTACCTATGTGGTAAAAAGTGACAGTAAACAGTTCTCTCAAACACACGGCAGAAAAAAATCATGGCAGGAGTGCAGGAAATGCCATGCAGGCGAAGTATCTCAGGGATCTGTAACCCTGAAAAAATCTTATGGCCATGCAAGGCACGTATTTATGCAGAGGATTGATTGTAAGAACTGTCATAAAGGCACGGTGCATGATTTTCATCCAAATGAAAATGCCTGCCAGAACTGCCATAAAGACAAAGGAGTTCATGGCATCGGCATGGAGGCATTTTCATGCCTTAAATGCCACTCCTTTTCTGAAAAAACACCGTCTATGATTCCTAAAAACAGGTGTATCAAATGCCATAACACGCTTCCTCAAAAAAGCCCTATGTCTAATCTTCTCTGCCATCAGTGCCATAAACCCCATGGGCAGATAAGCACTATACCCGCGACCTGTGCGAGTGAATGTCATCGTAATGAGACATCTGTAGGACAGCATGGACTTCACATGAAACAGGGATTAAAATGTCTTTATTGCCACAAACCTCATTCATGGGTTGTAGGAAAAGACAGGGCTTCTGCTCTTTGCAGTAAGTGCCACGCTCCTAAAGATCCAAAACATTTTATCTACTAAACAATTTCGCAGAAATGCAAAAAAATCACTTTACTTTTGCAGATATGCAAGCACTCTATCCATCAAAACCTTTTAAAATCAATCTGTTATTATCTGGCATGGAAAATGCAACTATAAGAGCAAGGATAACGAAAGGAGGAAACTAAAATGAAAACAGGAGAAATGACAAAAAGGGGGTTATACATCGGAGCGGGGGCAGGGCTTGTGCTCTTTGCAATAATCGGATTGCTCCCCGGCTCATTTATAGGAGGTGTAATTGGACTTAACATAGCAGGCAGCATATTCGGGATACCTGTAAGCTCAGCAGTGCTGCCAAGAATAATAATTGGAGCATCTATGGTGTTCGGTATTCTTGTGGCTGGTTTAGTATTCGTAACGGGAGCTTCACTTCTTGGCTGGCTTGCCGGGCATGCAATAGATGCAATCAGAGCTGGCAAGGAAGTCTCAATTGAAGCGACAGCAGAGAAAAAGTAAAGGCCAGCAATCAGAATACGGAATAAAACAAAGAAGGAGGTTTAAGATGAAAGCAAGAAAAGAAATGGTAAGGATGGGGACAAAGATAGGCGCAACATTAGGGGGCATAGCTTTTTTAATCTTTGGAGTGCTTCCAGGATTTTATTTTGGAAGCTACGGTTCATTGATAGTGCTGAAACATCTGATGGGAGGCCCTGTTGAGCCTACAGTATTGGTGAGGATGTTTATGGCGGTGGGAATACTGCTCGGGATAGTATGTGCAGCATCTATGAGTATAGTAATAGGTTCAATAATAGGGACAACCCTCGGTTATCTTGTAGAGCTTATCACAGCGCCCGTAGAGACAAGAAAGCCAACAGAGGCTGCTGCAAAAACAGAATAATAGGAGGGTCTAATGAAAAGAGGCCTCGTAATAGCCTTCCTATGCATGCTCCTGCTTTGCTTTAGTTACTATTCTGCAAATGCCAAAACCTTTACCCCGTTAGAAAAGCAGGGCTTTCTAACAGGGGGTAAGTGTCTTGCCTGTCATAGCGCTATGAAGGGCAAGATACTGACAGAAAAAGGCAATTTAGTTGATGTGAATGTGGACGGTGAGAGATATTCAAAATCTATTCACGGAGGATTTGACTGTATCATATGCCACAAACAGTTTGGCATGAATCCCCATAAACCAACAGCAATAGGAGATGTACCAAAGGACATTGCTGTATCGGCAAGTAAAATATCGCACAAGGCAAAGGTTGACGCCGTGGCCCTTGCTGCATGTTCGGAATGTCATGGTAATATTTATAAATCGTGGCAGAACAGCATTCACGGCAGGAATGTAATACAGAAAAAACAGCCGGACGGCGCTTCCTGCATAGACTGTCACGGCTCGCCTCACTATATCACATCTAAAAAAACAGAAACTTCAACCATTAATAAAAAGAATGTTGTCAAGGCCTGCGGCGGATGTCATGAAAAGGAAGAACTGGCAAAAAAGTATAACTTTGGAACACATATACTTGAAAGGTATTATGAGAGCTTCCATGGTAAAAAATATATACTGGGGCATCAAAATGCTCCTGTCTGCACGGACTGCCATAACTATCACGATGTAAGGCAATGGGAAGAACCAATGTCCCCTGTTGCATGGAATAACAGGACAGAAACCTGCGGGAAGTGCCATAAGGGAGCCACAAAGAAGTTCGTCACTGCAATAACCCATAAACCCATTGGCAGGGATAATCCTATACCATATTACTTTGGAAAGGGTTTGACAGTTCTTTTATTATCTGTTTTTGTATTTATTGTTAGTCATTTAATTGTTGAGGCATTTTCAGAAATCAGGGACAGGGTCTTTAGAAAAAAGAAGGAGGAGCATCATGAGTAATGAGACCCAAAAGGAATATCAGCGGTTTAATCTCATTGAGAGAATTCAGCATGTAATCCTTTTTACAACGTTTTTACTCCTTGCCTTTACCGGGTGGGCTTTGAAATATCCAGAGGTAGAACACTATTCAAAATGGTGGATAGGAATATGGGGCGGCCCCAAGACCGCAGGAATCATTCATCGCTTTGCCGGCATTACAATGCTTCTGGATTTTATCTGGCATGTCTTATACCTTGCTTATATGCTTTCAACAGGTAAGATGAAGCTCCGCAAGGAGACAACCATAGTCCCCCTTCCAAAAGATGTATTTGATTTCATCAAGAACATGCTGTACTTTTTCGGGTTAAGCAAAGAGAAGCCGCAGTTCGGCAGATACAACTATATCCATAAATTTGACTACTGGGCGGTCTTCTGGGGTATGGGAATCATAGGGCTTTCCGGTCTTTTTCTTTCTTTTCCCGTATGGGCTTCAAACTTTTTCCCAGCATGGAGCATCAACTGGATATGGGAGGTATTATACGTCATGCACAGCGACGAGGCGCTTCTTGCCATAGTCTTTATACTCTTCTGGCATTTCTATAACGAACACTTAAAATGGGATAAGTTTCCCATGAGTATGACATGGATTACAGGAAGGATTTCTATAGAACAAATGAAGCATGAACATCCGCTTGAGTATAAACTTGAGTTTGAAGATAAAAAAGGGGAAAATAAATGAGATGGGCGGCATTAATTGTTATTGCCGGTTCACTGATATTAGGGTGCTCTCAAAAGACAGAGAAAGAAAGAGCTGGAAAAGCTCCTGGAATGGTGATCTCTGCTGCTGAGGCAGTCAGCAGTCTCCCCTGTTTCAAGTGCCATTCTTATCAGAAGTTTTCATCCACTCCGCAGAAAGGAATATTTTCGCATCAGATACACACAAAAAAAGGGTATCATTGCAATCAGTGCCATGATTTTGAAGCTCATAAATATATGAAAATAAACAAAGACATTTGCGGCAACTGTCACAACATGAAGGTTATTGCCCTGAAAAAAACGAGCATGCCTTCAAAATTTAATCATGAGTCGCATCCTAAGATGTTTGGCTGCAAGGAATGTCATCCAAAAACATTCGTGATGAAGTCAGGGGCTGCTCATATAACAATGAAGGATATCAATGAAGGGCGGTTCTGCGGCGCTTGCCATAGCGGAAAAGTAGCATCTCCTGCTTCAGATTGTGAAAAGTGCCATAAGGGATAAACAAGTGGACAGTGTCAGTTTCTAGCGTCTGTGTCAGCAGGCAATCTTTGCTGACACTGTCACTTTTCTTTAGTAAGCGCCTTAAATAATCCTGCAAGCACTACAGTAAAGATACCTCCTATGAATGCGCCGAATGCTCCGATAATTCCAACGACTATTATCACACCTATAATTACTATAAAACTGCCGGATGGCAGGTTGGTTTTGAAGATACTGTTCAGGTCATTTGCCACTGCCTCGCTCCATCCGCCTCCAAGGCTCTTGCCCAGCAGGAGATCCATGCTTAAGGCAACTACAATCCCAAGAATACCGCCGCCGATAATGCCGATACTGAATGCTTTTTTCATTTAACACACTCTCTCTCTGTCATTGCAAGCTAAAGGCAAAGCAATCTTGTCTTTTGAGTTTGCGGCGGTTGTTGTTCCGAGCCTGTCTTGTTATTGCTTCGGGACTTCATCCCTTGCAATAACATTTTATATTTCATTTACTCCTCTATCCCGTACTTCTTAAATTTTCTGTAAAGAGTTGCAATATCTATCCCAAGCGTTTTAGCTGTTTCTTCTTTGCTTTTATTATGTGCATTGTAAACCTTCAAAAGCAGGCCCTTCTCATGGCCGCTCAAATACGCCCTAAGATTGGAGGACGTCTCCATCGGCTCTTTTCCTGAAATTATGCTTTTAATTTTATCAGGCAGTTCATTAGCGGTTATGTAATTCCCTTCTGCAAGCACCACCGCTCTCTCAATAACATTGCCTAATTCTCTCACATTCCCGGGCCATGAATATTCAAACAGCAAAGCAAGAGCCTGCTTGTCAATGCCTTTTATTTGTTTCTTCTGTTCTTCTGCAGATTTGGCAGCAAAATGTTTTGCCAGCATTTCCATGTCGTCTTTTCTTTCCCTTAATGGCGGCACCTTTATTTCTATGACATTCAATCTCCAGTATAGATCTTCTCTGAACCTCCCATTTTTCATTCTATCCTCAATATCTGTATTTGTTGCCGAGATTATCCTTAAATCAACACTTTTGTGCCTGGTGTCTCCAAGCGGATAGACCTCTCCTGTCTCCAGAACCTTCAGGAGTTTTGCCTGCAGATTAACAGGCATGTCTCCTATCTCGTCGAGGAATAGCGTTCCATGGTGGGCAAGGGTTATAAGTCCTAATTTGTCAGATACAGCGCCGGTAAATGCCCCCTTTTTATAACCAAAAAGTTCTGATTCCAGGAGTCCTTCAGGAATAGCAGAACAGTTTATTGAGATAAAGGGTTTATCCCTCCGCGGACTGTTGCAGTGTATGACCTCCGCAAGGAGACCTTTCCCTGTTCCGCTTTCACCCAAAAGAAGCAGATTGCTTTTTGTAGGCACTACCTTCTCAAGAGTCTCCACAATTCTCAGCATTGACTCGGAATTTGCAACGAAATCTTTACAAGCTATATGTTGGCTTATCTGTTGTTTGAGAGCGATATTTTCGGTTATAAGTTTCTTCTGTTCAATGACCTTCCTTATCGTAAGTTTTATCTCTTCATTGAGGAAAGGTTTTACAATGTAATCAGCAGCTCCTCTCTTCATAGCCTCCACCGCAGATTCAACAGAGGCAAATGCAGTCATCATAATCACCATCGTGTCAAGGCTTATCCCCCTTGCCTTTTCAAGCACTGTCATTCCGTCAACTTTCCCCATTTTCATATCCGTGAGCACAACATCAAAACTCTCTGTTTTAAGCTTTTCTATTGCAGCTTCACCACTTACCGCAGAGCTTACAGCATAATCCTCGCCTTTGAGCAGGAATTCAAGCGCCCTGCATATATCCGGTTCGTCGTCAACTATTAATATCTTCGGTTTCATAAAAAATATTCCTTATTTGTCATTCCGTGCTTGACACGGAATCCAGTTTTCTACTCCTCTGGATACCCGCTTTCGCGGGTATGACATTTAACGGTACTTTCATAAACAAGCATTAGGAATTTAACTTTTGTACGGGATTGTTATTGTAAATACACTCCCTTTGCCAATCTCGCTTTCAACGCTTAACGTGCCGTTCATCTTTTTTATTATGTCATAGCTTACCGCAAGCCCTAAACCTGTGCCTTTTTCTTTTGTTGTATAAAACGGGTCAAATACCCTTGTTATGTCTCCCTTTGGAATACCCATGCCGGTATCCTCAAACCGGATAACTATACTATTGCCTTTCGCCATACTCTTTATAGTAAGGGTGCCTCCCTCAGGCATAGCATCCATAGCATTCAAGGTGAGATTAACAAATACTTGCGAGAGCTGGTTACCGCTGCAGAGCACCTCCGGCAGAGAGAGTGAAAGTTCTTTTACGATGGATACGTTCTTTGCCTTCTTGTCGTATTGAATGAGATTAAGAGACGTTTCTATAATATCGTTTATCCGGCATTCACTTGCCTCTCCGGCGGGCATTTTTGAAAAGCCCGAAAGCTGTTTCAGGATTTCTGAAATTCTGTTGATGTGGAAATAAATCGTTTCAAGGCTTTCTTTTTTGAATTTGTCATCCTCCATCTCTCTGAGTATCTGAATAAATGAAAAGATTGCCGTCAGCGGATTCCCTATTTCGTGGGCAATGCCTGCTGCAAGCCTGCCGATGGACGCAAGTTTTTCAGAGTGCATTATCTGTTCTTCCACTTTTTTCATTTCTGTTACGTCCTGTATGAGCCTGATGTGCCCGTGTATCCCTCCGTTTATCCCTTTAACCGGAGCATTAGTGACCTGAAAATACTTGTTCTTCTGGCCAAAGAGGGAGGACAGTATTATTGTTTCCACATTTTCCTTACTGTATTCACCCGAAACGCTGCACTCTGGACATATATCATTAAAATACCTTCCTGTAACATCCATACCGGCCATATCCTTTATCATCTGATTTGCCCATTGTATCTTCCCATATTTATCAATGAGAACTATTCCACCGCCAATAGCGCTCACAATAGTGTCCAGTTTTTCCTTCTCATTTGCCAGTTCTGCAGTTCTATGATTTACCCTTTCTTCCAATTGTACAGCGTATTTTTCCAGCTCTTCTTTCCGTTTTTCTACCTCTTCTGCTTTTATTCTTTTTTTATTGAAAACAATTAGCATCGCTGAGACAATACTCGTTGTTATAAAAATGGAGATTATGAGATAGGAATAAAGTTTCATGCTCTGTCTCGTAGCCTGCGTCACTTCGGAATATGGGGATGAAATAGCTATTATCCATGAGATGTTCCCGATATCCACAGAGGAAAAAGCGAGTATCTTGTCTTCCCCTGTCGCAGCAATATGCCTGCCGTAAACGCTTGCCTTTCCTTCTATAATCTTTTTTTCAAGGTCAAAACTTATATGGCATTTAAAACATTCAGGAGATGCTTTGTAGACATTCCCGCCGACCATTTCGGGCTGTGCAGGATGATAAATGAGGGTCCCGTTTTTATTTATCATCCATGCATATCCCCTTGCGCCCAGTTTTATTCTGCTTACAAAATAATCTGCTATGTCATTTATCCTCATTGACTCAAAAACCACGCCTCTTAAAACATCCTGATAATAAACCGGCGCCAGCACATAAACAGCGTTTTTCGTCTCTAACGCACCTGTGCTGCCAGAAGCTGTTTTCTTCGCAAGGCTGATAATTTCAGATGCAGCCGTTCTGATCTGCTCTTTATCTCCCTTATAAAAGATTACGCTGCCCCTCGGATCAAGAATGCCCAAGGTGGTCTCGACCGTTTCTTGCCTAATCGTTGCATCCCTTATCAACCAGTTAAAATCACTTCTGCCTTCCATCTCAGCCTTAGAGAGCAGGCCTGCAAAATGAAGAACGTTTTTTTCGAGGAAATAGATATGCGCCTTTATGCTTTCAGCGATTGACCCTGAAAGCAGGAGCTGCTGCTTATTGAACTGCTCTGCCATATCCATCTGGAGGGACTGCTGAAAAAAGACATTCAGGGTAATAAGAGCGGAAATTACGACTATCAGAGTTCCGATTATTAATAAATAACTCTTCATTGCCTATATAATAGCAAAAAGAGGACAGCATTATATACAGATAAGAATCCGGTTTTTATTCAGATAATCCTGAATGTCAGAAGCGCTCCGATTATCACGATGGTGGCAGCCACATATATTTTGAAAGTCTTGAGTGATATCTTCTTTAAGAAACTTTTACCTGCAAAGGTCCCTGCAAATGCCGATGCGGTTGTTATGAGCAAAAGGATTGCATTGTCAGTAAGCACATCTTTATTGCTGAATATATAAACAGGTATCCTTGTCACATCCACAACAGATGCTATTATCGCTGCTGTGGCTACAAAGGTCTCTTTCGGGATATTGTAATTGAGCAGGTATGCGCTTCTTATTGCTCCCTGATTTCCTACAAACCCTCCGAGAAGACCTGAAAAAAAACCCCCGATAAAATCTATCTTCTGCGGAAGCCTAATCTTCTCACCGAATCCGGTCGCCTCTTTCAGTCCGAGGAATATCAGTGCTATGCCGAGCAGAATCTTTACAACTGACGAATCCATCTCCCCCTGAAAAAATGCGCCGATGAAAGCACCAACAAGCGTCAAAACCCCAAAGCGTTTTATTATATCCATGCTTATGTTTTTGCTGAACAAAAATATTTTCAGGAGATTATTCGCAAGATGCACGACAGCCACTATTAGTATGGCAATTTTTACATCGTAAAATATGAGAAATACGGGCGTAAGAATCGTGCCGAGACCGAACCCTGTCATGAGCGTCAGTGAAGCCGACAAGAATGCCGCAACAACAGGAATTAAAATGTTTATCTCAGTCATTCTATCACCTCTTTCACAAGTTCATTTATCTTTTCCTTTATCATTGAAAGGTTTTTTACGCCTTTTGGGTTGTTATATAATATTCTCTTATGAGAATATATTTGTCAAGGGCTATACACACAAAAAGAGGGGGGATTTGACGGCGCACATAAAAAAGGCGGGGAGGTTCCCCCGCCTTTTTGCCTCTTATGTCTTGTGTTTATTTTCTGTACAGTTCCGGTGTGCCGCTCGCAGTAGGCTTCTTACAGCCAGCCCCCTGAAAGTTTTTAATCTACTTAGGTACGTCTTCTGCCTTAGACTTAACCGTATAATTGATGCCGTTGTCAGCAGGGGCCTTCATCTTTATCACCTTGATGAAGCCGTATCCCATTCCCTCGTGGCAGGCGTTACAGGACTTAATCATCGCCATATATTCTTTCTTAAATGCCTTGAAGTCCTTGTCAAAGATCGCCTTGTTCACCGATGCGAAGGTGTCAGTGTAAAAGGCTTCCCATACTTGATACTCAGCCGGTTTCGTCACTTTTGCCGCGTTCAAGGCGCCGTTCATATACTTTGACATGTAGTAGGCAAGCCCCCAGTTGCCGTTTTGGGCCGCAAAATACATGTTCTGGAAGCGATCTCCAACTTCCCGCATAGGAATGGCGAACTTCGGCAATGCCCCTTTTATTTCGTCAATCTGCTTCTGCACGTCATCCGCTGCTGAGGCAAAGCCCTTCCATGCCGCCACACAAATAGTGATGGCCAGGATTAAAATTACTGCTTTCTTCATCGTTTTATCCTCCTTATGGATTATTTTTCCTAATTTTACTCCAATCAGAAAGGAGATTCAATAGAAATGTTATTTACTAATCAGGGTGCTTTGTGAAGAATAATTCACTTAGTTGATGCTTCAGTTTTTTTCTTGTTTCTATGTCAAAAATATTAAGCGCTTTTTCACTCTTAGATTTATTTTAACGGTATCAGCTTCGCATGAGCCTCGGCGATTATGGAGCCGTCTTCCTTTTTTAAAAGGCAGGCGTATGCCTCAATAAGTTTTGCGCCTCTTTTCGTTATCTCTGCCCTTACGATTGTTTCTTCATCCGCCATCAGGGGCCTCTTGAATCTTATATTTATTTCTGCAGTTATGGGGTTTATGCCTTCGGCTATCGCAGCCTGTATCATTGCCTCATCAAGCACGGTTGTTATTATCCCGCCGTGCGTTATATCCCTATATCCCTGATGCACCTTCGAGGGTGTGAATTCGGATGTGAGTTTGCCGCCTGCATAAGTAAAGGACAGTTTTAACCCGCAGGGATTTTCCCTGCCGCAGGCAAAACAATAGTTGTCATCTTCAAGTTTTATTGAATGCATTTTTAATAAAGAGCAGCATAAATGCCTTGCACAAGGCTGCCTATTTCATCCTCTCTTATTGTCCTTGCATCAAGCAAAAGCGCATTGTCTTTAACCCTCGCAACAATTGCAGGAGCCCCTTTCCTCAGCCTTTCCTCAAGGTCATTGACGGAAATATTATCGGGGCTTATTGACACGGCATATGTCGGGAATTCCATCTCAGGCAATGAGCCTCCTCCTGACTTTGACGCGTCCTTTGTTATCTCTATCTTTGCAGCCTTAACCTTTCTCTTTAACAGCAGCGCTATCTTCTTTGCCCTCTCCTTTATCCTCTCTGGTCTCTGGAGAAGCATCTTAAGCGTAGGGATATTCTCTGCTGCCTTATCTTCATCAAGATATTCCATCAGCGTTGCTTCAAATGCCGCAAGGGTAAGCTTATCTATCCTTATGGCCCTTGTCAGAGGGTTCTTCTGGAGCTTTTCAATATATTCCTTTCTGCCGACGATAACGCCTCCCTGCGGCCCTCCGAGGAGCTTGTCACCGCTGAAGGTTACAACATCTACGCCTGACTCTACTATACTCTGAACCGCAGGCTCAGAATGTATTCCGTAGGGTTTCAGGTCTATCATGCATCCGCTTCCAAGGTCATACATTATGGGAATGCGATATTTTTCTGAAAGCTTCTTCAAGTCAGCAACAGGCACTTCCTCTGTGAAACCTGAAATCCTGTAATTTGACTGATGCACCTTGAGAATTAATGCCGTGTTTTCATTAATCGCATTTTTATAATCCTGCAGATGCGTCTTGTTCGTTGTTCCGACTTCTCTCAGGACTGCGCCGCTTAACAACATAATATCAGGCACCCTGAACGAGCCTCCTATTTCAACAAGCTCTCCTCTTGAGACAATTACCTCCCTGCCTTTTGCCAGCGCACTAAGACAGAGAAGAACAGCAGCAGCATTGTTGTTAACTATCAAAGCATCTTCAGCGCCTGTGATTTCCCTGAGGATTCCCGTGATATGGGAATATCTCTTTCCGCGCCTGCCCGCCTCAAGATTGTATTCAAGATTGGAATAGCTCTCTGCGATCTTTCTTACATTATCAAGTATTTTCTCTGACAATACTGACCTGCCGAGGTTTGTGTGTATCACTATGCCCGTTGCATTTATAACAGGCTTGAGGCCGAAAGCTGAAAGTTTTTCTATCTTCATCTTTATCTCGCCTGACATCCCTTCCACTGATACATTCGTGGAAGACGCTTCCATTATCCCTTTTCTCCTCATATCAATCACATCCCTTATTGCCTGCAAAACATATTTTCTCGGATATGTCCTGCACCACTTAACCCCGTCATTGCTCTTGAGTATCTCATCAACAGAGGGAAGTTCTTTGAGTAATTTCTGCTTTTCGCTCATGCAGGTTTTCTACCACAATTGAGGTCTATTGTCAATAATTACTATGTCAATTCGAAAAATGCATTAGCATGTAAATATCAACCGCATTTTATGGAGGCATGTATATCTGCCATTACTAGTTTAAGCTCATAAACGCCAGCGCCTCAACATGATATGTATTTGGAAAGAAATCTATCATGCGGAGGGAATCCACATTGTATCTTTCGCTGAACTTCTTTAAATCCCTCGCAAGCGTTGCCGGATTGCAGGAGATATAAACAACTTTCCCAGGAGACGCATCAAGGACTTTCCTTGCAACATCAGGATGCAGTCCCGGCCTCGGAGGATCCAGCAACACAATGTCAAATTTTTCATGAATCCTGTATTTCTCTGCCGATGAATTAATGAATCTGCAATTTTTTATGTTGTTTAATTTTACATTCCTCTGCCCGTCATCTGCTGCATACCTGCTCTCTTCAACAGCTACAACCTGAGATGCATATGCCGCCAGCGGCAGGGAGAAATTACCGGCTCCGGCATAAAGGTCCAGGACACGCATGTTTTCCAATGGCTGCAGTTCATTTACTATTAACTCGACCACCTTTCTGTTAAGATTCCAGTGCGCCTGAAAAAAGCTCCACGGAGTAACAGTATACTGAAGCCCGTTAAGGTCCAGCCTTATGTAATCCCTGCCTGTTGATTCTCCGGTCTCAAATGCAATGCCTGAAAATCCAACGCCGCTCATTATTTCCTCAATATCCTCTGCTGCAAGCCTTGACTTAATCAATGCATTTGCGGTATCTCCGCAAGAGATATGTATCTCCTTTATCCCTGATAACTTCCTGTTATTCAGCTCCCTCACAATGAGGTTAAGCTCCTTTATCATCAGCGGACATTCCTCAACAGGCACGACATCCCTTGTGCCCTCTTTATAAAAGCCTGTCTTGCCCTCCCGTGAAATCTTAAACTGCCCCCTGTAACGATAGTTGTAATCCCTGTCCGTGAGAGCCGGAGACAGCTGCGCTTCCATTTTGCCTATTCTGCTGACAGAATCAAGCAGTATCTCCTCTTTCATGGAGACCTGTCTTTCGTAAGATATAAATTGAAAATGGCATCCTCCGCATGCGCCGAATACCGGACATGGAGGATTTATCCTGTAAGGAGAGGGCTCAATAACATTTGTAACCGCGCCGATGGAGTAATCTCTTTTCTTTTCGCTGATAGAAACTTCAACAACCTCATCCGGAACAGCTCCTTTTATAAAAATTACTCCGCTGTCACGCGCAATGACATAACCGCCATAGACCGGGGATTGTGCCTTTATTATCAGTGACATTACTGCTTGGACAGAAGCGCCCTTATTGTTTTTTTCAGCTCATCAAGGTCTGATGATTTGACGACATACGCCTCCGAAGCCCAGACGGCAAAATCGTCCCTGTAGTCATACGCCGTAGACATTATGACAGGAAGCCTTGGTTTCTTTTCTTTCATCTGCCTGAGAAGCTTAATACCGTCAACATCAGGCATTAATATATCAAGCGTGACAATGTCCGGGTTTTCCTGAACAAACAACTCCATTGCCTCTGCCCCATTACCTGCCACAACAACTTCGTATCCCTCTTCTTCCAGTTCTTCTTTATAAAGTTTCTGGATATGAAGGTCGTCATCTACCACCAGTATTTTCTTCATATGCCCTCCTTATTAAGATTGTAATCCCTTGAAAATAAAATTTCTAACCGGGCAGAAACACCCTGAATGTTGTCCCCTTGCCGGGTGCGCTGTCAACCTCTATCTTGCCTTTATGCTCCTCTATAATCCTTTTAGTGATTGCAAGTCCAAGCCCTGTGCCGGATAACTTCGTCGTGTAGAATGGATTAAAGATAAAAGGCAGGTCTTTTTCTTCTATGCCGGGGCCTGTATCGCTTATCTCTATGACCGCATTACTGCCTGCCGTATATGTCTTTATGGTGATTGTGCCATGAATTGTCAGAACCTGAACTGCATTATTAAATATATTAAGCAATGCCTCTCGTATCCTGTTGGCATCCACATAAATCTGAGGCGTCTCTCCTTTTTCGTTAAGAACTTTAATGTCACTTTCCCTGAGTTCTGTCTGCATAAGCGATATCATATCGTCAACAAGCTCTCCGACATTGACCTTTTCTTTCATCAGTCTAACTTCTTTGACAAACCCGAGTATCTCACGGAGGATGCTTTCAAGCCTGTCCACCTCCCTCACTATAATGCCTGCATACTCCTTCAGGTTCCCGTCAAGTTTCTTTTCGAGTCTTTTTGCAAAACCTCCGACCGATACGAGCGGATTCCTAATCTCATGCGCAACCTTTGCAGCAACTTCACCGAGGCCAGCCAGCCTCTCTGTTGCAACTAATTTCTCTCTCAGGTTATTCAACTCGGTAACATCCCCGACCACATGCACAGTTCCCATGAACTCCCCAGTTTTGTTAAACACAGGAGAGACTGATGTCAGAAAGGTTCCTCCGAGATACGAATCTTTGACTTCTTCTATATATGCCTCCATAGTCTGAACAGTTTTGTGATGAGGGCACTCATGAAAAGGCTCATCCATCCCGTGGAATATCCTGTAACATTTTTCTCCTATTATCTCTCCTGCGGATTTTCCGATTCTGTCAACAACTGCCTTGTTTACATTCTTTATCGTATAGTCCTTATCAGTAATATAAACCATATCAGATATAGACCTGAAAATATTTTCAAGTTCTGCCTCTGCACGCGCCACCTGATCAAAAAGCCTTGCATTTTCCACAGCGCTCGCAATCTGATTCGAGAAACCTACAAGGAACTTCATATCCTCATCGGTAATCAAACGCCTCGTGAAGAGGTTATCCACCCACAATACTCCTATAACCCTGTCTCTTGAGACAAGAGGCACTACAGCGTATGCCTGGGTTCCGAGCTGCTGAATAAGAACAGCATCAGCCATCGGTTCTTCCTTGACGTCAGGGACATTAAAAGCCTTTTTCTCCTTAACAGCGCGCGTAAGTATTGTCTCGTCTTTAAGTGAAAGCTCCATCCCCATGCTTAACCTGTCAAGAAAAGAATCTTTTCTCAGAGGCCCGGTTTCTATGTCATGCAGTATATCCGGAAGCGTTTTCCTCTCGATGGAGAGTTTCTCCCATATTTTCCATGCTTCATCAGAACTTGCAGGCCCTACACCCATAGCGCCCTTGATCGTTCCCTTTTTCTCATCAATAAGAAAGAGTATTGACCTGTTGAAACCAAGGCCGTCGCTCATTGTCACTGCAGTCAATACCATCCTGAGCAGCCTGTCAAGCTCAAGGGTGCCACTCATAGCGGAGCTTATAAAAAACAACCTCGAGAGTTCCTGATTCCTTCTTATAAGTTCTTTTTCAACGCGTTTCCTCTCGGAAATATCCCTTGTTATCCCGCTTATGCCAATAACCTCTCCTGCGGTATCTTTTATGGGTGAAAGTGTCAGGCTGGCCTCAATTATTGTGCCGTCTTTCCTTTGTCTCAATGTCTCTATATCTTTGAGCGTTTCTCCACTTTTGATTTTCCCTATGTATTCCTTCTCAGCGTCTACAAGGAACAGGGGGACAAACGGCAGGAATTTCCCTGCAGCCTCATCCGCTTTGTAGCCGAAGGTCCTTTCAGCGCCATAATTCCATGAAGTTATATTTCCCTCGAGGTCGGAAGTGACTATCGCATCCGCGGAATTTTCTATCAGGCTTTCAAGATATTCCTTTGTCTGAGCCACCTCCTTATACAGGCTTAATATTTCCTCATTATAAAGAACCCTGTCAGTTATATCCTCTATAAATACTACGCACTCAATAACATTCCCTGCATCATCCTTAATCGGGTAAGACGTCAGCTCTGCATAGTTCAGGCCCCGTGACTGTGTAATGGAATTTATCTGCCCTGTTTCAAACGTTGTCTTCGCAACGCAATGAGGACAGATTCCTTCTTTGTCATGAAAAACATCCAGAGCATTCTTGCCTATCATTTCCTCAACAGTCATGTCAGTCCATCCCTTAACAAACCTGGTTGCTGATATTATTTCGTAGCCTCTTCCGACCGTAACAATTCCTCCCTGCACGCCGTCAAAGAGTATCTCCATCCTCTTCCTTGCTTCGACGGCCTGCCTCTCGCGCAGCCGCGCAATCTCATAAAGCTCGGCATTCTTTAAAATAGAGCGCTGAAGTTTTTCAATCATTTCGTCAAATCTGTCCGCTATTATTCCAAACTCATCTCTCCTCCCGGAATCTATCCGGTAATCAAGTTCGCCTTCGCTTATTTTTTCTGTAGCCTTCATCAGGCCGTCAAACGGAGCCGTAATTATTCTTTTCATAAAGATAATAAGAGACATAAATGCCAGTGAACTCAGGCCGAAAAGAGCAACAAGATAGAAACCCATCTGCCTTTCAATGCTCTCGCCTTGTGCAATAGTATTAGTAAGCTTCAATACTGATTCGCTATGAATAGCGCCGAGCTTCTCATATGCCTCTCTCTCCTTATCTTTAAGCATACGAAGCGCAAAAAGAGCAGGAATGTCTCCTACAGGCTGTTTTGCCGCTATTATTGCGCCTGCAAACTCTTCCATCTTGTCAAAGTCGGCTCTTATGGCTTTTACCTCTTCTTTATTTCGCACAGCTTCAGGAAGCTCGTTAAAAAATGTATATGCTTCTTTAAGTCTCTTTTTATATTGCCTTTGAAATTTGACATCGCCGGTAACGGTCCATCCTTCGGCAGCCAGCACCACACTCACTATGGATGATCTCAAGTCCTCATTCAGGTTATGTTCCTTCGCAAACGATCTCTGGATATCGAAAGTATTGCTTAACCGGCTGAAAATAAGAAAGCTGCCTGCAATCAGCACGGCTGTTATCAGGAAAAAAACTGTTGTGAAAACTGTCAGCTTAGCCCTTAGACTCATAATGCCCTCATTATTGCCTTTTCATTCGTACAACTTTATCATACAGCTCTATATATTTCTTTGCGGAATCCGGCCATGAAAAATTCATCTTCATCGCGCTCCGGATCAGCTTTTTCCATCCTGCCTTATTGACATACACGCAGAGCGCTCTTTTTAGACAGCCCTGAAGCGCATCGGGAGTATAATCTGAAAACAGGAATCCTGTTCCTTCGCCCTCAAGCGGCCGATGGTCCAAAATTGTATCCGCAAGGCCCCCTGTCCTCCGTCCCACAGGGATTGTCCCATACCTCATAGCGATAAGCTGGCCGATGCCGCAGGGTTCATATCTCGAAGGCATTAAAAATATATCAGAACCTGCATATATCTTATGTGCAAGGCTGTCTTCAAAACCTGCTTTTACATACATCCTGCCTTTGTACTTTTTTGCAGCAGATGATAATCTCCTTTGAAACATTTCATCACCCCTTCCGAGGATGATGAGATTTGCACCTGTAGAAAGGATTTCATCAAGAGATTCCAGAATAAGGTCAAGCCCCTTCTGGCTGGACAGCCTGCCTACCATACCTATGAGGGGCCTTTCAGCATCCGGCCTTATAGAACATTCTTTCAGAAGCTGAAGCTTGCACTCTTTCTTGCCGTCAATGTCCTTAAGGCTGTAATTCCTTTTTATAAAGGCGTCTGATTCCGGATTCCACTCCTTGCGGTCTATGCCGTTTACAATTCCTGTAAGCGCAGAGGCCCTCTTCCTTAAAACGCCGTCAAGTCCGAATCCGTATTCCCTGCTCAGTATCTCTTTCGCATAATTATGGCTCACCGTGGTTATGGAATCTGCCGATATTAACCCTGCCTTCAGAAAATTTATCTTTCCGTAAAACTCTATTCCCTCAGGCGTGAACAGGCTTTTGTCAAATCCCGTAAGCGGCATATCGGATTGCGGAAATAAACCCTGATAGCCCAAATTGTGGATTGTGATTATGGAAACAGTCCTGTCAAAAAATTTATCTGATTTGTATATGGTCTTAAGATATAAAGGAATAAGCCCGGTCTGCCAGTCATTACAGTGAATTACATCTGGTTTAAATCCCAAGGCCCTGCATGCTTCAAGCACACCTCTTGAAAAAAATATAAACCGCGCCGCATTGTCGGGATAGTCACCGCGCGGCGTGCCGTAAATCTCTTCTCTGTCAAAGAACTCATCGCACTCAATAAGGTATGCCGAATCTCCATAGGTGAATATCCTGCCTTTTACTTTCCTGTTTCCGAGAGGAACACTTATTTTCAAGCCTGCATCCCGGAGCTTGAAATTCTCCTTGACTCTTCCATACAGAGGCATCACAAGATACGCCTCTTCCTTCATTTTCCTGTACTCGTTCCGCAGTGCGCCGGTAACGTCTGCAAGGCCGCCTGTCTTGGCAAAAGGGACTGCTTCCGGAGTTGCAATCAAGATTTTCATAATTTAAAATTAATATGAATGGCGAATAGGTAAATGGGTGAATGGGTAAATGGGTTTTTGCGATTCACCGATTCACCTGATAGCGATTCACTATAATAGTTTTTGAACTTTGAATTTTGCATTTCTATATCTTGGCTTCCCTCATAAATTTTGCCGCTTCTTCGGGCGGTGTGGGGTTTATATAAAAACCCGAGCCCCATTCAAAGCCTGCGATCTTCGTCAGCTTTGGCATTATCTCAATATGCCAGTGGTAGTATTCGTTTGCCTCATTATAGAAAGGTGATGTGTGGATAATAAAATTATATGGCGGAATATCAAGTATCCTGTCAATCTGCTTAAGTGTTCTCTGCAGTATTTCCGCAAGCAGCGAGAAGTCCTTATTCGGAGGGTAAAATGCCGATTCGTGCCTCTTGGGTAAAATCCACGTCTCAAACGGCGCTCTCGGCGCAAAAGGCGCTAACGCGAGATAATCCTTATTTTCGTATATTACGCGCCTGCCGTCCCCAAGTTCCTGATTTATGACATCGCAGAAAATGCATCTTTCCTTAAAATGGAAATACTGTTCCGCCGCATCAACCTCTTCTTTGACAAGTTTGGGCACGATAGGAAGGGCGATAAGCTGGCTGTGCGTATGTTCAAGCGAAGCGCCGGCATCCTCGCCTTCATTCTTGAATATCAGGACATACCTGAATCTCCGGTCTTTCTTCAGGTCGTTAAGTCTCATATAATATGCCCACAACGCATCTTCAACCGCCTTTAAGGGCATGGTTGAGAGTGAAAGATTATGCTCCGGCGTCTCTATCACAACCTCATGAGCGCCTATACCGTTAATCTTGTCAAATATCCCCTCCCCTGTCTTGTTCAATTCTCCATGTATCTGAAGCGCAGGGAACTTATTCGGTACAACTCTCAATGTCCAGCCCGGAGAATCAGGCATAGTGCCCGGAGGCCTGAATGCCATTATCTCAGGCGGAGCCGTATGCTCATTGCCATGACAAAACGGACAGAACCCGCCTTTCTTTCTCTGTGAAGGCGATATAAAGTCCGTCGGCCTTTTGCCCCTTTCGACAGAGATTATAACCCACCGCCCGGCAACCGGATCTTTTCTAAGTTCAGACATTGGTCCTCCAATTAACAAATTCAAAATTAAGGGATTCATTAACTTTTAATTTTTATTATTATATCACAATAGGATATAATCCCCTATGAAACCGACTTTTCATCACAGGCCCATAAACAGCCCCTTTGACGACCCTTGCGTATATGTCAGGGTGCTCAGGGAGAAACGGGCACTTCTATTTGACCTTGGCTATACAAACAGATTAAGACCAAACGACATCCAGAAAATAACAGACGTCTTTGTAACACATACTCATATAGACCATTTCATAGGTTTTGACAGTCTTTTAAGAGCGCTCCTGAGAAGAGAGGCTCCACTAAGGATATTCGGGCCATCCAGCATCATAGAGTGCATTGAAGGAAAGCTTCATGGATACACGTGGAACCTTATAAAAGAGTACCCGCTAAAAATAGAGGCCTTCGGCATAAATGAAGACCATATCAGCCATGCAGGTTTTTATGCGGAGAATTGTTTTAACAAAACAGATTACGGCGAAAAACCATTTGACGGGACATTATTAAAAGAAGGATATTTTGAGGTTAAAGCAGCGTGCCTCACGCATCAGATGCCATGCCTCGGCTTTTCTCTTGAAGAGGATTTTCATATAAACATTGATAAGGCAGCGCTGAACAGGCTGGCGCTTCCTGTAGGGCCATGGCTTTCAGAATTTAAAAGGGCTGTCAGAGAGAATGCAGGGGGGGACACAGAATTTAAAATATCAGGCAGAATATATGCCAAAAAAGAACTCATGGAAATCGCGATAATAACAGAGGGGCAAAAGATATCCTACGTTGCTGATTCCTCAATGGATGAGGAGAATATAAGAAAAATAATAACCCTCGTTAAAGATTCCGATACTCTTTATTGCGAGGCTTACTTTCTTGAGGAAGACATGGAAAGGGCTATAGAGAGGCATCACCTCACTGCAAAAACCGCAGGAAGGATAGCGAGAGAGGCAGGCGTTAAAAACCTTGTTGTCATGCACTTTTCTCCGAAATACAGGGAATGCCCTGACGCGCCTGAAAAAGAAGCGCTGATGGAATATAATAAAGAATAAGTTAAAAGTTTAAAATTTAAAATTTCAGATAGTCTTTAACTCTTAACTCCTAACTTTTAACTCTAAACTTGTCGTTATTGCCGGGGTAGCTCAGTGGTAGAGCAGCTGATTCGTAATCAGCAGGCCGAGGGTTCAACCCCCTTCCCCGGCTCTTAATTTTCCCGACAAGTTAAACCGTTTCAGAAAAAAGATGGACATTGATTTGGATTTATACGGCCTCTAAAAAACCATTGCTGAGGGTGCTGAAGGAATGAAGGAGTGAAAGCAGTCCAGACAAGTCGGGACTGCTTTTTGGCTTAGAGTTTTACAACGTTTGCTGCCTTTGGCCCCTTGGGGCTGTCAACAACATCAAAGCTCACTGCCTGCCCTTCAGATAGAGACTTAAAGCCATCTCCCTGAAGCTCAGAATAGTGAACAAAAACATCTCCGCCGTCTTCACTGGTTATGAATCCAAAACCCTTGGATTCATTAAACCACTTAACGGTTCCTTTTGCCACTGTGCTGTACCTCCTTATTAAAAAACTTCCAAAACTTCATTTGCTATTCTGGCACAGAATTCCTGAAATATCAACCCCGTTAGAAACTATTGTGGGGGCTTGCCCCGTGTGAAGCGCTGCTTCTATCGGGGCTTGCTTTTTAACGGGGTCAATCCTTATTTCTTGCCTTTTGGTTTTTCCTTCGGTTTTACTTTTGGCGTACCTTTAGGCTTCCCTTTTGATTCATTAAGCCTCGTTATAACTGCACTCGTAAGGTCAAGTTCTTTCTTGGCAGAGAGAACTACCTCGCTTCTTAATATAACCGCATATCCCTCCTCGTACCCGATAGCATCCACAATGTCACTCACGTCTTTAAGAATTGCATTTGTAAGCTCATTTTCTTTTTTCTGCAATTCTGTTCTCGCCTCAGCTACAAGCCTTTGGATATCTCTCTGAAGCTTCTCAAACTCCTCCTCTTTAGCCTTCTTGGCCTCGGCAGAAAGAACGGAAGACTGCTTTGCAATCTCTCCTTCCATTTTTTTAAGAGCATTGACCTTCTCTTCTATCACTGCCTTTTTTGATTTTTCAATTGCCTCAATGTCAGCCCTTGCCTTTTTGCCTGCGTCTGATTCTGAAAATATACGCGGTAAATCAACGAACCCTATCTTGAGCGCTTCAGCCGCTCCCGCAGGTGAGACATAAAGCAGGACTGAACACAATGTTAATAGCAATATCTTCCTCATTTTTCCTCCTTTTTCAAGCTGCACTCCAACTCTCAGCTTTCTGACTTCTGATAACTGTGCCTATTTAAAAAGCCGTGCCAAATGTAAATTCCCATTTGCTTTTGCTTTCCCCTGTTTTTGGATTTAAATTATGTCCCCATTCCAGTCTAATCGGACCTATAGGAGAGAACCATCTGAAGCCTATTCCTGCCCCGTATTTAAAATCCCCGAAGTCTTTAAAAGAATCAAAGGCCCTGCCTGCGTCAAAAAAAGTAACGCCTTTGAGTTTTAATTCGCTGACAAGAGGGAAGATGTATTCTGTATTAAATATAAGCTGTTTTGTCCCGCCTATTACTTCACCATTTGCATCGCGCGGCCCGCCCTCTCCGAAACCAATGCCTCTCACAGTGTAAATGCCTCCGACATAAAATCTTTCATAAAGAGGAAGCGGTTTGTTGAATATCCCTGTTGCCTGTCCGTATCGGCCCCTGAAAGCCAGCGTTGTCTCTTCTGTGGCAGGGAAAAACCATGAAGAGTCAACACCGCCTTTTATGAAAAAATTGTCTCCGCCAAGCCCCGCATAGGTCACATACAGCAGGTTTTTTGAGCCTGTGTGAGGGTCAAGAAAACTATTCCTTGAATCCCTAACAATTGCAGGCGTAATACTGCTTGTTATTTTTTTGCCTTCCTGATCTTTTATACTCCCTGATGCATTTGGAGATATATTGTGTATTGTTACATTTTCAAGGTTGTATGTCACATCTGTTTTCCAGTATTCGGACAGGCTTTTGCCCAGCAGCACATCAAACCCTGACGCTTTTCTGTCAAATGCCGAATATTTCCTTGTCGTTTTATAGATATCGGTTCCGAACAAGAGTTCTTTATCAAGAAACCATGGGTCCCTGTATCCAAGGCTATACGCTGTGCTTCTGCCGCCGAATTCACCCTTTAATTTTATGAGCCGCCCTGTGCCAAACAGATTTGCCTGCGTGACATCAGCAGTAGCAATGAACTTGTCAACAGAGCTGTAACCGCCTCCAACGCTGAGCATTCCTGTCGGCTTTTCTTTCACCTTTACATCAATGTCCAAAAGTTTTTCCTCAGGTTTAGGTTTTGGCTGCAGATCAACAGCTTCAAAAAAATTAAGGTTATTAAGCCTTTCATAGCTCCTTTTCAGGAGTTTGCTGTTAAACGTGTCTCCCTCATCAAGCCTGATTTCCCTTCTTATGACCTTATCCATGGTCTTGATATTGCCTGATATGTCTATCCTGCCTATCTTGTAAATACCGCCCTCATCTATCTTGAAGGTTATCTTAACCTGCCTTGCAGCAGCATCAGGCTCAATGTCAGGGCCAACATTAACGAGGGCATACCCTTTCTCCGCATACGTCTCTCCGAGCGCAGCCACGTCACTTCTCAGCATCGCCCTGCTGAATACATTCTTCGGAGCGGATTTTATTTTTTTCCTCAATTCAGCTTCTGTGAATGCCTTATTCCCCGTAATATTCACGGAAGATATACTGAATTGCTCTCCTTCAGATATCATAATTGAGATTATCATCCCTTTTTTATCCTCTGTAAGCTGGATCTTCGGGTCAGATACGGCAACCTTTATATATCCTTTATTAAAGTAGAGATTTTTTATCCTCTCAATATCAAAGTTCATCTCGTCTTTTTTATAGTAACCTGATGATGTGAAGAACGAGAACAGCCACCATTCGCTTGTTTGGATTGCCTTTTTTATTTCCTTTTTTGAGATAACCTTGTTGCCTTCAATCACTATGGACTTTATCTTTACCTTAGGCCCTTCCTCTATTTGATATGTAAGCGTAACCTCATCATCATTCACCTTGTTCACAACAGGGACGATTTTTGACAGGTAGTAGCCTTCCTCTTCGTAAAAGGCGCGCAGCTTCTCGGCATTATCCTGTATCAGGACAGTATCTGCTATGGAGTTTGCCGTGATTGTTATCTTCTCTTTCAGGTCTGAATCTTCCTGTTTTTTATTGCCCTGAAAGTCTATACTTATAATGGTTGGTTTCTCTTTTATCAGGTATATAACCCTCACACCGCCTTCAAGCGGCTCTATTTCAACCTGGACGTCGTCAAAATAGCCCATCTTGTAAATGTCTTTTATGTCATTTGTAGTCTTCTCTGATGAAAGCGGTTCTCCTGTTTTCTGTGTTATCTTGGATTTCACAGCAGCTTCCTCTATCCTCTTAAGCCCCCTAACCTCCATAGAATTCACCAGAGGCAGAGAAATTTCCTGCGCTGATACGCTCTCTGTCCCGCCTATAAACACTGCAAGTATTATAAACCAGAAAAAAAGTAAAGACGATTTTCTCATCTCCCTCCTTAAAACAATATAGGTGTTCTCATAATTTAACGCTTGATTCACGGCATCCTTTAAAAACATAATACATCGTATATTTTACGGATATATTAAGCTCATATTTAAGGCTCCAGCGTGTTAGTATAGCTTTCCAAAAGGGCGCGTGTAAATAAAAAAATTAAACAATATCCATACGGTTCAGGTTAAAATTAAAACTGCAATGATCTCGCATAGAGTAAAAGTTCAGAGAAAGGACTCTGGCAAACGTATAGATATCTTAGCCGTTGCTGAAACAGGGATTACCCGTTCACAGATACAGAGACTCATAAAAAAGGGATCCCTGCTTGTTGACAGCAGGACTGTAAGCCAGAACTACAGGGTAAAAGCAGGTGACATTATCGTATTAACTGCCGAAGATGAAAAACGTGAACATCTCATTGCAGAAGCAATCCCTATTGAAATACTCTATATGGACAAACACCTTGTTGTGGTAAACAAACCATCAGGGATGGTGGTTTATCCGGCTGCCGGACATAGCAGCGGCACATTGATGAATGTCCTCTTCTACCACTGCAAGAAACTTGAAGCGCCGGGCGGCCCGCTAAGGCCCGGCATTGTGCATAGGCTTGACAAAGACACATCAGGAGTGATGGTAGTTGCTCTTGACAACGCCGCATACTACAACCTTGCAGAGCAATTCAAACAGCGGACCATAAACAGAAGATATGTTGCGCTTATCTACGGAAACCCAAAAGAAAACAGCGGGCAGATCAGCCTTGCCATCGGACGCTCTGAGACTGACAGGAAAAAGATGTCAACAAGGGTAAGGAGGGGCAAAGAGGCCCTGACAATATGGAAGGTAATTGAAAGATTCCGGCAGGCAGCATTTATTGAAGCAAAACTGCGGACAGGAAGGACACACCAGATACGCGTCCACTTTGCATCCGTCGGACATCCTGTGCTTGGAGACCGCACTTACGGCAAGAAGATTGAGATAGAGACAAAAGAAAGAGGGAGACTGACATTCCCGCGGCAGATGCTTCACGCTGAATCGCTCGGATTTATTCATCCGCTCACAGGCGAATGCCTTGAATTCCACAGCTCCATGCCTGAGGATATGGAGGAAAGAATAAAACAGTTGCGAGGCTAAAATTCCTTTTCTATTTTAGGGATTGTGGTCTTCAGAACAAATCTGCCCTTTCCGTAATTCCCCTCCGGCTTTATGATGAGCGCAAAATAATAATCCTTATTTATCTTCCTCATTATAATTCCGCACTTATCGGAGATTATTGAAAATTCCCTTGCCTCGCCAAGACCGAGTGTCTCGGCGGCATTGCCTATGTCCTTAATCATTGCGGATGCCTCTGCGCTCAGGTCTTCCAGATTAATAAGCTTCTCGCTGGCATATTCCTCGACAGGCATGCCGTCCGAGCTTATTATCATAGCAGAAACTGCGCCGTCAACTTTCCCGACTGTTTCCTTAAGAACTTCTGAAAAGCTCATTTTTTTTCTCCCTAATCCTTTTACCAAAGGTTTCCAGTCTATCAATCACCGCTTCCTTGTCTTTCCCAAGCATCTTGAGCAGCATCCTTAATTCTTCAACTTTCTGCATAACATATTTGTCCTGCGGATTAGCAGACAACATCTCCCTGTAAATACTCATTGCCTTCATGTAACCACCTATGGATATAAATTGTTCCGCATCATTCAGGCTATATGCGCCTTTATCCTCCTTTTCAGGCAGCCTCTCTACAACTGGCGCTTTTTCTTCCCTTAACGCCTCAAAAGAAGAAAGGGGCTGTGCCGTATCCTGCTCCCCGAATGTCGCGGCATAGGACATTACTTCCTTTTCCGCCTCTTCCATTTCTTCATCTGAAATAACCTCTTCACCAAAAACATCTTCCGGCTGAGTACCCTCTTCAGCCTTCGTAGCCGAAGCTGCTTCGCCCTGCCCTGCCATAGACCTCTTAAATTCCTCAAACTCATCTCCATGCGGAGGCTGTAAAGGCTCTTCCGCAGGGAGAACTCCAACTTCTTCTGCCCTGATTGTTTCTTCACCCGCCGTTTGTGTGGAGGGTTTACCCGTCGTCTGTGTGGAGGGCTCAACAGCTTCATTGCCCTGCACTGTAAATTCTTCAGGAGCGGATTCCTGCGCTGTTATGCTCTCCTCCTGCATAGGGACTCTCTGAAGAGTCTCAAGATTTGAGACCGCGTCATCATCAAAAGGGTTCAGTTTAAGCACTACCCTATATTCTCCTATCGCCCTTTCTTTCTCTCCTGAATCCCTGTATATCTCGGCCAATTTCTTATGCGCAAATAAATTATCAGGTATCGCAGATATCACCTTTTCGAATTCTTCCTTTGCCGCAGGCGCCATCTTTTTCTCAAGATATATCTTGCCTAGCGACACCCTTGCGCTTGTATATCCCGGCTGGCTGGTAATTCCGGTCATCAGGACAGATATGGCCTCATCAAGCATCCCTGTTTTTCTGTATTCTTCAGCAAGAGGGACAAAAAGCTTTGAGTTGGGGTCCTTCTTCACTTTCTCTTTTAATTTGTCAATATCATCAAGCGCCATATTATATTCAAAAAAGCTTAACAGAACATCTGAAAAAGTTCAAGCTTATGCTGTTAACTCCATACGCCCTCTATCGCCACGCCGCAGTTTAAACACTTCCCGTCTTTTATCCTGCTTTCTTGAATGCTGAAGCCGAATCTCAGGATAAGCAGTTCCCTGCAATTCGGGCAATAGGTATTCTCGCCGCCTTCGCCCGGCACATTCCCTTCATAAACATATTTAAGACCGGTATCAAAACCCATCTGACGCGCCCATCTCAGCGTCTTAATAGGAGTGCGCGGCGCATCTGTTAATTTATAAGTAGGATAGAACTGCGTCACATGCCACGGCATGGCAGGGTCAACAGATTTTATAAATTCAGCAATGCTCTTCAAGTCTCCCTCGGCATCATTATAACCTGGGATTATCAATGTTGTAATCTCCACCCATACGCCAAGCTCTTTCATAAGCCTTATCGTATCCCTGACAGGCTTGGCTTTTGCCCCGCATACCTCCTTGTAAAACTTCTCGTTGCCTTTGAGGTCAATGTTGTTCCCGTCAAGATACGGCGCAATAGCCCTTACGCTCTCAGGCGTCATGAACCCGTTGCTGACAAATACATTCTTTATCCCCTTTCCTTTTGCAAGCATTGCACAGTCATATGCGAATTCAAAGAATATCGTAGGCTCTGTATATGTATAAGCTATGCTCTTGCACCCGTATCTCTCTGCAATGTTCACAACCTCTTCAGGCGTCATATCCTCTCCGGGTATCGGGACATCAGGCCTTTCCCTCGGGAACTGGGATATCTCATAGTTCTGGCAGTGCTGGCACCTCAGGTTACATCCTGCTGTTGCTATGGAAAAAGATGATGATGACGGCAGGAAGTGGAAAAGCGGTTTTTTCTCTATGGGGTCTACATGAGAGGCGACGACCTTACCGTATACAAGACTGAAGAGAACGCCGTCCACGTTCTGCCTGACAGCGCATATTCCCCGTTTGCCGTTTGATATGTGACAGCGGTGAGCGCATAAGAAACACCCCACCTTTTTGTCTTCAAGCTTTTCGTACAGCAGCGCCTCTTTCATGATTTAATTATAGCAGAGTATCAATTGACTTAAACGGCGCAGATGTGCAAAATAAATGAGTTTATACTTGGAGGTAAAAAATGCCGATTTACGAATATAACTGCAGTAAATGCAAAAAGGCCTTTTCAGTCCTGCAAAAAACAGGGTCGTCAGAAAAAGATACTGTTTGCCCTGATTGCGGTTCCAATACCGTAAAGAAACTTCTGTCTGCATTTTCGTGCTCCGTTACCGGAGCCGGTACATTCAGCCCTTCATCTTCAGCCAGGGCCTGCGGCAGCGGTGGCGGCGGCTGAGGGGTCTCTTCCTGCTGAGCCGTGAGCTCGGCAATTAAAAGAACAGGAATTAGTTTTTAGGTATTAGGAATCAGCAAAGTGAAGATTAATTTTACAAAGATGCACGGCCTCGGCAATGACTTCATCTTAATTGACTGCATTACGCAGAAGTTAAAAGTTAAAAGTGAAGAGTTAAAAGTTCTAAGCAAAAAACTCTGCCACAGGCGGTTCGGCATAGGCTCTGACCAGTTACTCCTGCTTTATCCGTCCGGAACCGCTGATTTCAGGATGCGAATATTTAACGCTGATGGCAGCGAGGTGGAGATGTGCGGCAACGGCATAAGATGCCTTGCTAAATATATCTGGAGCAGACGGTTATCCGGAAAGGCCCTTCTTAATATTGAAACCTTGGCAGGCCTAATAAGGCCTCAGAAAAAAGGCAAACTGGTAAGAGTTGATATGGGAGAACCGTTTTTTGAGCCTGAGAAAATACCCATAAAGATACAGGATACACGATACGGGATACAGGATTATCGTGCATCATACATCACGAATCATGCATCACGACCAATCGTTGACTATCCCATAAGGATTGAAGACAGGGAGTTTAAATTAACCTGTGTTTCAATGGGTAATCCTCATGCTGTAATAGTTGTTGACAACGTTATGGCTTTCCCTGTAATTTATTACGGGCCCTTGCTTGAAATGCATGAGATTTTCCCTAAAAGAACTAACGTGGAATTCATAGAGATATTAAATCCCTCGGAAATAAAAATGAGAGTGTGGGAAAGAGGCGCAGGCGAGACAATGGCATGCGGCACAGGAGCATCTGCCGCTGCTGTCGCATCCAGCCTTAAAGGGCTTTCAAAGAAGAATGTTACAGTGCATCTCACAGGGGGAGATTTGCTTGTTGAGTGGGCAAAAGACAATCATGTTTATATGACAGGTACTGCAGAGGAAGTATTTACAGGGGAGATAAGTATTAAATTATAGGGGGAAATTATGGTTGAGCAAAGGCAATTTGAAAGGAAACCTTTTGACGAAACTTTTTATTGTGCCGTGACTGTCCTTGATATTGTGGACACAAAGATACTGAACCTTGTGGCAAGAGGCATTGATATCAGCGATGGCGGAATAGGCATTAAGACAGATTATCCGCTTGAACCCGGTCATGTACTGAGGCTTAATAAGCCCTTGAACCACAAAAATGTCGGAGTTGTCAGGTGGTGCGGAAACGGAGAAATTAAGGGCATATACAGGGTCGGCGTAAAGTTTGTATAAACATAGAGAGGAGGCCAATATGTTTAAGGGTTCAACAGTTGCAATAGTCACCCCTTTTAAAAAAGGCAGGGTTGATGAAAAGGCTTTATGCAATTTAATAGAGTGGCATATAAAGCAGGGGACCAACGCCATTGTTCCGTGCGGAACTACCGGAGAATCAGCTACTCTTGATTATGGCGAACATATAAGGGTAATAGAGATAACAGTCAAGACAGTGAATAAACGCATCCCTGTAATAGCCGGCACAGGGGCAAACGCCACAGATGAAACAATAATGATAACCAAGAAAGCGGAGAAGGCAGGAGCAGATGGAGCGCTCCTTGTTTCTCCTTACTACAACAAGCCTACTCAGGAAGGCATCTACAGGCATTACAAAGCAGTGGCAAAGGCTGTTGATATTCCGCTTGTCCTTTATAATGTGCCCGGAAGGACTGCATCAAACATCCTTCCGTCAACAGTTGCGCGCCTTGCAGAGATTAAGAACATAGCCGCCATAAAAGAGGCAACCGGAGACATGAAACAGGTAAGCGAGGTTATAAGGCTGTGCGGAGACAGGATATCGGTCGTCTCAGGCGATGATTTTACAACGCTCACACTCCTTGCGCTCGGCGGAAAAGGCGTAATCTCTGTTTCTGCTAATGTGGCTCCGAAGGATGTTTCCGACATGTGCGCTGCATGGGAAAAGGGGGACATAGCAAAAGCAAGAAAGCTTCACTATAAATTAGAGCCGCTGAATGCCTCAATGTTCATAGAGACAAACCCTATACCCGCTAAAACAGCGCTGGCAATGATGGGAAAGATAAAAGAGGAATTCAGGCTGCCCCTCTGCGAGATGTCTGATGCGAATAAAGATAAGCTTAAAAAAGCATTGAAGGATTACGGGCTGATTTAAGTTATTGAATGCCTCGCCTTAAGCAACAGAATCATTCTTCAAGTATAATCGCTTCTACGGGGCAGTTCTCTTCCGCTGCCTCGCAGCAGCCTGCGTAATCGCACCCGTCAGGGTCCACAATCTCTGACTTTCCTGTCACCTCATTAAGATGAAAAACCGCAGGGCATATCTCCTGACACGTCCCGCAGCCAATGCACTTATCCTCGTCAACTCTTACGTTCATGGTACACACATTTTACCACACTGGGCATATGTGCCACATTTTTAAACTGGAGATTTTAATTATATGCGCTTGCAGAGTTTGTTGCCGAACCCTTTGAGCGACATACCCTACACCCATACAATTGCTTACTTTTTACTAAAATGATATATTAAACCCATGAAAAAACTCACGCATATAGACGAAAAAGGCAGGCCTAAGATGGTTGATGTAGGCTCAAAGCCGTTAACCGAAAGGATGGCTGTTGCAATGGGCTCTGTCTATATGAAAAAAGAAACTTTTAAACTCATAAAAGCAGGCAAACTCTCAAAAGGCGATGTTCTGAATGTTGCAAAACTTGCCGGGATTATGGCCGCAAAAAAGACATCCGAGATTATTCCTCTTTGCCATCCTCTTAATATCACATCCGTTTCCATTGACTTCAAACTTGATGAGAAAAAAAGCAGAATAGATATAGAATCACGCGTTAAGATAACAGGACAGACAGGCGTTGAGATGGAGGCGCTTACTGCTATATCTGCCGCTGCGCTCACAATCTATGACATGTGCAAGGCTGTGGATAAAGGGATGGTTATCTCTGATATTATGCTTATGGAAAAACGCGGCGGGAAAAGCGGGATATTCAAAAGAAAATAACTATTTAAATCCTCTCTCTTTTCACCTATTCACCTATTTACTCTCCTTTGCCTGTTTCAGCCCCTTCTGTGCCTTTACATTTCCGGGGTCAAATTTCAATGCCTTTTCGAATTGCCCTGAGGCCCTCTTGTGCAGGCCTGCCTTAAGGTAAAGGGAGCCGAGATTTGCATAATGCTCTCCGTTTAAAGGTTCAAGTTTTATTGACTTAAGCAAAGCCTCTTCCGCTTCCTTCATTTTGTGAGGAACTTTTGAAAGCGACAGAGAGAGATAACTCCAGTACTGCGGCTTTTCAGAATCTATATCTACTGCCTGCCTGAAAAGAGCAACAGCATCTTCAAACTTGCCCTTCTTGAATTCATCCACTCCCTTTTTGAACAGTTCCTCGCCCTCATCTTTTTCGCCTCTGCGAATCTCCGACACGATTTCTTTTTCTTCTTTTATTTCTTCTTCCTTTACCTCTTCCTCCAGCGTTCCTTCCAGAGGCACCTCTCCCCAAGACATTTCTTCTGCATGTTTCACTTCTTCAGGCATTCCCTCACCGGGCAGCTCGGGATGTGCCGCCTCTGTTTGTATTTCCTCTGCCTGTGCTTTCTCTTCCGGCATTTCATCTGCTTGTTTATTGAGAGAAGCGAAATATTCTTTTCTCTTATAGTCATCCTTCAAAACAGTATATGCCGCTGTAAGGGCGTCAAAGACTGCCGTAAGCTTATCCTTAAGCGCGGCGTCAGAGGTATTAAAATATCTGTCAGGGTGGAATTCCCGCGCAAGCCTGTAGTAATTCTTCTTGATTGCCTCCACATCAGCATCTTCGCCGGCCTCAAGGAGTTCGTTCAGTTTGAGCCTGTCAAGGTTTGAATATATCTCCTCCACCTTTTTTATCAACGTATCCTCTTCCTCGGCAAAGGGTTGGAGCAGTTCGTCCAATGATACGGTTCCGCCTGCTTCCTCTTTCTCCTCCTCCTCCCGAACAGCTTGGGACTTCTCAACTGTTTTTTCTTCAAGGATTCCGATAGACCACAAGACGTAAATAGTCTTCATCGCTTCAAATGAGTTCATCCACGAACTGTCAATAACCTCTTTGATTGTTTTTTTGCCGTCTATGATAGTGAGCATTTTCTTGTCATATGGGCTCAACTCCACATCCTGAAATAGGTTTAAAGGGTCTTTTGAAATGGTTAACGCAATCCCTGTATCTGGCATCTCTCTCCTTATCCTGGTCCAGTTATCTATCCTTTTTACCCCTTCATGAATAAGATTGCCCATGCTCATCTTGAGGGTTATGACCTCATCTGTCAGCACATCTCCTTCAACAAATTCACATTCGCCTTCCTCAAGCTGAAAAAGGCTGTAGATTATTTCTTTTACCTGATATTTAACTCCCCAGAAAAGGTCTTTAGGCGTCAGATACCCGAGGTCCACAAGTATTGCGCCCTGCCTTTTCTTCGTCCTTTTTAACATCTCCACGGATTTATCGTACTGCTCAACGGTAATCTTCCCAGCCTTAAGCAGCATTTCTCCGAGCCTGTCGTCTTCATACGATGAGGCTGCAAATATAACGTCACCCTTTACCAAATATGCCTTCTTAGTAAAATTAGGTGTGCTGACTGCAAGAGTTCCGGTTGCCCGCTTCCTGTGAAGATCGGTAAGTATTTTTGGAAGGCTGTATTCTCTTAGACTGCCTTTAAGTGCTGTTGCCATGGCTTTATCTTATCAGTTAGCGGTATCTTTTAACCTCAAACCTGAAGATTTTAACTTCCTCATTATCATATATGCCTGCCTTCATCTTTGCAATGCGGAGCTGCTCTTCAACGGTGTCAACACCTTCAAGGTCAGGCAAAAGCAATCCTTTCCTCTGCCCTCTGGAAACTATTACTCCGTATTTTTTAGGATTAAGGTCTTCAATTCCCTTAACCTCTTCAGGCAGAGTCAGGACATCAACAGAATAGGCAAGCTCGCTCAGCTCTTCCTTTTGAATACAGTGGAATCTCGGGTCCTGTGTTGCGGCGCATATTGCGTTTCTTATAATCTCCCCGGCAATATTCTCGCAGGAAGGGATAAAAGTTCCTATGCAGCCTCTTAATTCTCCGTGTTTTTTTATAGAGACAAATGCTCCTGCCTTTTGTTTCATCTCAGGCGTAAGCTCCGAGCTGCTCGGAGGCTCTATCACGCAGCGTTCATTAACATAAGTCTCTACTGTCTGCCTTGCAAGTTGGACCAATGGATGCATATTATTTATCTCTTGCTATTGCATAGTCGGCAAGGCTCAGCATGGCGTCCTTATCAGGAGAGTCAGGGAATATGGAAAGCTCCTCCTTTGCCTCATCAACAAGAGCCTGCGCCCTTTTGAGCGACTCTTCCAGAACGCTGTACTGCCTGAAGAGCGCAAGAATCTGCCTGAGTCCTTCTTCCGAGGGTTTTTCTATTATCCGTTTTATTTCCTCTTTCTCATCAGCCGAGACATTTTTTAAAAGATAAATAACAGGCAATGTGATTTTCCCTTCCTCTATGTCCTTGCCGAGTTTCTTGCCAAGCTCGCTCTCTTCTGCCATGTAATCAAGAATATCATCCGCCATCTGAAAAGCCGTGCCTGCCTTGAGCCCGAACATTGCAAGGGCAGCTTCTTCAGCTCCGAGCTGCTCGGAGCTCAGCATTGCGCCAATCCTGCATGCCGCTGATATGAGCAGGCCTGTCTTGGCAGATATTATTTTTATATATTCGTCTTCTGTAATATTGATATCAGCGGTCTTCTGAAGCTGCAATATCTCTCCTTCTGTCATGCTTGTTGTCGCTTCTGAGAGGGATTCCATAATCTGCTGATTTCTGAATGAGACAACAACCCTCAGTGCATTTGAATAGAGATAATCTCCTACGAGAATGACAATTTGATTCCCCCATACTGAATGGGCTGTCGGCCTGCCCCTGCGTGTATTTGCAGCGTCAACAACATCATCATGAAGCAGTGACGCCATATGTATCAGCTCAATAATGCTTGCAAGCATTATATGTTCATCGCCTTTATACCCTGCAAGCCTTGCGCTTGAAAGCAGGAAAAGCGGCCTTAATCTCTTGCCGCCGCTCTCAAGCAGATACCTGCCTATCAACGGTATAAGGGGAGCTTCGCTCTGGAACAGTCTTTCAAGCTTAGCCTCAACGAGACTTAATTCCCTCTCATACGCATCAAAAACCTTTTTAATGTCTGTTGTCTTAATCATGCCTCATTATCTCAGAGCCTGTACCCTTCAATGTTTGCGCTTTTTTTTGACAGCTTCTTCAGGTCTTTCGGCCTGAATGCGCCTTTTTCAGTGATAATTGCCGTCACATATTTTGCAGGAGTCACATCAAATGCCATATTTCTCACTTTCACGTTGTCAGGCGCAATCCGGCATCTGCCGAATATATGTGTAACTTCCTCTGCGCCTCTTTCTTCTATCGGAATCATATCGCCTGTCGGAATTGAAAAATCAATGCTGCTGAGTGGCGCGGCGACATAGAATGGTATTTTATGCTCTTTGCATAATACAGCTACAGAATACGTCCCGATTTTATTAGCCACATCTCCGTTCCTGACAGTTCTGTCAGTGCCGACAATGGCAAGGTCTATCTCGCCTTTTTTCATAAGCGCGCCCGCAGAGTTGTCTGTTATAAGCGTCACAGGCACGCCTGCCTGCATAAGCTCCCATGCGGTAAGCCTCGCTCCCTGAAGCACTGGCCTTGTCTCATCAGCTATGACCTGTATCTTTTTCCCCTGTTCCATTGCTACAAATATCGGCGCTGTTGCCGTGCCGTACCCGCCTGTTGCAAGACTTCCTGCATTGCAGTGAGTGAGAACTGTATCGCCGTCTTTTATAAACTGCGCGCCCCATCTTCCTATTGCCTTATTAACCTCAATATCTTCTTCATGTATCTTTTTTGCCTCTTCAATGAGAAGTTCCTTTAACCGGGTAACCGATTCGCCGCGTCTCTCTTTTAAAAGCCTTTTTATCCTCTCAACAGCCCATTTTATATTTACCGCCGTAGGCCTTGTTGAAAGCATGACATCAAATATGGCCTCTATGCCTTTTATGAAGTCCCTGTAATTCTTTGCCGTTATATCCTGTGCGCCAAGCGCAATTCCCATTGCCGCCGCAATGCCGATTGCAGGCGCGCCTCTTATCCAGAGTTTTTTTATGCCCTCCGCAATGATATGATAATCAGCGCACTCTATGAATTTTACTTCCACGGGAAGAATGCTTTGGTCAAGCATTATAACCTTCCCGTCTCTCCACTCTATTGCCTTTACCATTAAATCTTTCCTCCCGCAGGCATTATGATTGTAACCACAAAAAATACAGCGAGACAGATTATAACCACTATTGTGCCCCACGATATGTAATTATAACTCTTCGGGTTTACATATTCTCCCATTATCTTTGCGTTGTTCACCAGCGACAGCGCATATATCAGAACAAAAGGCAGTAATATGCCGTTTACAACAGACGCCAGAATCATAAGGGAAACCAGTGGTGCGCCGGGAATCAATATCACCAACGCAGAAACAACTATGAGGGCGGTGTATATCCACATAAACTGAGGCGCTTCTCTGAATGTTTTATTGATGCCTGCTTCCCACCCCATTGCCTCGCATATGTAGTATGCTGTTGCCAGCGGGACTATTATCACTCCCAGAAGCGAACCATTGGCAAGGCAGAGAGCGAATATGAAAGACGCATATTCTCCAGCTAAAGGTTTGAGCGCAATTGCAGCCTCCGATGCCTCATTTATTCTTATGCCTGACGGAAAAAGCGTGGCTGCACATGTAACTATAATGAAAAAGGCAATTATGTCCGTTATAGAGCATCCCAGTATCACATCAAGCCTGGATGCTTTATAAGCCTCTTTTCTTATCCCCTTCTCTGCAATAGATGACTGGAGGTAAAACTGCATCCACGGTGTTATTGTTGTGCCTATTATTGCTATGCTAAGTATCGCATATTCGGAATCCCACTTTATTTGAGGCACAAATGTATTTTTGAAAACAGGAATCCAATCGGGTTTTGCCATAAACCCTGAGATAACATATCCGAAATATAAAAGGCACGCAAAGAGCAGCACTCTCTCAACTGCCCTGTAACTGCCTTTTGTAACAAGGAACCAAACTGACACCGCGCCAACAGGAACCATCACGTACTTGCTTAATCCGAGGATATCCATTGACGCTGCCCATCCTGCGAAATTAGCTAGAGTTGTGCCGAAATTTGCGATTAGAAGCGCTGCCATCATATAGAATGTTGATTTTACGCCATAGTTTTCTCTTATGAGGTCTGAAAGCCCCTTGCCTGTGACAACTCCCATCCTTGCAACCATCTCCTGTATCACGACAAGCGCAACAGTCGTGGGTATCAAGGTCCAGAGCAATGAGTATCCGAACCTTGCGCCTGCCACAGAATAAGTGGTAATCCCGCTTGCATCATTATCTATATTTGCAGTTATGATGCCGGGCCCCATTACGCTCAGGAAGAGAAGAACTTTTTTGCTAAATCTCATCAGACATACCTCTTAATATTTTTATACCCTTCTTCTCTTATGCTTTGCTGCCGGCGGCAGAATCCTGTCAATAATATCATCCACTGTAACAATGCCGAGGAGAAACCCTTCGCTGTCAACAACCGGAAGCGCAACAAGGTTATATTTCGATATAATACCGGCAACCCGCATTTCATCAGTCTCAGGCGTGACTGTCTTGAACTTGGTTACCATAATATCCGACAGTTTTGTTTCAGGCGGAGAAAGCAGAATTTCCCTGAGCGACACCACCCCTTTGAGTTTCTCTTCAGCATCCGTTACATATATGTAATAGACGGTTTCAACTTCTTCTGCATCTCTTCTGAAACTTTCGATAGCCTCCTTTACGCTCGTTTCGGGCCTGTACGCTATAAACGCATTTGTCATAATACCGCCTGCTGTGTCTTCTTCATGCCCCATAAGTTCCTGAATGTCCTCTGCGTCCTCTTTTTCAAGACTGCCTAAAATTTCCTGCGCCTTTTCTGCGGACAGGTCGCTTATGACATCAGCAGCTTCATCAGGAGGCATCTCCTCTATGATGTCAGCGGCTTTATCAGTATCCATCCCTGTTATTATTGCCGCCTGTGTCTCGGGTTCAAGTTCTGAAAGCGCCTCAGCAGCTGTTTCCGCATCAAGGCCCTTAAACAGAATAGCGCCCTCTTTGTGAGAAACCTGGCTTATTATCGCTGCCAGGTCCGCAGGATGCAGATCAGCCACCATCTGCCTTGGAACCGTGAGTGATATTGCAGTAAGTTTTGGTTCCAGCGGCTGTATATAATTCCAGCTTATAAGATTGTACGGCAGGTGCATCCTGAGAAGCCTCATCAGGTCTTCTCCGCCTCTCTCAACTCCGAGCCTCCTCATTATTCCCCTCATTCCCACATCAACGGCTAAAAGCACAGCCTCTGTGTTAAGCCCTTCGAGCTTGACGTCATTCACCCTCACAACCTTTGCTCCATTTGCATCAACAATCTGCTTATCAAAAATATCCCTTGCCACAAGCAGGTCTTTCTCGCTGAGTTCGTAGGACTGAAGCCTTGCGCCGTAAATATTCGCGGCGATTATTCTTTTATTGAATATGCTCAAATCACTCCATTGGAGATTAAAGAGCTTTCTTTTCCTCTCGATAACAAGGTTGGAAATCTTCGGCAATGGCTCGCCTTTAACAACAACAAGGTCCTTCACCCTGCCGAGTTCTTCGCCTCTAGGGTCAAGGACAGGTTTTCTTAATATTTCACTTACAAAAAGTTCACTGAAAAAAGGCATCTCTATCTCCTGGATATTATCGGGACTTAACTGCTAATTATAAAGTATAGCTTACTGGTTTTTATTTCAGCAATACAGAAATGATACTGGTTAAAAGAAACGGGTAATAATTCAAACTAAACGAATACCGGCTTTGACGATTTTTTTATTATCCCTCTCTCCTCTGCCATGTCCAGAAGTTTCCTTACGGCTCTTATGCCGTCATCGCCAAGGTCAATCGAATAATCATTGACATAGAGCTTGATATGTTCATCAATAACGGAATCATCAAGCTCCCGTGAATGCTCTTTTATATATTTCACCCCGAGCATCTCGGGGCGGCTCATTGCATATTGCACGCTTTCCCTTATAAGTCTCTCAATTTTGCTAATAACATCTATCCCCAGACTTCTCTCTGCGATAATACAGCCCAATGGTATCGGCATATCTGTCTCCTTTTCCCACCACGCACCAAGGTCAATAATCTTTTTCAGCCCATAAGATGAATAAGTAAATCTTCCTTCATGGATTATCAGCCCTGCATCAGCTTTTCCCTCTTTAACCGCACCCATAATTTCATGAAACGGCATCGCTTTGACATTACTCCTGAAATCAGGGTCATAAAGCTGTAAGAGAAGATAAGCTGTGGTAAGCTCTCCGGGGATTGCTATTGTCTTTCCTTTCAAATCTTTCATTTCACATTCTTTTGAAGCTACAACCAATGGCCCGCATCCCCTTCCAAGCGCTCCGCCTGAACGCAGAAGACAGTAATCATCCCTAAGATTCCCAAATGCGTTATATGAAACTTTTGTTATATCAAGCTCTCTTTTCATCGCACTCAGGTTGAGAGTTTCCACATCAAGCAGGATTTCCTTGAATTTTAAGCCACCTGTATCTATCTTCCCATGCACAAGCGCATAAAAGATGAAGGTGTCATTCGGACAGGGGGAGTATCCAAGAGAAAGGGTTCTCATTTTAATGGACATCCTTCACAAACAGGTTTTGGCTTGCAGAATTCTTTTCCTACTCTCACAAACAACGCATGATATTCGTTAAATAGCCTAACATCTTTTTTAAACGCAGAATGGAAAAGCTCCTGAAATTTATCGTATGCCTCATCATGCCCTAAAATATTATGCCTTGAGAGAACCCTTTTGGTATAAGCATCAATAACAAAAATGGGCTTATCAAGTACATAGAGAAGAATAGAATCCGCTGTCTCAGGGCCCATGCCGTTAACATCAAGAAGTTTTTTCCTGAGTGAATGAATCTCTTCACTTCCCATCTTCTTCATGCTTCCGTGATAAGCATTCATCAGAAAATTAATAAACGACTTAAGCCTTTTTGCTTTGATATTAAAATAACCTGACGGCTGTATTAATAAGGCAAGTTTTTTCACGGGCATATCATGAATAGCCTTTGCATTCAGGACTTTCTCTTTTTTTAGATTATTTATCGCCTTCTCAACGTTCCCCCAGTTTGTATTCTGCGTAAGTATTGCGCCGACTGCAACCTCAAAAGGCGTATCGCCCGGCCACCAGTTCTGCGGGCCAAAGGATTTGTAGAGTTTTTTGTAGATTGAGACAAGTTTTTTGTTTTTCATAACCTTCACCCCACCTTCACCTTTTTCTGCATCTCAAAAAGATCGATTATCTCCTTGACAGAATTAGCATCCTCGGGCTTTTTGTCTTCTCTCAGAAAGCCGACTGCCCTTGGGAAGCGCAGTGCGTAGCCTATGCCTTCCTTGTCCTTGCCTGCTGTATGTGAAGGAGAGCGTGTAATTTCATCTGCCGTGACTGTCACAACATATCTCGGCTCTACCCATACATCTGCCTCCATAACGGAATCTACCCTCGGATGCCTGTGAGAGATAGATATTTCATCAAGGATTTTTTTGAGCTGGAGAAATTCATCCTCTGAAAAGCCTGTGCCGACCTTGCTTACAGTCTTGAATGAGTCTGTCTTTGGCTCATAGACTGCGCCGAGAAAAGCCCCTACACCGAACTTTGCCCTTGCTCCCTTGCCCCTGAAATAACCGACTATGCACACATCAATCGTATCTGCAAGCTCTCCCCTGTAACTTCTCTTAAGTTTAATCCAGTTGAAGTTCCTGCCTCCCGCTGCATAGGGCGCATCAAGCCTTTTCGCAACAACACCCTCAAGCCCCCTTGCTATGGCATCCTCAAAATATTTTGTGATATCTTCATGCCTGTCCGTGATAAACAATTCAGACGGTTCAATCACAGAATTCTTCTTTATAATTTTTTTCAGCTTCTCTCTTCTTTCACTGAAAAGCTTTGGAGTATAGTCCTCTCCATCTGCATAAAGAAGATCAAAGGCAAAAAACTTCAGGGGATATTCTTTTGCAAGTTCCTCAATCCCGTGCTTTCTTTTTCTTTGAATCGTAATCTGAAATGGAAAAAGCTCGCCTGTTGATTCATTGTATGCAAGCGCTTCCCCTTCAATGATTGCAGTATCCGCAGTTATAAAATTTTTTACAGCCTCTTTTATCTCGGGGAACATGAGAGTTGTCCTCTCAAGGTTTCTTGAGAACATGTCAATATTATTTTTGTTTTTATGAATCTGCACCCTGAAACCGTCGTATTTAGCCTCTATGGCAGCTTCCCCTATTTTCTCTATAATCTCCTCCGATGAAGGAAGCCTTTCACACAACGCCATGCGTATCGGATAACCGACTCTCACATGAAATTTATTTACCCCCCCTATCCCCTTTTCAAGTAATGTTTTTGCAACAAGCCCCAGATCGGAGCAGAGGTTATAAGCCCTTTCAAGCTCGGGCCTTAATGATCTGTCTCCCTGCGCAAGCGCCAAGGCTTCGAGCACAGTTGGATCGCCGATTCCAAGCCTCAACCTACCGATAACAAACCGCGCAATATACTTTGCCTCTTCCGGAGATACTCCCCTTAAAAGACTGCTTAGAAGCCCAATCTTCTTTTCAACGCTTCCTGTGCCTGAGGTCCGGGCAATGGCCGTAAGTTCTTCATAAACTTTTCTGACTGTAAGATTTTCTCCTTTGTTTTTTATCAATTCCACGGCAGTTTTCCCGAGGTCTCCTGTGTGTTTAAATACATCCTCAACTTTTTTTGTAGGCGTATTCGTCGCATCTGATATTGCCCTGACAAGAAGTTTTTCCGACATGCCCATCTCAAGGCCGTGAAAAGGCGGAAGAAGCTCCCCCTGGCCGAGATAGATTATCTTATCTATATCATCTGCATTTGATTCTTTGAAAAGCTGAGAAAGGATATGAAACATCTCAAGTCGCTTTGAGGTTGCCTCAAGCTTTTCAAAATATTCAACGAGTTTCAGAAATTTCATATGCGATAGCCCCTAATTTTATTAAATTATAGCAGTGATATGATGGATATGTCATTGAAAAACAGAACGCTGTTATAGACATGGGCGGCTGCCCATATTACCCCCCGCTATGTTATCATCATTAACTATGGAAGAACGTTTACAGAAGATACTTGCAAAGATGGGGATTGCTTCAAGAAGAGGCGCTGAGGAGATTATCCTTGAAGAAAGGGTCACTATAAACGGAAAGGTTGCATCCCTCGGTATGAAGGCAGACCTTTCAAAAGACCATATAAAATTAGACGGAAAACTTCTAACAAAACCTGAGCCGAAGGTCTATCTAATGATAAACAAGCCAAGGGGAGTTATTACAACCCTTGCAGAAGAGGAAGAAAGGCCGACTATAAAAGATTATTTAAGGAATATCAGATACAGGGTTTTCCCTGTTGGCAGGCTTGACTTTGATTCCGAAGGGCTGCTGCTGCTTACAAATGACGGTGATTTCGCACATTCAATTTTGCACCCGTCAAAGAAGATGCCAAAAACATATCATGTTAAAATAAAAGGCATCATTGAGGACGAAAAGATAGAGAAGCTGAGAAAAGGGATAAGGCTTAAGGACGGAGTTACCGCGCCTGCCAAAGTAAAGAAACTCAGAAAAGCAGAGGAAAATTGCTGGATTGAGATTACTATCTATGAAGGTAAAAAAAGGCAGGTAAGGAGAATGTGCGAGCAGGTCGGGCACCCTGTGCTTAAACTCAAACGCATAAAAATCAACGGCATAGATATTGGAAATCTTCGCTCAGGAGAGTTAAGATATTTAACTCCGGATGAGGTTAAAAAAATAAAGAAAGAGGCAATGAATGACTCGGGACAAAAGCTGCGGTGAACTCAGGGAATCTGACATAGGCTCAAATCTGAGCCTTGCCGGATGGGTATTCAGAAGGAGAGACCACGGAGGCCTCATATTCATTGATCTCAGAGACAGGAGCGGACTCTGCCAGATTGTATTCAATCCTGACATTGCAGGTGATTCGCATACTAACGCGCATGACTTGAGGGCTGAATATGTCATAGCTGTGTCAGGCGAGATACGAAGAAGGCCTGAAGGCACGGAAAATCCCAATATCCCAACAGGCGCAGTTGAGATGTACGTCAACAAACTTGAAGTCCTGAACGAGTCATCACCATTGCCTTATAACATGGAAGAAGCCGCAGACGCAGGAGAGGCATTACGGCTTAAGTACAGATATCTTGACCTCAGAAGGCCTGAGATGCAGCAGAACCTTACTACGCGTCACAAGATTACAAAGGCAACAAGAGATTATCTCGATGAGAGGGGATTTCTTGAGATAGAAACACCGATGCTTACAAAATCCACACCTGAAGGCGCAAGGGATTATCTTGTTCCGAGCAGGCTGAACCCAGGGCATTTTTATGCTCTCCCGCAATCACCTCAGCTTTTCAAACAGATATTGATGGTTGCAGGAATGGAGAAGTATTTCCAGATTGTGAAATGTTTCCGTGACGAAGACCTAAGGGCAGACAGACAGCCTGAATTTACACAGATTGATTTGGAGATGTCATTTGTCGACAGAGAAGATGTCATTTCTCTCATGGAAGAAATGATGAAGAAGATTTTTAAAGATGTGCTTTCAATTGATATAGAAACACCTTTTCAGAGATTAAGTTTTCATGAATCAATGGAGAGATTTGGAAACGACAAGCCTGATATGAGATTCGGGCTTGAACTTAAGGATATGGCAGACCTTGCCATGAAAGGCACATTCAAGGTATTTCTTGATGCAATAAATGACAGGGGAATGGTAAAGGCGCTTAACGGCAAGGGCATGGCAGGGCTTTCAAGGAAAGATATAGACACGCTAACAGCAGAAGCGCAGTCTTATGGCGCAAAAGGCCTTGCATGGATAAAGGTCAAGTCTGCCTCAGGCGGAGGTTTTGAATCTCCTATAGCCAAGTTCTTCCCTGAAGAGATACTTAAAAAGATGGCTGAAAGGCTTGAAGCAAAAGAAGGCGATTTAATGATGTTCGTAGCTGATAAGCCCAAGATTACTTATGACGCCTTAAGCAGGCTCAGGCTTGCGCTCGGCGAAAGATTAAACCTCATTAAGCCGGGATATAAATTTGTATGGATAACTGATTTTCCGTTGCTTGAATGGGATGAAGAGGAAAACAGGTTTCAGGCAATGCACCATCCCTTCACATCACCCATGAATGAAGATATAGAAAAAATGCTTTCGGGAAATATTAACGATAAAGACCTTCTCTCATCATTAAAGGCAAAGGCGTATGACATTGTTTTAAATGGTTATGAGATTGGCGGCGGAAGCATCCGTATTCACAGGCAGGACGTTCAGAAAAAGATGTTTGATGTCCTGAATATCTCAGAGGAAGAGGCTAAGGTGAAGTTCGGCTTCCTGCTTGATGCGCTCCAGTATGGCGCTCCTCCGCATGGAGGCATCGCCCTCGGACTTGACAGGCTTGTGATGATAATGGTCGGAGCAACATCTATAAGAGACGTTATCGCATTTCCCAAGACACAGAAGGCTGTCTGCATGATGTCCGGAGCGCCTTCAACAGTAGAACCAAAACAACTGAGAGAGCTTTACATAAAGACAGATGTGCCAATAGAATAGAGTAGTCGTACACATCATGGAACAGCCCAAATCAAGGAATGCAGCCCAAAAAATACCATAGCCTTAGTTGTTATCACATTCCTTATCGCTGCAATCATAATCACAAGATTTTACTTAAAGGCAATAGGCATCCTGATAATATCTGCGGCTGTTCTCATCTATGTTTGGGTATCTTTTGCAAAACTGCCTAAGGAAGAAAAAAGAGCTGTGTTTGAAGCAATGGAGAAAAGCAATAAAACATCTCTCGGCAAAGCCGTTCAGTTCTTGCAATATCTGATTTACGCCTTAATCGCCGTTGCAGTAATCAGATTGTTTATTGGACAGCCGAAATAGATCAAATAAAAGCAACACGTTCAAGGCTCAGCATTTATTAATATTTCCCCTTGTCAAGACATTCTCCACATGGATATAATAAAGCCAATACAGCCATTTGGAAGACACTATACCATGCATCAGGGGTAAAAGGATATTCTTATATGAAAAGCAAATCCGCAGAAAAACTTCTGAAAGATATTCAAAACCTTGAAATCCTTGAATCCATAGGTGATGCTGTCAGCATTCAAGATACTAACTTTAAGATTATCTTCCAAAATAAAATCAGTAAGGGGATTGTTGGGTACCATGTTGGGGAATATTGCTACGAAGCCTATACCCTTAGAGATAAAACCTGTAAGGACTGTCCTCTGGCTCCAGTTTTTGCTGACGGTAAAACCCATACAGTAGAAAGAAACAAGCCGTCTGATAAAGGAATGGTTTATCTTGAAATCACAGCCTCGCCTCTAAGGAATTTAAAGGGGGAAATCATAGCAGGAATAGAGGTCATGAGAGATATAACTAACCGCAAAGAAACTGAAGAAAGATTAAAGAATAGCGAGGAAAAGTTCAGAAATCTCTCAGAAAACTCTCCAAACATGATTTTTATCAATAAAAAGGGTAGAGTGGTTTATGCCAATAAAAAATGTGAAGAAATTATGGGCTATAAGAAAGAAGAGTTTTACTCGCCTGACTTCAACTTTCATGTATTGATCGCACCGCAATATCTTGATACAGTCAGCGGAAATTTTCAGAGGCATCTTAAAGGAGAAGAAGTCCCTCCTTATGAGTATACAGTTGTAACCAAACAGGGCACGGTTATAGAGGTAATAATCACCACAAAATTAATAAATTACGAAGGAGATACCGCCATTCTTGGAATAATCACTGATATCTCAGAGCAGAAGAAGACTGAGGAGACGCTGCGGGAAAGCGAAGCACGCTTTCGCAAATTGGTTGAGACAGCCTTTGAAGGTATTGCGATTGCTGAAAATGGCATCTTCTTAGAAGCAAATAAACTGTTCGCTAAATTGTTTGAATATACATTACCCGAGATAATAGGACTACACATATCTAAGTTAGTAGCCCCAGAAAGTCTTGTTGATGTAATGCAAAAGATTCAATCAGGATACGATAGACCTTACGAAGCTGTCTGCGTGACAAAAAATGGGAAACATTTTCCAGTGGAAGCCTGCGGCAAAGCAGTAATTTACAACGGCCGGAAAGCAAGAATAACAGCTCTGAGAGACATATCAGGACGCAAAAGATCAGAAGAAGAATCCATAAAGATTCAAAAACTTGAATCGCTCGGCATACTCGCAGGCGGAATTGCGCACGATTTTAACAATCTTCTTACTGCTATACTTGGCAATGTTTCTTTAGCAAAAATGCATATAAATCCTGAAGATAAAATTTACGAACTATTGACAGAAGCTGAAAAAGCATCCATGAGGGCAAAAGACCTGACACAGCAACTGCTCACCTTTTCAAAAGGAGGAGAACCCGTCAAGAAAACTGTTTTGTTAAAGGGGCTTGTACACGATACGTCTTGCTTTGCCCTTAGAGGTTCAAAAACAAAAAGCGAATGCCGGTTTCCTGATAATCTCTGGCCTGTTGAAATTGACGAAGGTCAGATAACACAGGTGTTTCATAATCTTATCATAAATGCAGACCATGCCATGCCCGAGGGCGGAGTCGTTGATATACATGCTGAAAATATCACATCAACAGCTGACAAAGCAGGAGCACTACTCATGCCCGGCAAATATGTAAAAATCTCTGTGCATGACAATGGTGTTGGAATACCGAAAGATCATCTTCAGAAAATATTTGACCCTTATTTCACAACAAAACAGATGGGCAGCGGACTCGGACTTACAACAGCATATTCAATCATCAGAAAACATGACGGGGCAGTAACTGTAGAATCTGAACTGGGTAAAGGGACTATTTTAAATATATATTTGCCGGCATCTTCAAAGGAAATTATTTTCCATGAGGAGATAACTGACACTGTTTCTTCAGGCAAAGGGAAAATACTGGTAATGGATGACGATGATATGGTCAGGGATGTCGCAGGCGCGATTTTAAGAAGCTTAGGGTATAAGGTTGAATTTGCAAAAGACGGCACTGAAGCTATTGAACTTTACCAAAAAGCAATAATATCAGGAGAATCGTTTGATGTGGTTATAATGGATCTAACCATCCCAGGAGGGATGGGCGGAAAAGATGCAATAAAGAAACTGCTGAACATTGACCTGCAGGTTAAGGCGGTTGTATCAAGCGGTTATTCCAATGATCCCATAATGTCAAACTATAAAGCCCATGGATTCAGCGCAGTAATATCCAAGCCCTACAATGTTATTGATATGAGTAAGACATTGCATGAATTAATAAATAGTTGTATTCACTAACCTCCTCAACGTCTTTAATTTTCATGCCCTTGTCAATCCCCGCTCTGCACGGATATAATAAGTGCTATATTTCATAGAGGAGAAAAACTATCTTGTACGAAAGATATGACCCCAAAAAAGTTGAGCTGAAATGGCAGAAGTACTGGGCTGAGAAAAATATTTTTAAAACAGAACCCGATGCTTCAAAAAAGAAATTCTACTGCCTTGAAATGTTCCCCTACCCTTCAGGGAAAATACACATGGGCCATGTCAGAAATTATGCAATCGGCGACGTAATAGCAAGATACAAGAGGATGAGAGGGTTCAATGTCATCCATCCGATGGGATGGGATGCATTTGGAATGCCTGCTGAGAACGCCGCGATAAAAGAGGGAATCCACCCTGCAAAATGGACCTACGAAAATATCACCTACATGAAAAAACAGCTTAATCAGTTGGGGCTCAGCTATGACTGGGACAGAGAGGTTACAACATGCAGCCCTGATTACTACAAGTGGAATCAGTGGTTCTTCCTGAAGATGTATGAGAAGGGGATTGCATACAGGAAATCATCATTTGTGAACTGGTGCCCTTCATGCATGACTGTTCTTGCAAATGAGCAGGTTATTGACAATGGATGCTGGAGATGCGATACAGCGGTAATCAAGAAAGAGTTGGAGCAGTGGTTTTTTCGTATTACGCATTATGCAAAAGACCTCCTGAAGGCGTGTGATGAGCTTAAGGGCTGGCCTGAAAAAGTTATCTTAATGCAAAAGAACTGGATTGGAAAGAGCGAGGGGCTTGAGGCTGATTTCAAAGTTGCAGGAAGGGACGAAAGAATCCGTATATTCACTACAAGGGCCGACACTTTATTTGGAGCCACATTTGTATGCCTTGCGCCTACACACCCTTTATCAGAAAAACTCGTTGTTGATAAAGAAGCTCTTAAGAAGGTCAAGGAACACTACGGCAAAGAAGATGAAAAAATTGGGCTCTTTACAGGACACTACGCAACCAATCCCGCGAATGATGAGAAGATTCCAATTTATATAGCAAACTTCGTTCTGATGGAATACGGCACAGGAGCAATAATGTCCGTTCCTGCTCATGACCAACGGGATTTTGAATTTGCAAAAAAGTACAATCTGCCAATACGGGTGGTAATAGAACCAGAGCAGAAGTCAAAACTTACCGAAGCGTACGAAGATGAAGGCATTCTTGTTGATTCAAATTCTTTTAGCAAGCTAAGAAGTGATGTTGCAAGAATAGAGATAGCAAAGCACATAGAGAAAAAAGGCTTAGGCAAGAGGGTAATAAATTACAAGCTCCGTGACTGGGGAATATCAAGGCAGAGATACTGGGGAACGCCGATACCGATAATTTATTGCGAGAAATGCGGTGTTGTTCCAGTCCCTGAACAAGAACTGCCGGTAATCCTTCCAGAGGATGTGAAATTCACAGGCACAGGCGGGTCACCACTTGCAGAGTCAGAAAAATTTGTAAATACAATTTGTCCAAAATGCAAAGGCAAGGCAAGGCGAGAGACTGATACAATGGACACATTTGTTGATTCATCATGGTATTTCATTGCATATTGCGTTGACAATGGAAAGATTAATTTCCAATCCCTAACCCCCAATCCCCAATCCCCAATAAGTTACTGGATGCCTGTTGACCAGTATGTCGGCGGTGTTGAACACGCAGTGCTTCATCTCCTCTATTCAAGATTTTTTACCCGTGTTATAAAAGACCTTGGAATCATTAACTCTCCGGAGCCTTTCACAAACCTTCTCACGCAGGGAATGGTATGTAAAGAAACGTTGAAATGTCCTGAGCATGGCTGGCTCTTACCTGAAGATGTTAAGGATGAGAAGTGCATAAAATGCGGAAAGGCTGTTGACATAGGACGGGTTGAAAAGATGTCAAAATCAAAAAAGAATGTCATTGACCCTGACCATCTTATAAACAGATACGGGGCAGACACATCAAGGCTCTTTTCGCTCTTTGCTGCGCCGCCTGAAAGAGACCTTGAATGGTCAGACCAGGGGGTTGAGGGTGCATACAGATTCCTGAATAGGATATGGGGACTCTTATATAAAAATAAATTCAAAATTCAAAATTCAAAATTCAAAATTGAGGAGCTATCAAGCTATCAGCCATCAGCCGTGCGCCTTCTACGAAAAACACATCAGACCATAAAGCGGGTTACAAACGACATGGAGCGCGAATACCACTTCAATACAGCGATTGCAGCGCTCATGGAGCTTGTGAATGATCTATGTTCGTTTGAGCCGAAATCAGACGACGACTGGAAAGTATTCAGATTCGGCATTGAAGCGCTTCTGCTTTTGCTTTCTCCATTTTCTCCGCACATATCGGAAGAACTGTGGGAATCTATAGGCAACAAAAAAGGCATACTTGAACAGAAATGGCCTTTATGGGATGAGAATATCGCAAAAGAAGAAGAAATAGAACTCGTTATTCAGATTAACGGCAAAGTAAAGGCAAAGATTATGATAGCTGCGGGGCAGGCGGACGATGAAGTCAGGGGGAAAGCTCTTGGCGAACCCAGGATACAGGAAATTATAAAGGGGAAAACACTGAAAAAAGTCTTTATTGTTAAAGGCAAACTTGTTAACATAGTAATATGACAAGAATGAAAGTTAAAAGTTTTATGTTACTGTCTACTGTCTACTGTCTACTGTTTACTCTCTCCAGCTGCGGTTATACGCTGCAGGGCAGAGACACGCTGCCCTTTACCTCTGTCAAAATAGGCAGGATTGAAAACAAAACATTTGAACCGAAATTGGAAGATAAATTCCAGAAAGCGCTTGCTGATGAACTCATAAGAAACGGAATAATGATTTCAAATAGCGCAAAACATATAATAAACGGCACTATAGATGACCTGAAGCTAAGCCCCCTCGCAGAAAAAGAAGGCGTAGCATCCGAATATCAGGTAATTATAAAAGCCAAATTTTTTCTTACATCCCCCGACGGGAAGGTCAAAGAGTTAAGAAACACAGGAGTTTTTATTGTATCTTTTCCAGGTTCGGGCAATATAGAAAGCTTAGTCGCGGCAAAAGAGCAGGCAACAGAAACTGCTATGAGAAATCTGGCTTCTGAGATACGTGCCGGAATAGTCTATGGCATGTAGATGAGCATTAAAACCTTTTTGCAGGAAATAGACAAGGGACTGACCTCGCCTGCCTATCTTCTATATGCGGATAACGAGTACCCCATAGAAGAAGCTTTGTCTGCAATCAAAAAAACAATCCCTGAGACAGAGATGGATTTTAATTTCAATGTTTTTGACATGGACTCTGCCGACAGTATCCCGGCTGTATGGGAAATAATTGACACCTTAAATACAATCTCTTTTTTCGGAAGCCGCAGGTATGTGGTCGTCAGGAATCTTCAAAAAATTTCTGCAAAGGAATTTAAAAAATTCCAATCCTACACAGCAAATCCGTCACCCAATTCGGCGCTTTTAATGTCCCATACCGGCACATTGAAAAAAGAAATGAAAGAAAGCACGAAAGGATTAAAGGCCATCTGCCTTGATATACGGGGAAATGACCTGTCTGTATGGATAAAAGAAAAGGCAAGGCAAAAGGGGATTACGATTAAAGATGACGCTGTGGAATACCTAATCGGAGTTGCCGGAGACGACATAGGGCTTCTGTCTTCGGAAATTGAAAAACTTGCATCATTTGGGAATGAGGCAATTACAATAAACAGCATAAAAGAAATTGTTGAGGGCAGCAGGGATTACAGCGTATTTGACCTCACAAATGCGCTGAGAGAAAGGAATGCCGAAAAAGTTCTCAGAATATACAAAAAACTCTCCGAGACAACAGAACCGTATAATCTCTTAGGCGCAATAAACTGGCACTACAGCAAGATGTCCGTGCAGGCAACCCCGAGCTGCTCGGGGCAACGGAAAGACTTTTCAAGAGCATTTGAAATCCTGAACGATGCCGATATACAGATAAAAACCTCAGGCGGCGCCTATCCGATGGAACACCTGCTTATCAGGCTGCTGCGTTTTTGAGAACTGCATTTGCCAGTTTTGAGAGCCTTGATATTTTTCTGGAAGCTGTATTTTTGTGCAATACGCCTTTTGAGACAGCTGAATTTACAGCCCTTATTATCTCTCTCAAAAGCTTTTTTACATTTTCCTGATTTTTTTCAGTTATCGCTTCCTCAATCCTTTTCGAGACAGTTTTTATCTTTGAGCGGATTGAAGCATTGCGCAAATTGCGTTTCTGCGCCTGTCTTATTCTTTTTATTGCTGAAAGATTTTTCTTTTTTGCTGCTTTAGCCGGCAATTCCTTCCTCCTTATAGGTCTGAGACCCCGAAAAATTTGGTCGTCTTTTTTAACATAATTTTAGTTATAAAATCAATCTTTTTATGTTAAAATTTTACACTATGAAAAAATACAAGCCTGTCTCGCTGAAAAAGTTAAAGACATATCCCATCTCAAAAAGGAAGAGCAAGGTGGAGATTGACTTGACTGCAGCCCCGCATAAAGCAGGACAGTCATTCAGCGATTTTATCCGTAATCTGCCCGGCATACTCGCGGCAAAGGACTTCAGGGCTGTTGTAATGGCCATAGTTAATGCAAGAAAGAGAGAGAGGCCTGTTATTTTAGGCATGGGAGCACATCCAATAAAAGTGGGGTTATCCCCCATTATCATTGACCTTATGAACAGAGGCATAATAACTGCAATTGCTACAAACGGCGCTTGTATTGTTCATGACTTTGAGCTGTCTTTCATGGGTAAGACATCCGAAGATGTTGCAGCGGAGCTGTGCAAAGGCACTTTCGGAATGGCAAAGGAGACAGGGGGATACATTAATAAGGCTGTAAATACCGGAGTTAAAAAGGGACACGGCATAGGGGAATCGCTTGGAGAAATGATTTATAAGAGCAAGTTTAAGTTCAAGAACATGAGCATATTCGGCGCTGCATATAGGCATGGTATTCCTGCAACTGTCCATATCGCCATCGGCACAGACATAATTCATATGCACCCCAACGCCGACGGCGCATCAATCGGCGAGGGGAGCCTTAGAGATTTCAAACTTTTCACATCCGTAGTGTCAGACCTTGAGGGAGGCGTTTATATAAATTTAGGCTCTGCTGTCATTATGCCTGAAGTTTTTTTAAAGGCATTGACGATAGCAAGAAACCTCGGCAGAAAGGTTGAAAACATTACCACTGTCAACATGGATTTTATCCAGCACTACAGGCCTCATCAAAATGTCCTTAAAAGGCCTACCATGCAAAAAGGATGCTCGTATGCCCTCACAGGCCATCACGAGATAATGTTCCCGCTCTTGGCAGCAGCAGTGATTGAGGGGATCCGAATCAGTTAGACAAATTTTTTAAAGCCCTTTTAAAACACCCTCATTTTGCTATTTTTTATTCTTTCTCTTTGTTTTTAGGGAGTTATCTATGACGAGATAAAGACAGCATCAAAGCATTTACCAAGCATACATGTTGAAAAATTGTTAGCAACTTCAATTAAAGATTTTTCTTGCCTCTACAGTCCTCAACCCCAACATTTTGCCTGTTTTTTGTGCAGTTAACTTTTCTTTTAAAAACAATAGGTTACGTCTTTAGGATTGGCTTTGCAGTAACTTCATTTTAAAACCAATTGCAACGCCTTATTTATCAGGACATTGGCGCTATGTAATTAAAACTTTGTGGTTATAAACAATGGGAAGGGGCGTCTAACCGTTCTACCTAATCCTGTTTGCCTTTATCCTTCATCGCTGACCGGTATCTGCCTATATAATCGTTAGCAACCTTTTCAGGATCAAGAGAGAGGTAACGGGCATATTCCATGATATACCCTTTCAGATAAACCTCTGCCGGAAGGGACGAAAATTTCTCGCGCTCTATATCTTCAAAATATTGTTTGCGGATCTTTGTAAAAACTGCCACATCTTTAAGGTTAACCCCAAGTTTTTCCCTTATCTCTCTTAACAATTCGCCGCTGAATGACGTCATACCGGACATATACTGCTTTAGTTCTTCACCCACAACAAAAGACGGTTTCTTGCTGCCTGCGGGGTCGCTGCCCTTATTCTCAAAAAAGTCGATAAGTTTTGTGTATGCCTCTTCTACCTGTTCCACAATGTCATGCCGCTTTTCTTCGGATAATTCATAGGCGATGGCCGAAGTCACAATGGAGTCATTTGAGTACAATGATTTCAGATGCAGATACGAATTCCTTACCTCTGACAACTGGGAATCAGGACTAAGCTCAAGCGCCTCAAAGTATTTCTTATAATCTTCTATTGGCATATTTATCGGCCGTTACTGTTATCTGCCTGCCGTCTCTCAGATTTTCCGTAAGCTTGCTTATCTCTTTTGCCACATGTGAAAACGGGTGCGTAAGCATAAAAGGCAGCCTCTTGTTTATGCACCTCAACACAGTCTCATCGTATTCTATGTGCCCCGCATACTGCGCATCAAAACCCAGAAATTTCAGGCATACGCTTTTAACAGACGCTCCAACCATAATCTCCCTGCCGCTTCTCACTTGATTCAGGACTATATGGATCCTGAAGGTTGCCAGTTCATTCTCAATAATATCCCTGATGTGAACCGAAGTGCCCATTAGATGCTCAACTACATCCTTAAGGTGTTTTATGCCGTGCGCATCCCTGTTCTTCCAGACATCCTGAATCACATCCTTCAGCCCGTGTGCGCTGAGTATAATCTTAAGTTTTCTGAAAAAAACATTTTTAATGAAATGATACATATTCTCAAGTGCGGTGATTTCGGGCAGTGTTACAACTATCATCTTATCGGCCAACAAAAAAGTGTCGATGGTATTATTATGCGAGCCTGCTCCGAGGTCAATGAGAATATAATCCGTATCTATTGCCTTTATCTGCCTGAACAGCTTGAGTTTCTGAGCATATTTTATATTCTCGGAGTCAAGCGAACTGAGAGTCCCTGACACCAATCCAATGTCGGGGATACCGCAATTTACTATAATGTCCTTCAGTGATGCTTTTTTTTCAAAAAAATCAGTAAGAGAATTTCTTGGCTTGCTTACTCCAAGCAGAGTATGAAGGTTCGCTCCTCCGAGGTCTGCGTCAATCAGCACAACCTTGTTGCCCTTTGAAGCCAGATGCGTGCCTATGCTGCTTGTGACGAAACTCTTACCGGTCCCGCCCTTGCCTCCGCCAATAGCCCATATTTCGCATCTTTTATCCTGCGCGCCGTTATTCATAAATTATATAGACAGCTTTTTATACGATAAAACCAGTCATATAGTCAAGCCCTGCACAAAATTAGCTGATAAAACCTTACAAACTAAAAAGGGGATGTTTCCAGATTTTATGGAAACATCCCCTTTAATTTCAGTCTTAATTCTCTTTTACAGCAGTGGAACAATCAGAAGCGCAACAATATTAATAACCTTTATCATAGGGTTGATTGCCGGTCCTGCTGTATCCTTGTAAGGATCGCCGACTGTGTCGCCTGTTACAGAGGCTTTATGTCCATCGCTCCCCTTCTTGTGTACGACACCTTTGTCATCGGTAACGCCCTCTTCAAAGGATTTCTTGGCGTTGTCCCATGCGCCGCCGCCGCTTGTCATGGCGATAGCCTGGAAAAGTCCGGTAAGGATACTTCCGATAAGTACGCCTCCGAGGGCCTCTCTGCCGAGAGTAAGACCTACAACAACAGGAATAACAACTGGGATAAGCGCAGGAACCATCATCTGCTTGATAGCGCCTTTTGTGACAATATCAACGCACTTGCCATATTCCGGCTTTGCCTTATATTCCATAATGCCGGGGATCTCCCTGAACTGTCTTCTGACTTCATCAACAATGCTGCCTGCTGCCTTTCCAACAGCCTCCATAAGGAGTGAGCCGTAATAATAAGGGAGCAGACCGCCGATAAAGAGACCTGCCAGAACCATTGGATTTGAAAGGTCAAAATAAAGGATCTCGCTGAACGATCTTGAATACTCTGCAAAAAGAACCAGAGCTGCAAGACCTGCTGAACCGATTGCATAACCCTTTGTAACAGCCTTTGTTGTGTTTCCGACTGCATCCAAGGGGTCTGTGATGTTACGGATCTCTGCAGGAAGTCCTGACATTTCTGCGATACCGCCTGCGTTGTCAGTGATCGGTCCATACGAGTCGATAGCAACAACGATACCTGTCATCGAAAGCATTGAAACCGCTGACAATGCAATAGCAAAAAGACCGCCAGCTGCATCACCGGCAAATCCACCGCCTAAATGATAAGCTCCGAGAATTGAGGCAACGATAACTATAACAGGCGCAGCGGTTGATTTCATGCTGACAGCAAGACCTGCTATAACGTTTGTGCCGTGACCGGTCAGACTGGCCTTTGCAATGTGTTTCACCGGGGGATACTGCGAAGCAGTGAAGTACTCAGTTATAACCACGATCAGTCCGGTCAATGCAAGGCCGATAACCGCCATAAGGAAAACGTTCATCTGTGTAAATGAAGGGTGAGAGGCCATTGAAGTCGCATCTACGCCTTTCAGAAATTCACCTGTCACAAAATAAAATACTATTGCCGCGAGAACTCCGGCAACGGCAAGCCCCTTATAGAGGGCCCCCATGATGTACTGGCTTTTGCCAAGCTTTACGGCAAATGTTCCGATAATGGAAGCTATGATTGATATTCCGCCGAGGAGCATCGGGAATTCCACCCATGGGCTCTCAGCGCCAAAAACAGTCTTTGCAAGAAGCATTGCCGCAACAAGCGTAACAGTGTATGTCTCATAAAGGTCTGCTGCCATGCCTGCGCAGTCGCCTACGTTATCACCAACGTTGTCCGCAATAACCGCAGGGTTTCTTGGATCATCCTCGGGGATACCTGCTTCAACTTTTCCAACAAGGTCAGCGCCTACGTCAGCAGCCTTTGTATAAATACCGCCTGCAATACGCGCAAACACGCTCATGAGTGAGCATCCGAAGCCAAGCCCTACCAGTGCATGGAATGCCATCTCAGGGGCTGCCTGCTTTGCTATAAAATAAAATCCCGCAAGGCCTATAATTCCGAGACCAACGACCATAACTCCTGTCACTGAGCCGCCCTTGAACGCAAGGCTGAGCGCAGACTGGAGGCCCTTGTACGCAGCCTGCGTGGTGCGTACGTTTGCGCGGACAGTAACCCACATGCCTACAAAACCGGCAAGCGCTGAACCGACTGTGCCGACGATAAAGCCGATAGCAGTCCAAATGCCGAGATTCATCGCCGCGATAAGGACAACGAGAATCACTGCAACCATCGCTACAGTTTTATATTCGCGTGCCAGGAAGGCATAAGCTCCCTCTTTAACAGCATTTGATATCTCCTGCATCTTCGCACTTCCTGCGTCCTGTTTTGATACCCACATTGCGGTCATCACAGCGTATATCACGCCTAATAATCCGCAACCTAAGGCAAAAAGAATTGTTGAACTCATCTCTCCTCCTTCTAATTTTAATTATAAATCCTCTAATCTTGCGAAAACTTTAAATACACCAAAAAGATGATTTCGCCGTCACCTCCTTCGATTCTTTTTTCAAAAAACAGCTATTATTATAGAAAAAAATTTTCCTAATCAATCCGGGTCCGGAATTACTTCACTTCACGTCCCGAATATTTTGCGAACACCAGAGCCGTAGTCCTGTATGCCATATGCGCCATCTTCGAAAACGGCGCATAGGCAAAAAGAAAAAATACAGCCACAAGATGAGTGAAATACACAGGATATGCGAGAATAGGGATATTAGCGAGCCTTAAAACCTCTGAAAGAATCCCGGTCGTCACGATAGTTAATATTACGCTGATAAAGAGCCAGTCATAATAGCTTCCGCTTCCTGCCTTTTCAGCATTCTTCTGCCTGTTTGTGATGACCAGAAGTATTCCTGAAAGAAGCACGAGGGCGCTGATGTTTCCGAATATCTTCATAGGGTCATACTGAGGATAGGGTGTTTCTCCAAAGTGAAAGATGGCAGTCGGCTGAATACCGAAAATTTCATAGCCATATAAATAGGCAACGCCCCAGGCAGTTGTAATAGCAAGGCCGACAAAACCAAAAAATACGAACATATGAGAATTAGCGCGCTCAACTGTTACATCACATTTCTTAAATCTCTTATGGGTCACGAACTCAAGAATAGTATTAATGATGATCATGAGCATCGGGCCTTTAACCTTCTTCTGCCACGGGTTGTCGCTTATATCCACGCCTGATTTAAGGTCTTTCCAGTATCTTGTTATTCCCATTATAAACCCGGCCAACGCAAACAATGCCGCGGCGCTGAATATAACGTCGATGTAGGGAACTTTCATGAAAGTCTCTGCATATACTATCTTTCCTTCAGGGATAAGGGAATGCCCCTGCATCATCAGAGCAAGTATAAAGATAATTACCGGCACCACGAGAAGAGCAAGCAGGGCTTTCGGACTGCCTACGGCCTTTCCGAGAAAGCTTGGGAAGGCGTAATGCTCTATGCTCAGTTTTCTTATCGCACCGAGCACTTCACCGGGCTTCGCCCCTCTGGGACAATATGCTGTGCAGTCGCTGCACTGATGACAGAGCCATATATCGGGATTGCTGAGAAGCTTATCTTTCAGCCCCCACTGCGCGTGCAGCATTTCTTTTCTCGGGAAAGGCTTGTCATCAGGCGTCACATTGCATACAACTGAGCAGGTTGCGCACTGAAAACATTTTTTGAGAGACTCTCCTCCGGAACTGATAACATCGTTTATAAAATTTAAGTCAGATTTAATAATCTGTTCTGCCATTGACTCCTCCTCTTGTTATAAGTTATAAGTTTAAAGTTAGAAGTTTTTGAACTTTTCACTTTTCACTTTTAACTCTCAACTCCCTTATCTAAAATTCCTTAAACGGATTCGGTCCTATTTCTTCCACCCTGCTTACAAAATCCTCTATCATCTGGGGCAGCTTGTCGTATTCGTTTATTGCGACCTGCACAAGCTGGCATCTGTCGGATTCCAGTTGAAGCTTGTCGAGTGTCTCCTTGACCTTGCTAAACCTGTAATTTGCCAGTTCGCTTCCTTTTATAAAGTGGCATTGATAGTTCTCGCCGTACTTGCAGCCGAGAAGCATCAGCCCGTCAATCCCCCTTGAAAACGCATCAGAAACCCATACCAGGTTCATTGAGCCAAGACACCTCACAGGTATAATCCTTACCTTGGGATTTAATTTAATGCGTTTTATCGCAGCGCTGTCCAATGCCGGGTATGCGTCATTTTCACATGCAAGCACTATTATCCTGAACTCGTCTTCATCCACTTCTATGGACTTTATCATTGACCCGACCATATCAACGCTGAAGTCTTTGAATGATACAATTCTTTCAGGACAGGCGCCCATACATGTGCCGCATCTGCGGCAGCGGTTGAGCTTATAAAACGGCGTGCCCTTGTCATCTTCTTCTATTGCGCTGAAGGGGCATTCCTCCGTGCATCTTTTGCATGAAGTGCATTTGATCATCATAGGATCAGGGAAGGTTACATCCCACGCCCTCGGATGGACTGCAATGCCTTTTGCAATATGTTCAACGCACTGAATTGCCTTTAAGGCCGCGCCTGCAGCGTCTTCCGTAGCGTCCGCCATTGTCATCGGCTGTTTTACGCAGCCGGCGGCATAGACTCCTGTTCTTCTTGTCTCATACTGAAAGCATATGAAGCCCGAGTCTGCAAATCCGTATGCGCCTTCAAGCGTCGGGATTTCGGGACCCTGTTTGTATGCAAGATTCAAAATAAATTCCGGTTTTGGTGTGTTATCAAGATATTCCTTCTTTGCTATATCGCCTTTCTTACCTGCTTCAGTAAGTCCATCAAGATATTCCTGCGGGGCGCGTGTGGCAGGCACTATGCCTGTGGCAAGCACGACAAGGTCCGCCTCCACCTTTATTTTTTCTCCAAGCAGCGTGTTCTCGGCCTCCACAAAAAGATTGCCGTTGCCGGCGTCGCTTATGCCTGTTACCTCAGCCTTTGTCAATAAAACACCGGGATCATTCTGCATGTTTTTATAGAAGATTTCTGTCTGTCCGGGTGTCCTGATATCTTTATAAAATATCATCGCAATTGCGTCGCCGTTTTTCTCTCTTATGTACTTGGCCTGTTTAAGTGAGGTGCCGCAGCAGAATGATGAGCAGTACGGGAGATGGTTCGGGTCCCTTGAGCCTGCGCATTGAATGAATGCGACCTTCTTTGCCTCTTTACCGTCTGAAGGACGGGTTATCTTTCCCTTCTTTGCCATCTCTTCCATCTGGACATTCGTGATTACATTGGGCTTGCCGTATCCGAGATGTTCAAGCTTTGAGGCGTCATAGGGCTTCCATCCAACAGCCATGATGACCGCTCCTACCTTAACGGTTTCGCTGTTTCCGTTCTTTCTGATTGTCACGTCAAAAAGTCCGGGCTGCCCTTCGGTCTTTTCTATTGTCGATGATTTAAAAACCTTGATGTTGGAATGCGCCTCAACTTCTTTTATCCTGTCAAATATCTTAGGTTCTTCCAGTTTGTCAAACGGCTCCTGCCTCGGCGTTTCCTTATAAAGTTTTGCAGCCCAGCCGCCAAGCTCTGCTTCCTTTTCTACAAGCACCACCTGATAACCTGCTTTGGCTGACTCAATCGCTGCAGACAGTCCAGCAGTTCCTCCGCCAACGACGAGTATGGTATTGCTAAGGTCAGGGAGGATACTAGGTTCAGGAAGGTCACCTTTCTGCGTCTTGATTATTCCCATTACCATATAATCGTCTGCAAGGCTTTGTGCGTCACTGCTCATCGGCTCCGCAGTCCACGCAACAAATTCTCTCAGGTTGACCCTTTCCGTTATAGTGCAGGGGAAATCAAATTCATCTGTTTTTACACGCGGCGAACATGCGCCGATGATTAAAGTATTTGTGCCTTCTTTTATATCATTTTTTATTAACTCCAAACCTTCAGGGCCGCATAAGACCTGGTGCTCTTTTATAATATCTGCAGGGACCTTGCCCTTTAATGCGACCCTTTTTTTGAGTTTTTCAAAATCAATCGCTTCACCGATGCCGCAGCCTTTGCACATATATACGCCGAATTTCTTTTCCATATGTCTCTACCTCCTCGCGCTCTGAATGGTTTTGATTGCGACCCCTGTTGCATCCTGAACCGATTTTGCAACGTCAACAGGACTCTTCGCCGTTCCGACCGCGTACATGCCTTTCTTTAAGTATGACGCTACTACAAAACCATCGTGTGTATATGAAATCTCGCCAGGTACCTTTGAAGCCTTTGTTGAGGGCACCATACCGGCTGCAAGTACAACCATATCGTATTTTTCAGTAATCTTATTGCCCGCCAATACGTCTTCTACCACTAATTCAACATCACCGGTCGCGCTGTCTTCCGTAATCTTGGCGACCTTGCCCTTTGTCAGCGTTACATTCGGGTCTTCCTTGACCTTCCAGTAAAACTGTTCATACCTGCCGGGGGTCCTGATGTCAATATAGAATATCCGCACCTTGGAATCAGGATACTGCTCCCTTAAATATGTGGCCTGTTTCAAAGAAGCCATGCAGCAGATATATGAGCAGTACGGCAGGTGGTTTTCATCCCTGCTCCCGGCGCACTGGACAAAGGCGATGTTCTTGACTTCCTTTCCGTCGGATGGCCTCAGTATCTTACCGGATGTCGGACCATTTATCGAGGCGAGCCTCTCCATCTGCATATTAGTTATTACATTCTTGATATTCCCGCCGCCGAGGTTATCCAGCTTGGCCGTGTCATATAAGTCCCAGCCTGTTGCAATAACAACTGACGCCACATTCAGATTGACCGTATCGGGCTTCATATCAAGATCAATTGCATCGTATTTGCATGCCTCAACGCATTTTGCGCATGACTTCCCCTTACAGTGCTTGCCGTCAATGGCATACTTAAACGGAAAAGCTTGATTGTGGGTAATGTATGCGGCCTTTGTCTTATCGAGACCGAAGTTGAATTCATTCGGCATCTCAACAGGACATGCCTCATTGCAGGCATTGCAGCCGACACACTTGTCATTAATAAACCGCGAGTTAATTTTTATTGTGACATTGTAATTCCCTTCCTGGCCGGAAATACTCTCAACCTCTGCAAGGGTATAAAAGGAAATGTCCGCATTGTTTTTGATCCTCTTAAAATTTATCTCCAGTCCGCAGTTTGGAGGACACAGTTTCGGGAAATACTTATTCAATTGGGTTACCCTTCCTCCGAGAAACGGGGTCTTTTCCACAATAACCACATCTGATCCTGCCTCAGCCGATTCAACTGCGGCAGTAAGCCCGCTGAACCCTCCTCCGATTACTAAAACCTTTTTCTTTTCTGCCATCTTTATCCTCCTTAAGGCAGTAAGTATTTCTCTTTAGTCCATTGTCATTTCTGCGAAAACAGGAATCTGTATTTTCTCATCCGGATTCCCGCTTTTGCGGGAATGACAAAACAATAACATTTACTAACTGAAAACTTTTTGCAACTTGCTGTAAACTTATGGGGAGGGCTTAGCTTATTAGCCCTCCCCATATAACATCATCTACTTGAACATCTGAACGTACGGCACTTTCTTTAACTCCCATGTGTTGTTTTCTGCATTGTATGTAGAGTTTGTGAAGCACTTCCAGTTCGCATCATCAATCTTGTTGTAGTCACCCCTGTAGTAGTAACCGGGATATCTGGATTCCTCTCTGAAGAGCATATGCCTTGCATGTGCCTCTACCGACAGAATTCTGTGGTAATTTTCAAAGCATCTCAAGAGATCATGGAGATTTGATGCCGCCATCTTGCCTGCATCCTCTTTGAGCATCTCAAGCTGCTTTAATCCTTCTTCAAGCATGGTTTTTGAGGTCATGTACCATGTGGCTACTCCGCCAAAGTATTCATCCGATATCTTCATCAGTCTTGCCTGAAGCGCTTTCGGTCCAATATAGTTCGGGTTAACGCCAGGTTCGGTTGTATAGGTTTTGTGTTTCTCATAAATCTCAAACGGCAGATAAAGTTCGGCCGCAATCTCATCAAGAGACATTTTGGGCGCCGGCTTGTAGCCTGCATTATCGAGGATGTATGCTATTGCACCCTTTGCTGCCTGCCTGCCCTCTGCATGAGACCCTGATGAGAATTTGTGTCCCGATGCTCCGACAACGTCGCCTGCCATAAAGAGACCGGGTACAGTAGACATTCTGTTATATCCCCAAGAATAATGCTCGGGTGTGCCGGCAATATCGCCAGGGCCGCTTACCCAGAACCCTGCACAGCCTGCGTGCGAGCCGAGCAGATAAGGCTCTGTAGGCATAATCTCGGAAACGCTCTTATCCGGCTCAATGTTCCTTGCTGCCCAAAGAGACGCCTGTCCGATAGCCATGTCAAGGAAGTCTTCCCATGCCTCTGCCTCAAGGTGTTTCATCTTCTTGGCACCTTCTTTATCGCCAAGTTTCTCTTTAAAGGCTGTGCCTAATGCCTTCATCGCCGCAGGAGTTTGCATAAGAATCGGGCCTCTGCCGTCCTTCATGGCCCTCATCATTAGATGGTTTCTTATAGCTGTACCGAGACCTTTTGCATAGTCTCCGTATCTGGCTACTGCGTCATCAAAATATTCCTTATCCGCACAGTAATCATTGCCAAAGCTGTCTGTTGCTTTAGCTTTAAAGAACAGAAACCATGCGCCGACAGGACCATAACCATCTTTAAATCTTGCTGGTACGAACCTGTTTTCCATCAAGGTAAGCTCTGCTCCTGCCTGCATTCCGAAGGCATAACCTGAACCCGCGCTGAACACGGGATACCATGTCCTTCCCATACCCTCGCCGACCGACCTCGGCCTGAAGCAGTTAACCGCTCCGGCAGTTGCACAGATCATTGCCTTTGCCTTAAAGGAATAAATCTTGTTTTCTCTTGTGCTGAATCCGATGGCTGCTGCCACGTTTTTGCCGTTCGTATCTTTTACGGCTTTCACTATGAATACCCTCTCAAAGTGGTTCTGCTCCATGCCGGTTTTTTCCCGGTTGGTCTGGAGCGCCTTCTTTGCTGCCTCTGCAACAATCACTTTGTAGGACTCACCGTTAATCATTATTTGCCATTTGCCGGATCTGACCGGCATGCCACCATCCTTTAATGACTTCTTTCCGGCCTCAGCAGCCTGAAAACCGTCAAGTGAAAAACCGTCATCGCCTTTCTTCCAGATCGGAAGACCCCATTCTTCAAAGAGTTGAACTGAATCGTCAACATGCCTGCCAAGGTCAAATACAAGGTCCTCCCTAATTATACCCATCAGGTCATTTCTCACGTATTTGACATAATCCTCAACCTTGTTCTCACCGATATATGTATTGATCGCGGACAGACCCATTGCAACGGCGCCGCTTCTGTCTGTTGCTGCTTTATCAACCATGACAACCTTCAGTCCCTTTTCATTGGCCCAGCGGCATGCCTCATAAGCTGCGCCGCATCCTGCCATGCCTCCGCCCATGATCAGAAGATCACACTCAACTTCGGTTACTTCAGGCCTCTTACAATATGAAAATGTACAAGTTTCTTTTTCCATTTATACCTACCTCCTATTCTGTTCTTGCCGGCCCGTTAAAGAACCCCGGCTGTTTAAGCGTTGCAAAATCCGGCGCCGGCTTGCCTGCATACGGATCAACGGAACCTTCTGTTGTTGTTCTTATAGGGAACTTAAATCTCTTCAATACCCCATTCCTGAACTTGATCGTCCACATAATAGAGTCGGTGCCTCTCAATGGGATAGTGCTGGACCCAAGGGGAACAAAGTCTGAATAACCCCTGACCTCAATGGCCTGCTGAGGGCATATCTTCACACAGTTAAAGCACTCCCAGCACTGCTCGGGTTCCTGATTGTATGCCTTCATCTTTTCCCTGTCAAGCGCCATCAAATCATGAGGACAGATATACTGACATGCAGTCTTATCCTGCGCCTTGCAACCGTCACACTTTTCTGTAATAACAAAACTCGGCATTTTTACCTCCTTCAGCGATATTGTTTTTAATACAAAATCGGCTTTAGCTTAAAGCCGTAAATCTCTTACTTATTCCTTCACCCCCTTTTCATTAAGTTTATAGTGTCAGTGGCAAATCTTACTGACACTAGCCACTGATACTGAATACTGATTTACTGACACTGTTATCTTATGCGCCTTTAGAATATTTATGAACTTTAATTTCGACAATTTATTTTTCAAGACTCTGATAATACTTAATCAGAATTTCAGCCACTTCAGGACGTGAAAATTCTTTAGGCGGCGCAATACCCTTGCCTAACATTTCACGAACTTTTGTACCTGAAAGCAGAACAAAGTCTTCTTTTGTATGATCAGGCGCTTCACACATCATCATAACCTTTTTCAGTTTCTTAGAGTATGCAGTGTGGTCAGCCTTGAAGATCTCAATTTTCAGCGCACCGGCAGGAACTTCCTTATCAAAGATGGTTTGCGCATCGAATGGACCGTAATGATCACCAACACCTGCATGGTCACGGCCAACAATAAAGTGGGTTGCGCCCATGTTCTGACGGAATATAGCGTGCAATACACCCTCACGTGGGCCAGCATAAAGCATATCGAAACCGTAACCAGTAACCATTGCACTGTTTTTCGGGAAGTACAGCTCGACCATCTTACGGATCGCAGCATCACGAACAGGCGCAGGGATATCTCCTTTTTTCAATTTACCAAGCAACATGTGAATAACCAGGCCATCACAACCTAAACGGTCCATTGCCATATGGCAAAGTTCTTCGTGGGCCAGATGCATCGGGTTACGGGTCTGGAAAGCAACAACTTTCTTCCAGCCGCGCTCAGCGATTTCGTTACGGATTTCAACTGCGGTACGGAAAGTGTCAGGGAATTCATCCTGGAAGTAAGAGAAGTTTAGTACTTTAATTGGACCTGACAGACAAACCTTACCCTGAGCATTGAATGCTTCAACACCCGGATGCGCTTCGGGGGGCTTGGGACGGTAAACTTTTTCAGACATCATCGCCATATCTGCATCGCTGAATTCTTCAACCGCTTTTACATCCATAACTGCCAGCACAGGATTGCCTTCGACATTTGGATCTTTGAGGGCAATACGGTCACCTGCTTTAATTTTTCCTGCGTCTTTAACCAGGTTTAAAATTGGGACAGGCCAGAACAAACCGGATGTTGTTTTCATATCTTTAGCAACAGACAAGGCATCCGCTTTATTCATGTAGCCTGTTAATGGGTTGAAGTAACCGCCACCAAGCATAACTGCATTCGCTGCAGTAGCTGAGCTTACAATAATAGAAGGCAGACCTTCAGCTTCTTTCTGCAGGGCTTCATTTTTAGCCGTGTCATATACAAATAGTGGATTTAGTTCGTCTGAACCATGTGGTTTAATCAATGCCATTTCTTCCTCCTGTTTAGTTTTTATCAATAAAAAAAGCTTTTTCCCCTAAATTTCTATTTAAGCCCTAACACTTCACATACTTTTTTGAATATGTCGTCTATGCTGCCGGTGCCCTGCACTGACTTCACCATGCCTTTTTTGCCGTAGTAGTCCATAAGCGGAGCTGTCTGGGCATTGTATACCTCAAGCCTCTTCTTTATAGTCGCTTCCTTGTCATCATCCCTCTGGAAAAGTTCCTTGCCGCACTTATCGCAAACGCCTTCTTTTTTAGGGGCATTAAAATAGATATTAAACATCTGGCCGCAGGCCTTGCAGGTCCTTCTTCCGGTAAGGCGTTTCATGAGATCTTCAAATGGGACATCGACGCTGAGGGCCGCAGTTAAAGACATATCAAGGCTGGCGAGCATCTTATCGAGCTCTTCCGCCTGCTTTGTGTTTCTCGGGAACCCGTCAAGGATGTATCCCTTTTTGCAGTCATCCTTCTTAAGCCTGTCCTCCACAAGACCCAAAACTACCCTGTCAGGCACCAGTTCTCCTTTGTCCATATAGGACTTTGCCTCTTTGCCGAGCGGCGTGCCCTCCGCTACATTCTGCCTTAAGATATCGCCTGTTGAAATCTGCGGAATGCCGTATTTGTCAATAAGCTTCTTTGCCTGAGTTCCTTTGCCCGCTCCAGGCGCACCTAACAATACTATCCTCATACTTACCCCCTTTATTTCCCTCTGCTGTCAGCTAACTTAAAAACAACGCAAAATACAAATCCGATAAAACAACTGCCTGTATTTAATGCAGGACTTTCAAAAAAATTTAAGCAGTCTTTGTATTTGTAAGTGTTACATACTATTCTAAACATTGGGTTTTTTCAAGAAAAAAATAAAAATTATTCTATTAATTTTTCTTATAAACCCCTTTTAAGAAAGTCATAAAGCCTTCCAAGCGCCACGCCCCTGTGGCTGAGAAGGTCTTTTTCCTTATCTGACATCTCTGCAAATGTCCTTCCATGCCCTTTTGGATAAAAAACAGGGTCGTATCCAAACCCGTTAGCCCCTTTTGGCTTCTTTCCTATCAACCCCTCCGCATATCCTGAAAAAGTTTCCACCCTGCTGTCAGGAAATGCCAGAGCTATAACACACACAAACCTCCCGATTCTTTTATCATCAGGCAGAGAATTCATTTCCTTCAGCAGCTTTTCATAATTTTTTATGTCCTTTCTGTCGTCTGCGCCTTCTCCTGCATACCTCGCAGAGAAAACTCCGGGCGCTCCGTCCAAGGCGTAAACCTCAAGCCCCGAGTCATCGGCAAGGGCAGGCATCTTCGTATATTTTGAAACAGCCCTTGCCTTCTTCACGGCATTTTCTTCAAAGGTCTTGCCGTCTTCTTCAACTTTAGGGCATTCGGGAAAATCATCAAGCGTGTAGATAGTGACAGGCATATCCTTCACAATCCTCTTTATCTCTTCAACCTTTTTCTTGTTTCTCGTTGCAAGGACTATGTTCAAATCCACACCTCAAAAATATGTAATGATACTCAGACTACGAGCCTGCCTCTGGCTTCCCCTAAAAATCAGGAAACATCTTGATTGAAAGCTCTTTATTATCGCCAATAACCGCCTTTGCTGTAAGAATACCACCCTCAACATAGGCAAGGCTGAACTCCTTAAAACCTCTGCGGACGAATTCCTTTGCATCAGCAGGGCATCCTCTCTCGCACCCTGCTATCCCCCTCACCATTTGCGGGATCAGCCTCTTACATCAACGCCGTTAATAGCAGCGCCTTTTGAAGAACAGAATGCCCCTATCTGTCCTACAACAAAATCCACATCAATGTGGAATGGACTTTCGATGGCAATAGATATTGAATCACTTCCAACGCCAACGCTAATCTCCATTGATTCCCCCAAGGTGTTATTAAACTCCTGCGCTCTGACACTTTGATACTTTTGTTTTTCTTATGTGACAGCGTGGTATTATAGATTGATAACGCATCAGGCTTCAAGCTATATTGCATTTTTTGAAATGTTTCTACAAAATACCCTTACGGCGGCTGTTATGAAAAAAGTCATTGTCACGGAAGATATTATCAGGATACTGAAAAAAGAGCAGAGCTTTCTTGACAGGTCCGGGTTCATGCTGCTGCCTGCCGGCTCGAACGGGGATGTCCTTGCCATTCATAAAAAAGAAAAGGCAGACCTCATCGTGGCAAGCCTTGACTCAACTCCGGGCATCCCGGGGGAGACCCTCTGTTCCATCATACGCGAAGACCCTGAGATGTGCGCTGTCTCAATCATCATTGTCTGCTCCTCAGAGTCAGATTCAGACAGGTGCATGGCTTGCAAGGCTAACGCATTTCTCCCAAGCGCTGTAAGTTCGGCTATCCTTCTTCAGGAGATGCACAGGCTGCTTAATATAGCTGCGAGGGGCTTTTGCAGGGTTCCACTTAAGATAAAGCTGGAGGGCAAAAAAACAGAGGCCTCATTTTCAGGCAGCGTAGAAAACATAAGCGCTTCAGGGATGCTGTTCAGTTCAGGCTCAGAGCTTTTTGAGGGCGATACGATAGCATGTTCATTCTCTCTTCCGGGCTCCGGAAGCACAACAGCCGAGGCAGAGATTGTTCGCATTATAGAAAAAGAATCCAAAGACAAGCAGAACCTCTACGGAATATCTTTTACAGACCCTGACAACAACCTCATTTCAGCGATAGAGAATTTTATAACTAAAAAAAGTCCGTGAAACAAGCGCAGGGGCTTCAGGGCTCAGAAGCAAACATGCCCCTTGAACTTTTACACATAGCGGCGTCTCTTTTTTAAAACTTCGTGGCTTAAGATGAAAAAAACAAGAATTCTCATAACATGCCCCAAAGGAATTTCTCCATATCTTAAGGAAGAAATCCTGAGACTTGAATTCCCTGTCAAGTCCGATTCTGTTTCATGGGTTGAAACTGAGGGTTTCATGGAAGATACAATGAGGCTTAACCTTTTTTTAAGAACAGGCCACAGGGTCCTCTATCACATCAGAGATTTCAATGCATCTAATCCTGAAGAGCTTTACGCTGAAGTCAGGAAAATACAATGGGAGGATTATCTTCATGAGGATGGATATGTATGCGTAACATCATCAGTTAAAAACTCAACAATAAACGATACAAGATACCCAAATCTTAAATGTAAAGATGCAATAGCAGACAGGATGTCAGAGAAGTTTGGAAGGAGGCCTGACTCGGGCCCGCTGAGGGACAGGGCCGTCATCCACCTTTACTGGGAAGATAAAGATTGCAGCATATATATAGATACTTCCGGCGAACCCCTGTCCAAAAGGAGATACAGAAAAATCCCATTTAGGGCGCCGATGCAGGAAACTCTCGCTGCCGCTGTTATCATGGCAACAGGATGGAGCGGGGAGGGGAATTTCATAAACCCCATGTGCGGAAGCGGAACACTCGCTATAGAAGCAGCCAGTATTGCTCTGAACAGGCCGCCGGGCCTTCTCAGAGACAACTTCGGCTTTATGCACATAAAAGGATTTAATAAGGAATTATGGGAACGCTTAAGGGAAAATGCAAAGTCCTCAATAAAAAAGCGGCTTGACTTCAGGATAATAGCATCTGACGTAAGCAGTAAGGCCATAGAAGCTGCAAAAAATAATGCGGAAACAGCAGGCGTTGCACACCTCATCGAATTTCATGTCTGCGATTTCAGAGAAACACCGGTTCCGGAAGGAGGAGGGATAGTTATACTGAATCCTGAATATGGAGAGAGGATGGGAGAGGAAAAAGCTCTTGAAGATACATACGAGGGAATAGGCGATTTTTTCAAACAGAAATGCAAGGGCTACACAGGCTGCATATTCACGGGAAATCTTAACCTCGCAAAGAAGGTGGGACTTAAGGCAAAGAGGCGCATACAGTTCTTTAACGGCAGTATTGAATGCAGGCTGCTGGAATACGAGTTATACGAAGGAAGCAGGAAGCCCTAATCCGTCTGATGTATAATAAACAGCCATGCTTTCCATCGGACACATAAGGGTTAATTCTCCGTTAGTGCTTGCTCCCATGGCAGGTATAAGCGACCTGCCTTTCCGCATGATTAACAGGCCGTTCGGCTGTGAACTCGCATTCACAGAGATGATAAACGCCGGCTCGCTTGTGAGACAAAATGCAGCCACACTGAAAAACCTTTCTACGACAGTTGGTGACAGGCCCTTGGGTGTCCAGCTTCTCGGAGCAGATACTGATGTTATCAGAAGGGCTGTTGATATTGTATCAGGATATGCTTTCGATATAATAGATTTCAACGCAGCGTGTCCCGTAAACAAGATTGTATCAAGGGGCGAAGGCGCAGGGCTTCTCATGGAACCTCTGAGGCTGCAAAAAATCCTGACGATAATCGTAGAAAATACAGACAGGCCTGTTACAGTAAAGATACGCTCCGGCTGGGATGAATCATCTGTCAACGCATCCGAGACTGCGCTGCGCGCACAGGATGCCGGCGTTAAAGCCGTCATTATACACGGCAGGACAAGGCAGCAGGCATACAAGGGGAAGGTAGATTACGACATAATAAGAGGGGTGAAAGAGTCTGTTCAGATACCTGTAATAGCCAGCGGTGATGCGCTTTCGCCGGAATTAATCAGAAAACTTTTTGATGAGACCGGCTGTGACGGCGTGGCTGTGGCGCGAGGCGCTCTCGGCAATCCATGGATATTCAGAGAAACGGAAGAGCTTCTGAAAAAAGGTTCAGCGCCTTTAAGGCCTGATGTTCATGAGATTACTCAAACAATGAAAAAACATCTTGCTCTAAATATCTCATTCCACAGCGAGGAAAGAGGAGTCCTGCGTTTCAGGAAATTCTTTGGATGGTATACAAGGGGGATGCCGGTAAAGAGGCTAAAAATGAGGGCATTCCATTCAATAACCGGAGAAGACATGCAGCGTCTGATAGAAGAAGTGGAGGAGGATTATGTTTCTAAAAGTCGGGCATAGAGGAGCAAGGGCATACGAGGTTGAGAACACTCTTGACAGCTTTAAGAAGGCTATTGAGCTTGGCGTAAATGCTATTGAATTTGACGTGAGGGCATCAAAGGACGGAAAGCTTATTGTCTTTCACGACGATAACCTGAAAAGGGTATTTGGAAAGGACATCGAGTTAAATGCTTCGCCATTAAAAGAACTAAAGCATCTCACGGAAAACAAAATCCCGGCCCTTGAAGAGGCATTGCAATTCATCGGGAGAAAGGTAGAGAGGATACTCATTGAGCTGAAAGAAACAGGTTACGAAAAGAAAGTCCTTGCGGTTATAAAGAAAGAAAAGCTCCTGGACCGCGCAATTATTGTCTCGTTCCATGAAGAGGCGCTCTCTGAAATCAGAAAACTGGACAGCGGGATTGAGACAGGGCTCATCTATGCGAGGCACAAGAATCCTATATCTTCAGCCTTGAAATTAAAGGCGCAGTATCTCGTTGCCCTCTATAAGTTTACTCATACAAAAAATATTGAAGACGCGCATAAGAAAAACCTCAAGGTAATTGTCTGGACGATTAATACAAAAGAAGAGGCAGAAGAATACCGCGCCAAAGGCGTTGACGGGATTGCAAGCGATAAGCCGGATGTTCTGTAACTGCGCATTGACACAATGCCTTAAACCCGTTATTGTAAAACCATATATACCAAAGGAGGCGCTCATGAAAATCGAACTTGAAGGCACATTGATAAAAATGATACCTGAAAACGACAGAGAGAAAAATGAACTCAACCAACTCTGGGTAATCCTCATAGACTGCGTTAAAGAAAACAAGAAGCTTGTTCCTGTCGGGCAGTATCTTCAGGGCATGAAAGAAATAGCTACGTTTAATATCGAATAGCGCCGTTTAAAGCCATGACATATTTATGAAAAAAAACCGTGTAGTATGCGCCGGAACGTTTGACCATTTTCACCCTGGGCATATTGATTTTTTGAAACAGGCGAAGGTTCTTGGGGATGAACTCGTTGTTATTGTTGCAAGGGATGAGAATGTCAAACGGATAAAAGGCATTATGCCTGAGCACAATGAAGAACAGCGCCGGGAGAATGTTGAAAAAATCGGTATACCTGACAGTGTTATTCTCGGATACACGGATAAGGATATTTTCTTGATACTGAAAGAACTCAAGCCTGACATAATCGCACTCGGATACGACCAGCGCGTAAGCGAAGAATCTGTAGTCAAAAGGCTTCCTAATTGCAAGGTCGTCAGGCTAAAGCCGTTCCATCCCGACAAATACAAATCGTCATATTTCAGAGCAAAGGCAAGATAAAAAAGGGCCCGCCCCGATAATATCGGGACAAGCCCTTTTAAACTAATCAGTTTCCTTTTTTAAAAGAAGAGTTTCTGGTTGATTAGGATACCCAATGCCACGAGCAGCGCATAGATTGCCAGAGACTCTATCATCGCAAGGCCGATGATCAGAAGGAGCTGAATCTTTGCGGTTGCACCAGGATTTCTGGCTGCACCTTCACATGCCTTGCTAAGACCGATGCCCTGCCCAATGCCTGTGCCTAATGCAGCTATGCCTATTGCAAGCCCGGCAGCAAGAACTGCCATTGCCTTAACAGAAGAATCACCAGATGCTACAGCCTTTGCTTCTTCTGCAAAAACAAATGGAGCAAGCAAACAGACAAGAGCAAGTGTCATTAAAATTACTGCGATTATTTTTCTCATCACTTTTCCCTCCTTTCTTTCAAACTCGTATTTTAATGTCCTTCTTCTACAGCGCCGGCAAGATATAGAGTGGTAAGAAGGACAAAGACAAATGCCTGTATCAGACTAACTAGCGTCCCAAGTCCGAGTATAAGAATCGGAATAAACAATGGGGCAAGCGTTGCAAGCACACCAAGCATTATATGCTTTGCCGCCATGTTCCCGAAAAGCCTCACCGAAAGAGTAACAGGCCTGACAAGATGACCTATAAATTCTATTAAAAACATCAATACCATCAGCGGCAGTGCAAATACAGAACGAATTGGGCCGAGGAAATGATTTAGGTATTTTATCCCATGAATCTTAATCCCGTAATAATGCGTTGCCAGAAACACAGGTATTGCCATTGCTGCATTTGTATTTATGTTGCTCGTGGGAGAAGCAAACCCCGGGATGAGACCCATAAAATTGCAAATGAGTATAAACATGAACAATGTGCCGATCAAAGGGAAAAGAGTTCTGCCCCAGTGGTGACCTATGTTTTCTTCTGTGAGCTTAAGAAATGTCTCAACAACTACCTCAATAAAATTCTGGAAGCCTGTCGGCACCATTCTGAGAGAACGCCTTATAACAAGCGCAGATGTTATAAGTATAACCGATGCCAGGACTGCATACGTAACATTATGTGGAATCTTATTTGGATCTATAATTGCGTCCATTAAAAGCACTTCGTGCATGCCAGCTGCCATAAAAGCCTCCTCTACGTAATCATAGACTACGGGAAAAATCGTTGATATCTTAATTAAAATTCCAACTCAAAGTCAAGGATTTTAGCATGGGATATGTTATATAAAAAATTTATGAATCTATAATGCGCGTACTGTAACAATCCTCTCTATGCCTGCATAGTCCTTAATAACAGAGATATTCCGGAAACCGTTCTGCATAGCGATTTCTGAGACTTCCGCTGCCTGTCCTTCTCCGATTTCAAGAAAGACAACTCCGTTGAGCATCAGGTATTTGCGCGCCTCCGAAAGTATTGTCCTGTAATAATTGAGCCCATCCTCGCCGCCGTCAAGCGCATTCCTCGGCTCCCACTTCTTTATCTCGGGCTGAAGATTCGCTATGTCACTGCTTCTGATATATGGAGGGTTTGAGACAATCATATTAAAAGTGACGGGTGACGGGTGACGAGTCACAAGTTGCTTTAAAGGCTCAAACAGCGAGCCCTTAAGAAATGTTACATTCCTTATATCGTTAAGCCTTGCATTCTCATTTGCGTACCTTATCGCATCTTTTGATATGTCAGTCCCGTATACCTCGGCGTCAGGGAAACGCTTTGCTATCGCAAGCGCAAGGCATCCGCTCCCTGTGCAGAGGTCAAGGACTGTGAACTGTGAACTGTGGACTGTGAACTGCTTTATAACTTCTTCTGCCAGTAATTCCGTCTCAGGCCTCGGAATAAGAACGCCTTTGCCAACCTTTATCTTTAATCCGTAAAATTCCACATATCCGAGGATATACTGAAGCGGCTCTCTCTGAGCGCACCTCCGAAGAACAACATCGACGTCCTTTATATTTTTTTCAGAAAGAACAGGGTTATCTCTGTAAAGCGCCGTCTTGTCTATGCCGAGACAATGAGTAACAATAATTTCCGATTCTTTATGAGCATCGTCAATGCCGCAATTTTCAAGAAACGCTGTGATCTCTTTTATTTTCTCAAGAGCCTTCATGGTATTTATTACTATATCATTAATAAAGCACAGGAAGGCGAAATTTGAAGATCAGCCTGGAGCTGGCGTAGGATGCAAACAGAGTTCCGACAGACCTTATTTCTATCTCCCTGCTGAGCCTGAAATGTTCTTGTCACTGATTAGTTTATTATGATATTATTTGACCCATGAAGGGGAAAAGACCCCAAGAATATAGTAATTGTTAAAAGAAAAATAAATACATAAGGAGTATTCAACATGAAAATTGGAGTGCTTATTTCGAGCGATGATGCAGAAACCTGCTGGAATGCATTAAGATATGCTAATTTCTGTATTGGACAAAAAGACGAAGTGAAAGTCTTTCTTACAGGAAAAGGTGTTGAATACCAACAGATCAGCACCGATAAGTTCAACACCATTGAGCAAGCCGCTAAATTTCTACAAACTGGCGGGAAGATTTTCGCTTGTGGAACATGCATCAAATCCCGTTCACAAGAAGGCTCTGAAATGTGTCCAATTTCAACAATGAAGGACATGTATGAGATAATAAAAGAAAGTGACAAGATTATTACTTTTTAACAAGTCAATACAGCTGACCGTCGCTCCGCTCCGGCAGCTGATTTCGGATGTTCGGAGGAAAAGTGGTACCCTCCAAGAAATAGTAATGCCACGTAACCAGTTGAAAAGAAATACACAAGGAGAGCAATAATGAATAAAACGATATTCATCACGGGTGCCAGTAGTGGCATCGGGAAAATCACCGCCAAGTACTTCCAGGAAAAAGGCTGGAACGTGGTGGCTACTATGCGCACCCCTGAAAAGGAAGAAGAACTGACTCTGCTGGATAATGTTCTGGTGACGCGACTTGATGTGCGGGATCCGGCTTCGATTAAAGGCGCCGTTAGTGCAGGCATTGAAAAATTTGGCAAGATCGATGTCCTACTTAACAACGCAGGCTATGGGGCCTATGGGCCGTTGGAAGCCACCCCGATGGAAAAGATTCGGCGTCAATTCGACGTAAACGTCATTGGCCTGATGGAAACCATCAAAGCCGTCTTGCCGCATTTCCGCATAAACAAGGACGGCATCATCATCAACATCTCGTCCATTGGCGGCAAGATGACCTTTCCCTTAGGCTCGCTATATCACGGCTCGAAATTTGCCGTAGAGGGCCTGTCGGAAGCCTTGAGTTTTGAGATGGAGGCCATTGGGGTCAAGGTAAAGATCGTCGAACCCGGCATGATCAAAACCGATTTTGGCGGCCGTTCCTTTGACTTCAACAACGATGAGAACATGGTTGAGTATCAAGAAACGATCTCAAAGCTTTTTGCAGCCTTTAGCGTGGTAACTGAAACGGCATCTGATCCAATCGTTGTAGCAGAAGTCATCTACAAAGCTGTAACCGATGGCTCCGACCAGCTACGCTACACAGCAGGGGAAGATGCAAAAGCTATTGTGGCGCAGCGAAAGCAACTCAGCGATGCTGAGTTCATAGGCGGAATTAAGGCACAGTTTGGCCTATGAACTGAAACCTGAACAACCGTATTGAGACCAACGCCGAGAAGCGCGGTGGCGCTACGCGGCAAGGTCATTGGCGGCGGCATCGCATGCTTTATGTTTTATTTCTTGTGGTCTCCTCCCCCAAAGCATAAAGGCTTTTCTGATCGTGACCGGCTCGAAGCAACCTCACGAGCTATGGGTGGGAGGAGTGCACCAAACAAAAAAGCCCCCGCTTCAAAAAAGCGGGGGCTTTCAATTAACTTTATTCAAAACTAAAGATTACTTTTTCCCTTCCTTTTTCTCTTCTTCTTTCTTCTCTGCCTTCGCCTTCTTCACTTTCGGCTTCTTTATGCTCTCGTAGTCTATGAATTCAAGAACAGCCATCGGCGCCCCGTCATTAACCCTGTTCCTTGTCTGCACTAGTCTCAGATACCCGCCGTTTCTGCCGCTGAACCTCGGCGCTATCTCGCTGAACAACTTTGCCACAACAGCCCTGTTCGGAACATATGAAAGCACAAGGCGTTTTGAATGGAGGTCGCCTTTTATCCCCATGGTTACAATTTTCTCAGCAATCACTTTTGCAGCCTTTGCCTTTGCAAGTGTTGTCTCTATCCTCTGATACTCTAATAACGAAGAGACTATCCCTTTCAGGAGCGCCTTCCTCTGGTTTGCCGTTCTTCCGAATAGCCTTCCGCTAACTTTATGACGCATCTTGTCCTACACTCCTGACCTGTGAAGTTGCCATTTTATTCACCATTTCCCTGTCAATCTTCATGCCGAAATTAAGCCCCATGTTTTGAAGCATTTCCTTTATCTCATTTAGAGACTTCCTGCCGAAATTTTTTGTCTTCAGCATCTCTGGCTCTGTTCTTTCAACAAGGTCTGCAATAATCTTGATGTCCGCATTTCTCATGCAGTTATATGCCCTTACGGAAAGCTCCAGTTCGTTAACGCTCTTCAGGAGATTGGGATTAAACGCCGGCGCATCTCCTGATGCCGATGAACTGCTACTCATTTCAAACTCCGGGTTTTCCTCGTCTTGTTCAAGCATGAAAATACGCATATGGTCCGTAACTATAGCCGCAGCCTGAGAGACTGCTTTTTTAGGCGTTACGCTTCCGTCCGTCCATATCTCCATCACAAGCCTGTCGTAGTCTGTGGCCCTTCCGACCCTTGCCTTCTCAACCCAGAAATTCACTTTCCTGACCGGGCTGAAAACAGAGTCCACCGCAATCATGCCGACTGGAAGCTCTTCTTCCTTGTTAAGTTCGGCTGATACATACCCTCTGCCTTTCTTGATGTACATCTCAGCCTCAAAAACAGCCCCTTTGTCAAGGGTGGCTATAAGCTGTTCAGGATTAAGTATCTCAACGCTTGAATCAACCTGAATGTCATTGCCTTTAACTTCACCCGGGCCCTTAACTTTGATTGTGGCGATCCGCTTTCCATCGGCGTGCATCTTGACCCTGAGCTTTTTTATGTTCAGGATGATGTCCACCACATCTTCTTTAACGCCGGTAATGGATGAAAGTTCATGAACAGAACCGGTTATTTTTACTGCTGTTACCGCCGCGCCTTCAAGGGACGACAGCAAAACTCTCCGTATGGAGTTCCCGAGTGTTGTCCCGAAACCGCGTTCTAACGGCTCCGCCACGAGCTTACCGTAGGTGCTCGTTAATGTCTCTTCATCAAACTCGCTGTTTTCAGGTAACTGAAAGCCTTTTTTCTTTAAATCCATCTAAGGCCTCCCACGCCTCTTTTATTTTTAAAAACTCTACTTTGAATAAAGTTCAACTATCAACTGTTCCTGAACAGGCAGTTGCATCTCTTCCCTTGAGGGTATATGCAGCACCTTCCCTTTGAAGCTTGCGCTGTCAACCTCAACCCATGCAGGAATTCCTCTATTCTCAAGCCTTGACATATTATCAGCCAGGGTCGGGATCTTTCTGCTTTTCTCCTTAACCTCGATAACATCTTTCGCCTTAACAAGATAAGAAGGGATGCTTACTGCTTTTCCATTCACGGTAAAATGTCCGTGCGTTATAAACTGCCTTGCCTCTCTTCTGTTTATCGCAAATCCCATTCTGAACACTGCGCTGTCCAGTCGGCGCTCAAGAAGCTGTAAGAGTAATTCTCCAGTAGGGCCCTTCTTTCTTTCTGCCTCATGAAAATATATTCTGAACTGCTTCTCAAAAAGCCCGTAGCTCTTTCTTGTCTTCTGTTTTTCCCTAAGCTGGATACCGTAATCCGAGATTTTTGTACGTCTTTGCCCGTGCTGGCCCGGCGGATATTTCCTCCTCTCTACCGAACATTTCTCAGTGAAACACCTGTCTCCCTTAAGAAACAGTTTGTCACCTTCTCTACGGCACACTCTGCATAAAGGCCCAGTATATCTTGCCACTTTTAAACTCTCCTTCTCTTTGGAGGCTTACATCCATTATGAGGAACAGGAGTAACGTCCTTTATAAGGTTAACCTCAAGTCCGGCTATCTGCAATGCCCTGATAGCTGATTCTCTTCCGGCGCCCGGCCCTTTTACAAAAACGTCCAGCTGTTTCATCCCCACATCAATCGCCTTTTTAGCCGCTGATTCTCCTGCCATCTGCGCAGCATAAGGCGTTCCCTTCCTGGAACCCTTGAACCCAAGGCTCCCGGCGCTTGCCCATGCAACAACATTCCCGTTAGGGTCTGTTATGGAAACTATCGTATTATTAAATGTTGCCTGAATATGCGCAGCTCCGACATTTACATGCTTCTTGTCTTTCCTTGCGCCCTTTTTCCGCTGAGCCATCCGCTATGCCTCCTTCTTTTTGCCCATGATGGTTTTCCTCGGACCTCTGCGGGTGCGGGCATTTGTCTTTGTTCTCTGTCCCCTCACAGGAAGCCCTGTCTTATGCCTTAGGCCCCTGTAACAGCCAATTTCCATAAGCCTTTTTATCCCCATTGTGGTCTCACGCCTGAGGTCGCCCTCGACCTTATATTCCCTGTCAATGGCAGATCTTATTTTTACAATGTCTTCGTCTGTTATATCTTTTACCCTTATGTCAGGATTAACTTTTGTCTCAGCCAGTATTTTCTTCGACAAAGACCTGCCTATCCCTAATATCCTTGTTAACCCTATCTCAATCCGTTCATTCTTTGGTAAATCCACTCCAGCGATTCTCGCCATTTATTCTCCTATTCAGTGTCAGTGTTTAGTATCAGTAAAGCCTTTTCTAACTGACACAGTTCACTGTCACTAATCACTTTAATCATCCCTGCCTTTGCTTGTGGCGGGGATTTTCGCATATTATTCTTCTAACGCCCTTCCTTTTTACAACCTTGCATTTAGCGCATATTGGTTTTACAGATGAACGAACTTTCATGTCTACCCCTGCTCTTTCTAACTTTTAACTTTATTTAAACCTGTATGTTATCCTGCCTCTTGTAAGGTCATAAGGCGAGAGTTCCACTGTAACCTTATCACCCGGCAGTATCTTTATAAAATGCATCCTCATCTTGCCGGAAATATGAGCGAGGATTATCTGCCCGTTCTCAAGTTTTACCCTAAACATCGCATTGGGCAGCGTTTCAACAATCTTTCCCTCTACCTCTATATTTTCCTCTTTAGGCATTAGCTGAGAAGTATAACATCTATATTATATTTTCGTCAAGATTCTTGCGTCTCCGTCAGTAATGGCAATCGTATGCTCAAAGTGAGCGGAGAGTCCGCCGTCAAGGGTAACTGCCGTCCATCCATCGTCAAGTATGCTGACCTCATGCCCGCCTGTATTAACCATAGGCTCAATTGCGAGGGTCATGCCTTCCTTTAGTCTCGGCCCCTGCCCTGAGACGCCAAAATTCGGGACCTGAGGTTCTTCATGAAGCGACATCCCAATCCCGTGTCCGACAAATGCCTTCACTACGGAAAAACCGTTTGCCTCAACATAATTCTCAATGGCAGATGATATATCCGAAACCCTGTTGCGGGGCGTCGCTTTATCTATCCCCTTATAAAGGGCTTCCTCTGTTACCTTTAAAAGTTTTTTTGCAAGCGGGCTTACCTCCCCGACAGGCATGCTGACTGCCCCGTCTCCATAAAAACCATCCCTATAGACTCCAAGGTCTATGCTTAACACATCCCCGTCGTTAAGCCTCACACGAGAGGGTATCCCGTGAACAACCTGATTATTCACAGACGTACAGATACTGGCAGGGTATCCCCTGTATCCTTTAAATGCGGGTGTTCCGCCTTTTGAAGTTATTTTTTCTTCTGCAAACATTTCTATCTCTTTTGTTGTAATACCGGGCTTCACAAACGCCTTCAGATCTTCCAGTATCTCGGCAACTATTTTACAGGCTTTCGCCATCTTCTCAATCTCCTCAGGAGTCTTTATGACAATCATTACCTCCGGCCCTTTATCCTGCCCTTCTTTAAAAAGCCTTCGTATGAGCGGGTAACGAGGTGCGACTCAATCTGTGACACTGTGTCAAGGGCAACGCCGACAACAATCAGCAGCGATGTCCCGCCAAAATAAAAAGGGACGTTGAACCTCTGTATGAGAATCTCAGGAATAATACACACAACTGCAAGATATACTGCGCCGACAAATGTTAATCTCGACATAACCCTGTAAATGTATTCCGATGTCTTCTGTCCCGGCCTTATGCCCGGAATGTATCCCCCATATTTTTTAAGATTGTCCGCTATATCCACGGGGTTAAACACAATTGCAGTGTAAAAATAAGCAAAAAAGAATATCATGCCAACGTAGAGCATTGTATAAAAAACAGTGCCCGGAGAAAGTTGCTTTGCTATGCCCTGAACCCACGGGATTGCTATAAAACCGGCGATAGTCGCAGGGAACATTATTATGGAAGATGCAAATATAGGCGGAATAACGCCTGATGTGTTTACCTTCAAAGGAAGGTGAGTGCTCTGGCCGCCGTATATCTTGCGGCCGACAAGCCGCTTTGCATATTGAACAGGTATCTTTCTCTGCCCTCTCTCGATAAATATAATCACGCCGATAACGGCAACCATCATCGCAATAAGAAAGATAACAAGGAATATTGACAGTTCTCCGGCTTTTAACAGTTGATATGTGCTGATTACAGCGTTAGGGAATCTTGCAACAATACCGGCAAAGATAATAAGAGATATGCCGTTGCCTATCCCTCTTTCCGTAATCTGTTCTCCAAGCCACATTATGAATGCTGTGCCGGACGTAAGGGTTATCATTGTAATTAACCTGAATGACCAGCCGGGACTCTGTATAAAAGCGCCTCCTGCCATGCTCTCAAGGCCAATCGCAATACCCATTGACTGGATTGCGCTTATAACAACTGTTGCGTATCTTGTATATCTTGTTATCTTCTTCCTGCCGGCTTCTCCCTCTTTGGCAAGCTTACCGATTGCAGGGATAACGACTGTCAGGAGCTGAAAAATAATCGAGGCGCTTATGTAAGGCATAATCCCAAGGGCAAATATGGTAACCCTTGAAAGCGCTCCGCCTGAAAACATATCAAAGAACCCCATAAGAGCGCCAGCGCCGCTTGCAGCAAGGAATTTGCTCAGTTCCTCGCCGTTTATGCCCGGGGTCGGGATATGGCCGCCTATCCTGTATACAATAAGTAGTGCAAGCGTAAAGAGAACCCTGTTTTTTAACTCAGGGACTTTAAATATGTTCTGAAAGTTTGAAAGAATTCCCATAATAGAAATTATTTGATTTTTAGATTGTTTCTGCTTTACCGCCTGCAGCGGCAATCTTGGCTGCAGCTGCAGCGCTGAATATTTTCGCCTTTATTGTAACGGGTCTTTTTATCTCGCCGGCACCGAGTATCTTGATTCCGTCTTTAATCTGCCTGACTACCCCTCTTTCAACAAGCAGTCCAGGTGTTATAACATCACTGTCTTCAATCCTTGCAAGGTCTTTCAGGTTTATTACTGCATATTCCTTAGCAAAATGATTTTTAAACCCTCTCTTGGGGATTCTCCTCTGCAACGGCATCTGCCCACCTTCAAAACCTGCTCCTTTTCCGCTGCCGGCGCGCGCTTTCTGCCCTTTATGACCCTTGCAGGACGTCTTGCCATGGCCCGAACCTATTCCGCGGCCTACTCTCTTATTTCTTTTTCTGCAGCCGTCTGCGGGCTTTAAATCATCTAGCCTCATCTAACTCCTCCGCTATTTTCCTGCGCTTCTTCCTCTGTCCTTCCCCTCAATCTGCGGACTGCATCAGGGTCCTTAAGCTTTAACAGCCCGTCAATAGTAGCCTCTGCGGTATTGTAAGGATTATGGCTGCCGATTGCTTTGGCAACAATATCCTGTATGCCGGCAACATCCAGCACTGCCCTTACAGCGCCGCCTGCGATAAGTCCTGTGCCTTTGACTGCAGGATTCATAACGATATAACCGGAACCGAACCTGCCTGTTATCCTGTGGGGGATTGTTCCATCTTTCATGGGGAATTTAACCAATGATTTCTTTGCCTGCTCAACAGCCTTTCTTATTGCCTCAGGGACTTCTTTTGCCTTGCCTTTACCAATGCCCACGATGCCGTCTCCATTTCCAACAGCAACCAGCGCAGCAAAAGAAAATCTTCTTCCGCCCTTCACAACCTTTGCAACTCTGTTTATAAATACAACCTTATCTTTTAAAGTCAGTCCATCCGGATCAATTCTTTTCACCATACCCCCTGTTACAAAAAGTTCAAAGTTGAAAGTTCAAAGTTGACAATTAACAATTCAAAATGAAGGATTCCATAATTTTTCATTTTGCTTTTTGAATTTTGCATTTTAAAACTCAAGTCCGTTTTCTCTGGCAGCATCAGCTAAGGCCTTAACCCTGCCATGATAAAGATAGCCGCCCCTGTCAAAAACAACCCTCTTTATCCCCTTTTTTAATGCCTTCTTGGCTATGAGCTCGCCAACTTGCTTTGCCGCACTAATATTGCCCTTTCCGGACTTCTTATCTTTACCTTTCAGCTCTTTATCAAGGCTTGATGCGGCAGCAATAGTGCTGCCCTTGAAATCATCTATAATCTGTGCATACATATGTGACAGGCTCCTGTAAACTGACAGCCTCGGCCTCTCAGTTGTGCCCGCAACTTTTTTCCTTATTCTTTCATGCCTTCTTGTTCTTGCGTCCTTTATCTCTGCTGCCAACTTGCAACCTCCAATATAATTTTAAAATTCATTAATTTTGAATTTTGAATTTATTTCTTGCCTGCCTTGCCTACCTTAAGCTTCAATCTCTGGCCTGCGTATCTTACCCCTTTGCCTTTATAAATATCAGGAGGCCTCAGCGCCCTTAAATCTGCGGCAATCTGTCCCATCTGCTGTTTGTCAATGCCCGTCAATGTAATCTGCGTCTGCTTCTGGTCTACGGCAGCCTTAATGCCGGGCGGAAGAATAAATTCCACAGGATGAGAATATCCCAGAGCAAGCAGAAGTTTATTACCCTGAACCTGAGCCCTGTAACCTGTGCCCGTAATTTCAAGCACTCTCTGGTAACCTGATGAAACTCCGGATACCATATTTGATATAAGACTCCTTGTAAGTCCATGCAATGCCCGAATATTCTTAGTTTCTCCTGTCCTTTCAACCACTACCTTCCCTTCATCTACTTTAACCAGCACTCCAACAGGGAACCCAGATGAAAGCTCGCCTTTCGGCCCTTTGACATTAACAGTTGTATCTGCAATTTTTACATCTACGCCTTTTGGTATATCTATCGGTTTTTTCCCTATTCGAGACATTTATTCCCCTCTCTTTTACCACACATAACAAAGAATCTCACCGCCGACACCTTCGCGGCGACAGGTACTGTCAGTAGCGACGCCCTTGTGCGTTGTCAGTACAGCCATGCCTATGCCTCCCATTACCCTTGGGATCTTTTTGCTGTTTACATAAACCCTGCGTCCGGGTTTACTTATCCTTTTCAATCCGGATACAACATTATTCCCATCAACATATTTAAGCGTAATCCTTAAAACACCCTGCTTATCATCTTTTAAGATTTTATATGCCTTTATGAAACCCTCTTCCTTCAGGATTTTCACTATTTCAAGCTTAAGCTTAGAGGCAGGAATATCAACTTTTTCTGCACGAATAGTAATCGCATTTCTAACGCGTGTAAGCATATCTGCTATTGAATCAGTCATCATTTGTCACCTCTTACCAGCTTGATTTTGTTACGCCGGGCAGCTGCCCTTTGAGGGCAAGGCTCCTGAAACATATCCTGCATATTCCGAAATCTCTCAGAAACGCCCTCGGCCTTCCGCAGATTCTGCACCTGTTGTACGCCCTTACCTTAAACTTAGGCGTCTTCTTCACCTTTTCTATCTTACAAGTCTTAGCCATCAATTACTCCTTTTTCCCGCCTTCGCTTTTTACCTTTTCTTTTTCTTTTCTGAACGGCATTCCCATGTGAGCCAGCAATGCCTTGCTTTCCTTGTCCGTTTTAGCAGTTGTACATATTGTGATGTCAAGCCCATGAACAGATTCAACCTTGTCATATTCTATCTCAGGAAAGATAAACTGTTCCTTTATTCCGACTGAATAGTTGCCCTTTCCGTCAAAAGACTTTGCCGAGACGCCTTTGAAGTCCCTAACCCTCGGCAGTGCAAGGCTTATAAATCTGTCCAGAAATTCGTACATAATATTGCCCCTTAATGTAACCTTACATCCTATAGGCATTCCCTGCCTGAGCTTAAAAGTCGCAATTGACTTCTTGGCCTTGGTAATAACTGCTTTCTGTCCTGTAATGATGCCGAGTTCTTTCTGGGCTGCCTCAAGCAATTTAATGTTCTGAATCGCCTCTCCAAGCCCTACGTTAAGAACCACCTTCTCAACTTTTGGAACCTGCATAACATTCTTGTACGCAAACTCCTTCTTAAGAGCAGGAAGTATCTCTTTTGAATATTTCGCCTTTAACCTTGAAATCTTTATTGGTCTATCGCTTCTTTGCATTTTTTACACACCCGTGATTTTTTTCCGTCTTCAAAAGCCATATTTGAAATCCTTGCAGGCTTGCTGCACCTGGGACATATAAGCATAACATTTGATCTATGAAGAGGAGCCTCCTTCTCAATAATCCCGCCCTGCGTATACTTCTTATTTGGCTTCATATGTTTTTTTATAATATTTACCCTCTCTATCAGCAGTTTATCTTTTGAAGGCATGACTGAGAGCACGCGCCCCTTCTTGCCTTTTTCCTTGCCGGTTACAACTAAAACCGTATCGTTTTTCTTAATATTGAATCCCATTATTTACAGCACCTCCGGCGCCAGCGATATTATCTTCATAAATTCTTTCCACCTAAGTTCTCTCGCAACAGGCCCGAATATCCTTGTGCCTACCGGTTCTCCCTGCGGATTTATCAGCACTGCCGCGTTCTGGTCAAACCTTATGTAGGAACCGTCAGCTCTCCTCTGCTCCTTTTTTGTCCTTACCACAACAGCCTTTGCTATTGCGCCTTTCTTGACATTGGATTCAGGCATAGCCTCTTGAACACTGACGACTATTATGTCTCCAAGCCGCGCATATCTCCTGCGCATGCCGCCAAGCACTTTTATGCACCGGACTCTTTTGGCGCCCGAATTGTCCGCTACTTCCAGTATGCTCCTGTCCTGAATCATTCCCTATTGCTCCTTATGCCTTTTCAAGTATGTTTAAAACGGTCCACCTTTTATCTTTGCTGCGCGGCCGAGTCCCTGTTATAGAAACTATATCCCCCACCTTGCACTTATTTTCTTCGTCATGGGCTTTAAACCTAGTTATCTTCTTAACCACCTTTTTATATTCAGGGTGCTGAATATGCCTCGTAACAGCAACCACAACGGTTTTTTCCATCTTATCGCTAACAACCTTGCCTTTATAAGTTTTTTCTGCCATTCCGCCCTCTTTTTTAACTTTTGACTTTTTTCGCCTCAGACGAACCCGCCTGGTGCGGGGACTTCTCGCTTGTTATTGTCAATATCTTAGCTATATCTTTTCTAAGCGCATTTATACGCTTAGGATTTTCCACCTCACCTGTCGCAAGCCTAAACCTCAGGTTAAAAAGCTCTTTCCTTGTATCCTGCTCTTTCTGCTTTAGTTCTTCTACTGTTAACGCCCTTAATTCTGAGGGTTTCATGCTACTGTCTCCCCCCTCTTTACAAACCTCGTAGCAATAGGAAGCTTATAAGATGCAAGGCTAAGCGCTTCCTTCGCTATCTCCTCCGTAACTCCGGCAACTTCATACAGAACCCTGCCCGGCTTAACAACAGCAACCCAGTATTCCAGATTACCTTTACCCTTACCCATTCTTGTTTCTGCGGGTTTTTTAGTTATAGGTTTATCAGGGAATACCCTTATCCATAGCTTACAGCCCCTCTTGGCATGTCTTGTTATTGCTATCCTTGCTGCCTCAATCTGTCTGCTTGACACCCAGCCCGGCTCCATGGCCTTAAGCCCGAATTCACCGAAAGAAATTTTAGAGCCTGTATATGCCTTGCCGCGCATATTGCCTTTCTGCATCTTCCTGAACTTGACTTTCTTCGGCATCAACATGGCTTACTCCACCCCTTTGTGTGCTTCTGGAAGTATATCGCCATTATATATCCAAACCTTAACGCCTATTTTCCCGTATGTTGTCTTTGCCTCTGAGAATCCATAGTCTATGTCTGCCCTGAACGTGTGAAGCGGAACCCTGCCTTCCCTGTACCACTCGCTTCTTGCGATTTCCGCGCCTGCGAGACGACCGTTACATGCAACCTTAATACCAAGAGCCCCGAATCTCCGCGCCGAGATAACTGACTTCTTCATCGCCCTTCTGAATGCAATCCTCTTTTCAAGCTGCAGCGCTATATTTTCGGCAACAAGCTGTGCGTCAACCTCAGGCTTTCTTACTTCCTTTATATCTATTGCCACCTGCTTTCCTGTCATCGCCTCAAGATCCTTCCTCAGCTTCTCAACCTCAGCGCCCTTTTTCCCTATAATAATTCCAGGCCTGGCTGTATGAATAATTATCCTTGCCTTCTGTCCTGCCCTTTCAATTTCAACACGTGAAATGCCTGCGTGGAATAACTTGTCTTTGATTGCCTTTCTTATAGAGATATCTTCATTTAACTGATCAGCATATCCCCGCTTAATGTACCACCGCGAGTCCCACGTCCTTGTTATCCCAAGCCTAATTCCTATCGGATGCGTCTTCTGGCCCAAAATTTACCTCCGTTTAATTTTCCTCTGATAATACTACTGTTATATGGCTCATTCTTTTCCTGATAATATTCGCCCTTCCCATTGACCTTTGCTCAACTCTCTTCAAGGAAGGGCCTTGATCTACAAATGCCTTAACACTCATATCCTCAGGATTAACTGCCTTCTTCTGCTCTGCATTTGCCATGGCAGACTTTAATATCTTTTCCACTATATCTGCGCCTCTATAAGGCATAAACCGCAGGGCAATAAGCGCATCTCCCGCCCTTTTCCCTTTAATAAGGTCCACAACCCTGCGAACTTTTCTCGGGGTTATCCTCGCAAACTTTAATATAGCCTTCGCTTCCATATTAACCTTTTTTCTCCCTATGCCTTAGCGGGTGCCTTAGCAGGCGCTGCCTTTTCAGATTTTGAATGCCCCCTGAAAGTACGCGTTGGTGAAAATTCACCAAGCTTATGCCCCACCATATTCTCAGTTACATAAACAGGTATGAATTTCCTGCCGTTATGAACAGCAAACGTATATCCTATAAAGTCAGGCACTACCGTAGAACGCCTGGACCATGTTTTTATAATCTTTTTATCTCCAATTTCAATCATAGTCCTGACTTTTTTCATCAGTTTCTCATCAACAAATGGCCCTTTTTTCAATGAACGCGGCAATTTATTTCCTCCTCTTCACAATAAACTTATTTGTTCTCTTGTTGTGCCTTGTCTTGATACCTTCCGGCTTGCCCCATGGCGAGCACGGAGGACGGCCGCCTGAACTTTTTCCTTCTCCACCGCCCAGAGGATGGTCTACGGGATTCATTGCAACGCCCCTTACATGAGGCCTCTTCCCAAACCATCTTATCCTTCCTGCCTTGCCGTAAGAGATGTTCTCATGTTCCGCATTGCTGACCTGCCCTATTGTCGCCATGCATTCTGAAGGAATAAGCCTTACCTCGCCGGAAGAAAGTCTTACCTGCGCGTATTTTTCATCCTTTGCCACAAGCTGAACAGATGCTCCTGCGCTCCGCGCGAGCCTGGCTCCCTGTCCTGCCCTGATCTCAATATTATGCATGAACGAACCCAGCGGTATATCGCTTAAAGGCAGCGCGTTGCCTATCTTAATCTCGGCTCCCCTGCCCGAAACCACCTCGTCTCCTACCCGAAGTGAAACAGGGGCAATAATATATCTCCTGTCGCCATCTCTGTATTTAAGCAGAGCAATCCTTGCCGACCTGTTTGGATCATACTCTATAGTTTCGACAATTGCCGGAACGCCTGCCTTTTCCCTTTTGAAATCAATCAGCCTGTAGGCCCTTTTGTTTCCTCCGCCCCTCTGCCATACGGTTACACGGCCAGTGTTATTTCTGCCGCCTGTCTTGTTTAAAGACCTGACCAGCGGTTCGTACGGCTTGTCCGCAGTTAATTCGCTGAAATCAGAAACAGTCTGAAATCTTCTGCCGGGCGAAGTCGGATTATATTTTTTTATTCCCATTATGAACCCTCAATAAAATCAAGTTTTTCACCCTTTTTAAGGGTAACTATTGCCTTTTTCCTGTCAGACCTTCTGCCAATTGATTTGCCGTGCCGCTTCTGTTTTCCGTAAGTATTTATAGTGGCAACCTTCTCTACCTTAACCTTAAAAATCTCCTCTACAGCCTTCCTTACCTCAAGTTTGTTTGCATCCTTTGCAACCTCAACAAGTATCTTATTTTGCGATTCCTTAAGATTGCTGCCCTTTTCAGTGAAAAGCGGTTTTTTAATAATAGAATAAAGGCTTCTCATGCTGTCTCAGCCCCCTTGATGCCTGCAACCGCTCCTTTTGTAATAAGCAGCCTGCTATGAGCAATTACAGTATAAGCGTTCAGGTCTGATGCGCACGCTACATGAACGCCGGCAATATTTCTTGCTGAAAGCTTTATATTGTTATTATTTTCAGGTATCACTATAAGCAGACTTTGCCCCTCAAATCCAAGCGTTTTTATTATAGCCGCCATATCTTTTGTTGAAGGCTTACTGATTGAGAGGTCATCTATTAATGTAATTTCTCCATCTGCAAGTTTTGCTGAAAGTGCATTTTTTAACGCCAGATGCTTAACCTTGCGAGGAATACTGTAAGAGTAATCCCTGGGCTGCGGCCCGAACGTTGTTCCGCCGCTCCTCCACAGAGGAGACCTGCTGCTCCCTGCGCGCGCCCTGCCTGTATGTTTTTGCTTCCATGGCTTTTTGCCTCCGCCGCTCACCAGCCCCTTGGTCTTTGTAGCGTGAGTCCCCTGCCTCTGATTGGCAAGAAAGTTTATCACGGAATCATGCATAACAGCGCTGCTTGCTTTGAGCCCGAAGATTTCCTCGGGGAGGTTAATCTTGCCTGCTTTTTTATTATTTCTGTCTTTTATCTCAATCTCAGGCATGTCAGCTTTCCTTCCTTATCATCACATAACTGCCGGAGGCTCCCGGAACTGCGCCTCTGATCATCAGAATATTCTGGTCGGGTTTGATGTCCGCTACTGTAAGATTTTTTGCTGTAACACGTTCGGAGCCCATGTGTCCGGGCATCTTCTGATTTTTCCATACCCTCGAAGGATAAGAACTTGCTCCTATGGAGCCTGGCGCACGGTAAAACGTAGAACCGTGAGAAGCAGGCCCGCCTGCAAATTTATGCCTCTTAATAACTCCCTGAAAACCTTTGCCCTTAGAAACGCCTGTTACAGAAACATTGTCTCCCTTGTTAAACTTTTCAACAGTGACAAAGTCTCCAACCTTAAGGTCTCCCATAGCAAATTCCTTAAGCAGCCTGTACGGCTTGACCCCTGCTTTTTTGAATGCTCCGCTTAACGCCTTATTGACCTTTTTCTCTTTTTTTATTTCATTAAATCCGACCTTAACCGCTTCGTATCCGTCTTTTTCAAGGGTTTTAACCTGAACAACACAGCAGGGCCCTGCCTCTATTACTGTAACCGGGACCATCTTCCCGCCTTCAGCAAATATCTGTGTCATGCCTAATTTTTTACCTAAAATGCCTATCACAGCTTTATCTCCACATCAACTCCTGCAGCCAGTTCCAGCTTCATTAAAGCATCTACTGTCTGCGGTGTCGGATCATATATGTCTAGAAGTCTTTTATGTGTTCTTATTTCAAACTGTTCCCTTGACTTTTTGTCTACATGAGGCGACCTTAAAACAGTAAACTTGCTTATCCGTGTAGGAAGAGGAATTGGCCCTGCTATCCTTGCGCCTGTCCTCTGAGCAGTGTCAACTATCTCTTTGACAGACCTGTCAAGCAATCTGTGGTCATACGCTTTTAATTTTATTCTTATTTTCTGGTTCATTATTGCTTTCCCGCTCTAACTTTTAAATTCACTGTATTACCTCTGTCACAACTCCTGCTCCCACTGTACGGCCGCCTTCTCTTA
>Ga0154567_104_pt1 | contig 68284 bp, 74 predicted proteins | sample RifGroF2_FD_105710 | JGI IMG/M metagenome (GOLD analysis project Ga0154567, IMG submission 105710) | Nitrospirae bacterium GWF2_44_13
TGTCTCTTCTCCCTTTTTACCTTCAAAATATTTTCCTTTTTTCCCGTACGGCTCCCATTTCCCGGCTTCAATTATATTATCCGCATCAGGCATCATCTTTTTCCTTGCCGCTGTTTCTTCCTGCTCTTTCTTAATCTTCACAATAGGCGCTGTCTTGGCAAAGACAAATGCCATCACAAGCCCGGCAGCTACAAAGATAAGCACCAGACTGGCCGTTATCTTAAGCATCTCCTTCATTTCTTTTTCTCCTTCACCGCTCCGAAGACATCAGACTTCATTGCCCTGTCAATCAAAGGAGCAAAGCAGTTCATAAGGAGGATTGCAAACATGACGCCTTCAGGGTAACCGCCCTTTATCCTTATGAGCATTGTGAGCGCGCCGCAGCCTATACCGAATACTATCTGTCCCTTTCTTACAGTAGGGCATGTCACATAGTCGGTTGCCATAAAGAACGCGCCGAGCATAAGGCCGCCGCTCAAAAGGTGTATCAAGGGGTCGCCCGCAAAAAGAAGCATCTTCCCTGTTTCAGGGTTTTTACCCCCGAATATCCATGCAAGCATGGCAACCGTACCTAAGAATGAAAAAGGTATGTGCCATGTGATGTATCTTTTGTAAAGCAGGAATCCCGCGCCGATTAATAAGGCCAGCACTGAGGTCTCGCCGATGGAGCCTGCCCTGTGTCCGTTAAAAAGTTCCGCATAAAGGTTGAGCTTATCGCCGAATACCTCAATTAATTTGGCAAGCCCGTCTTCCTTTAATATTCCAAGCGGCGTTGCGGTTGTCTTTGCGTCAAGAGCAAAAAAAGCTGCCGAGGGTTCTGTCCAGATAGTCATTGCCTTGGGAAATGAGATTAAAAGAAAAGCCCTTCCTATGAGCGCGGGGTTAAAGATATTGTATCCAAGCCCTCCGAAAAACTGTTTTGTTATGACCACTGCAATTACTGAACCGATTATCGGGACATGGATTGTGAACGGATTAAACGACCAGAGAGAAGAAGGAAGGTTCATGCCGAGCAGTAAACCTGTGAGAAATGCGCTTCCGTCATTGATAGTCAGTTTCTTTTTGACGGCTTTCTGAAAGAAATACTCTGAAAGGACTGATGATATTATGCATAAGGCAGTAATAAAGAGCGCCTTTAAGCCGAAGAAATAAAATCCCATGAATAATGCCGGAAGCAGAGACAGGTTCACGGTCCACATGATGCGGCTTGTTGTCTCTTCATCCCTGACATGAGGGCTTACCGTAACTATTAGTTCATGTTCTTTTTTTACATCAGCCATCTAACCTCCGCTTCATGGTTTAACTAAAGACTTTGCCAGTCTTACAAGCTGAACTATCGGCCTTTTTGAAGGGCATACAAACGCGCATGAGCCGCATTCAAAACAGTCAAAAAGGTTGTATTCCTTTGCGTCCTCGTAATGCCCTTTCTCGGAAAGTATGCTGAGCATTGACGGCATAAGCCCCATCGGGCATATATCAATGCATCTTCCGCATCTTATGCAGGGGCCGTACTCTTCAGCGTGCACAACGCCTTTCTCAGGGATAACAAGTATTCCGGAAGTGCCTTTTGTAACAGGCACATCAAGCGTTGAAAGGGCAAAGCCCATCATCGGGCCGCCTGACACAACCTTGCCTGCGCTGTCTTTAAAGCCGCCGCACTCCTCAACAATATCAGAGATAAGCGTGCCAATCTTTACCATTAAATTTGCCGGATTCTTTATTCCTTCACCTGTTACTGTTACGACCCTTTCTATCAATGGCTTGCCGTATCTTGCTGCCTCATAAACGGCAAGAGCAGTCCCTACGTTCTGCACCACAACCCTGACATCCATAGGCAACGCCCTCGGAGGAACTTCTCTTCCCGTGAGAGCGCTTATAAGCATCTTTTCAGCGCCCTGCGGATACTTAACTTCAAGCCCGCAGACTTCAATATCCGGCTCATTCTTTGCCGCGTCTTTCATCTTCTCTATGGCATCCGGCTTGTTGTTCTCGATGCCTATAAACCCTTTATTAACTCCGAGAATGCGCATGAGTATTTTCAGGCCCTCAACTATCTCAGCGGGCCTTTCCATCATCAGCCTGTAATCTGCCGTAAGATACGGCTCGCACTCAGCTCCGTTAATGATTACAGTGTCAATAGGTTTTTCTTTCGGAGGCGAGAGTTTCACAAGCGTCGGGAAAGCAGCGCCGCCCATGCCGACAATTCCGGCAGCCTTTACCTTTTCTTTCAGTTCATCGGCAGACAGCTTGATGTAATCAGGGTTGTCTTTAAGGGAAGTCCATTCTTCTTTCCAGTCATTTTCTATAACTATGGAATTTACCATTCTGCCCATCGCATTAGGAAATTCCGCTATTGCAATCACCTTGCCTGAAACGGATGAATGGACAGGCGCTGATACAAAACCTCCGGGCTCTCCGATGACCGCGCCCTTTTTGATTTCCTGCCCGATGCTTACTATCGGCTTACACGGCGCTCCGAGGTGCTGGCTTAAAGGAATGACGACTCTCTGCGGGGATTTTGCTTCTTTGATTGCCCTGTTTTTTGCAATGTCTTTTTTGTCGGGCGGATGTATGCCGCCTTTAAATGTTGCAAGAGCCATCATAAAATTCCTCCACATTTAGTAGTTAGTGTCAGTATAGCGTGTCGGTTTTAAAAATTACTGACACTGGCACTACTGCGGGGCAAAAAGCCTATAATTAATAACATTAAAAATAGAATTATGTCAAGAGTTGTGATAAAATTAGCGGCATGATAAAAGAGGCTATTAATATTGTTGTAAGCAACATAAACCTCTCCGAGGCTGAGATGGCGGAGTGCATGAGAGAAATCATGGAGGGGAAGGCAACAGACGCCCAGATAGGCGCATTCCTTACTGCCCTGCGCATAAAGGGCGAGACAGTTGATGAGATAACAGGCGCAGCGCGGATTATGCGCGAAAAGGCAGCGGCCATTAAAGCGCCTGAAGGCGTGCTTGACACCTGCGGCACAGGCGGCGATATGGCGCATACATTTAATATCTCAACAACAACTGCAATAGTTGTCTCATCATGCGGAGTGCCTGTTGCAAAGCACGGGAACCGCTCTGTCTCAAGCCAGTCCGGAAGCGCAGATGTGCTCGAGGCGCTCGGTGTTAAGATAGACCTTCCGCCGGAAAATGTTGAAAAATGCCTCTTTGAAACAGGCTTCGGTTTTCTGTTTGCGCCGCTGTTTCATCCTGCAATGAAATATGCGATAGGCCCGAGAAGAGAGCTGGGGCTAAGGACAATATTTAATATACTCGGCCCGCTGACAAATCCTGCCGGTGCAAAGAGGCAGGTGCTTGGCGTGTTTGCGGGCAAACTTACGGAGCCGCTTGCCAAAGTTCTCGGCAATCTCGGCGCTCACGATGCAATGGTTGTGCATGGAGAAGACGGGCTTGATGAAATAACCATTACTGACGGGACGCGGGTTTCAAGATACGCAAATAATTCGGTTGAAAACTTCTTTGTTTCACCTGAGGATTTTGGCATCAAAAGGGGTAAACTCGCAGACCTTGTCGGAGCTGACAAGGATGCCAATGCCCGCATAACAATTTCCATCCTCAACGGAGAAAAGGGCCCCAAACGCGATGTGGTTCTCATGAACTCCTCTGCCGCGCTTGTTGTTGCAGGGAAGGCAAAAGATTTCAGAAGCGGAGCGGAAATAGCAGCAGAGGCGATTGATTCAGGAAAGGCGATGAAGAAACTGGAAGAGATTAAAAAGGTTACGAATTCCTTGTAAGTGATGAATGTTTTTTAAATATCTCATAAAATCACCGCCTTTCAAATAGACAAAAAATGTGTTTGATGCCTTATTTATTTTTTATGAGTAACTCAGCGTTATAAATTCGCTGATTTCGCTCAGCACCTCATCCAATGCCGGTCTTTCGGCAGGAATCAATCCGTCAGGTGTATGCTTATGTCCTGGATAAGTGGAGACTTCTCTGGCTTTTGGGTCTGAAGCATTATCATACCTGAATATCAGCCTGTCATCTTCAGATAAGTAGTTATATCAATACATCAAAATATTTACAGCGTTTGATTTAAAGACAAGAAATTCCTTGATATGCAATCTTGTACCGTTGATAAAAGTAATGATTCCCGTGATATATGCGGTATCAGGCGGGCGTTCTTCAAAAGAAATGTTTTGTGATTCTACATAAGGATTTGCCGCAACCTTACTGAGGAATTCATTGAGATAATCCTTTATCTGCATATCTCAAGGGATTCAATTTCCTTAAGTTCATCCTCAAGATGCCTTAGAATTTTCAGTTCTCCTTCAAGCTCTACAAGTTTCATATCGTTTGCTTCGGTATGTTCCACCTCACCTGCCGCAAGCTTATCAATATCAACAGAAAGGGACTTTGCCAATGAATCTATTTTTTCACTTGTCTTTTTCAGGCTACCCGCGATGATGCGTTTTTCTCTGTCCAAAGCGTTGGTCAGCAAAGGTATAATTTTCTCCGAAGAATTGCTCTTAATGGATATTGTCTGCATGGGACACCTCCCTGCTTGGATTATGACATAAATAACGAAGCGTTAAGGCTTTCCGGCTTCCCGCAGCAGATGAAAATGTGCATGGCGGATTTATTCGGTATATGTACCATTTACAAGTTTAGCGCTATCAAGGTCGCAACAAGGCCAGCAAAGGTTAGAAGAAATGATGTGATGGCGATAATAAAATTGACTCTATTACTATAAAAGTCTTGCAGATTATTATAATTCGTTCCGATTAAGACCATATAATTATCAAGCTTATTTCTAATATCCATAAGCAATGATGTGTAATGAATAAACCCAAGTTCGCCTTCGTTCTCAGTAAAAATAAAGTGTGGTTTATCTAAAAAACTACCAGCTTTAGCATTCCAACTAAGAAAATCTTTTTGCAGAATGATAAGCTCCCGCCCAAGATCCTGCAACCTTTTTTTATAGCCAAGAAGAAAGAGTTTGGGCTGCTTCATTTTAGATATTTGCAGATTAATGCGATTCCACTCACCCATCAATGCATTATGCGTCTCACGAATATCACAATATTCAATATTTGCTTCTTTCTTGAGATTTAGTTTGTGCAGATTAGTCATCGTTATATCCTTGATGTCTCATATGTGGATAGTCTCCGCTGTAACGGTTTAATTGATTGAGTTTCAATGGTTCTCTCAATCCACTTTTTTGACAGCATATCTTTATTTGCTTCAATGTACGATGCAAGCATGGTTTCAGCGTCCATTGCTGTTATGTTTTCTAATCCAGATTTCTCACATATTTCCTCGATGCCTGCGACTGTTGAGTGAACCCAATCTACAATGGCGGTTGTTTCATGCCGGAAAATCACTCCCTCCGGAATTTTTGAAAATGCTAAAGAATCTAATAGCAGCAATGCGCCGCTGTCTGTATCTGCAAGCTTATGTGCTGAGATTAGAGCCATTCCCATAACAGGGATAATCGTCATCAATCCCTCTCCTATTTTTATATGCCGTCCATCGTCAGAAGCATTCATTACTTCCTTTGGATAGCAACCGCTAATATCAGCAAAGTCGCCTGCTGATATTGCCGCTTTTGTTACTACACCTTTTTTAAGAAGATGACGCATAATGGCAATGCAAATTGTTAGCGGTCTTGTAGGCACATCTTCGTGAAAATCAGACATTACAGCAAAGCCATCACCAAATTGATGAATAAAAAGCCTCTCAGATTCCCGATTGAACACAAGACTCCCTACTTTGTACAAAGCCTCCATCAAAAAACCGAGGTTCAACTTAGCCTGCTTTGAATTTGTTGTGTATAGCGTCGAAAAACCTTCGACATCTATCCAAATTGACCAGCGATTATCCAAAATGTCTTTATTCGTCATTGACACTCCTCTATCGCCCCCTACCACGTCTCTCCCATTTTAAGCAGCCCGTCTTGTGCAAGCTTATCCCCCAGTCGTGCTGCTGTTTTAATATCCTTAATAGCCTGTTGATGGTTGCCAAGTTCGGCATAAACACTTCCGCGCATGGCATACGCCTGCGCATAGTCGGGTTTGAGTTCAATGGCTTTATTGAAATCCTTAATCGCCAGCTGATAATTACCGAGAAAGAAATAAGCATGTCCCCGACTATAATATGCCTCAGCCATATCCGGCTTGAGTTCTATTGCCTTGGCACTGTCTTTAATCGCCAGCTGATAATTGCCTAAGAAGGAATAAGTAAGTCCACGTCCACCATACGCCATTGCCAATTCCGGCTTGAGTTCAATCGCCTTGGTATAATCTTTAATCGCCTGCTGATAATTACCGAGGAAGAAATAAGCAAGTCCACGTCCACCATACGCCATTGCCAATTCCGAGTTTAGTTCAATCGCCTTGGTATAATCCTTAATCGCCAGCTGATAATTACCGAGGAAGAAATAAGCAAGTCCACGAGCAGCATACGCCTCTGCATCGTCGGGTTTGAGTTCAATGGCTTTATTGAAATCCTTGATTGCCTGCTGATTGTTGCCTAATTTATCATAAGCAAGTCCCCGATTATAATATGCCTCTGAATTATCCGGTTTCAACTCTATGGCATAGGTGAATTCCTTGATTGCCTGCTGATAGTTGCCGAGTTTGCCATAAGCATTTCCCCTATTATTATACGCATATGAAAAGTTCGGGTTAAGTTCAATCGCAGTAGTGAAGTCCTTAATTGCCTGCTGATAGTTGCCGAGTTCGCCATAAGTAATTCCCCGATTGTAATACGCATCTGCATCGCCAGGCCTTAGTTCAATGGCTTTGGTGAATGCGTCAATTGCTTCTTCATGCCTACCTGCAATGCCTGCTTTATATCCTATTCCATGCCACTCAACCGCAGTTAAACCCTTTATCGCAGTTTTGTATTCCTGCTGAATTTTCTTGCTCGGCTGTTTATTATTTGCTTTAGCAAGCTCTTTATTTAACCTCTCCACTTCTTTTGTAAGTTCTTCAGCCTTTTTCCTTGTTTCCTCAAGTTCTTTTCCTTTAAACTTGTCATCCATTATTTTCTTTAATGATTTGGCAACTTCCTTTGGATCTGCCGAGACTCTTGCCTTGAGCCAGAATATCTTTCCGTCCCATTTATCCTCTATAATCTCAGCGCCTACGATTCCCGCGCTATAGGTTTTTACCTGTTCTTTTGTCAGCTTAAAATCCTTAACCTCTGTCTCGCTTATCAGATATGTGCCAAGCTCTTCAAGCAGAAGTCTCTTTACCATCTCAAGGGAAATTGTCCTGCATGACGCCTTGCTGTCCAACTCGCTTGCCTGATAGGTGTATTCTTTTACAAAAGTAACTTTTTCAGCGTGGGATAATCCGGCAAACAGGAATATGCTGAAAATAACTGCGAGAATAATTTTCATGAAATATCGCATTTCACCCCTCAAATATTTAATGTAGTCTTTCATGAAATATAATCCCCTCACGAATAAAAATCAAGGTAAAATTCACATTCCCGAAGCTTTCAAATCCTCTCCGCCCTTGCCCTAAAATCTCTGTTTAGTGCAAAATATCAGACAAACTTATTTCCGGTAAAAATGTTTGATTCCGAAAGAGGGAGATTTTTGTGTCAGTTAAGGTAGGCGTAATAGGGACAGGCTATCTGGGACAGCACCATGCAAGGATATATTCAGAGATAGAAGATGCAGAACTTATAGCTCTCGTTGATATTGATGAAGAAAAGGCAAAAGCCCTTGCGGCTAAATATAACTGCAAGGCATATTCCGACTACAAAGCTATTATTAATGAGCTTGATGCTGTGAGCATTGTCACTCCCACAATTCTGCATCACAAAATAGCGCTGGACTGCATAAAGGCAGGGAAAGACCTCCTGATAGAAAAGCCGATAACAGTGAGCGTGGCTGAAGCGGATGAACTCATAAATGAAGCTGAAAAAAAGAACTGCATACTTCAGGTCGGGCATGTTGAGAGATATAACCCTGCTGTGGTCGCTGTATCAGGATTGATAAAAAATCCCCGGTTCCTTGAGTCCGAGAGGGTGTCGCCTTTTACAGGCAGGAGCACTGATATAGATATAACGCTGGACCTCATGATACACGACATAGATATTATGCTCGGCTTTGCGGCTTCTCCTGTGAAGGAGATACGGGCGCGAGGCGCAAGCGTGCTGACGGACAAGATAGACGTTGCAAAAGTGTGGCTTGAATTTGAGAACGGGTGCGCAGCCATTGCAACGGCAAGCCGCCTGTCGCCTGAAAAACAGAGGAGGCTCAAGATTTTTCAGGAAGACTCATTCATTCATATCGATTATCAGAACCATGAGGTGATGGTTTACTCTAAAAAAGGAGACAGTCTATCTTCTGATATAATACGGCCTGAGAAAAAAGAGCCGCTGAAAGAAGAGCTTATTGATTTTATCAGATGCGTGAAAGAGAGGAGAAAACCAATGGTCTCAGGCATAGAGGGCAGGAATGCGCTGAAGGTAGCGCTTGATATAACAGAAAAGATAAGAAAGGATTTGGGGAAATAAGAATGGTTCCAATGATAGATTTGAAAAAGGAATTTGCAGAGATTAAGGGAGAGATCCTTGACATGCTCACAGAGGTACTGGAGAGTTCGCAGTATATCCTCGGCCCTAAGGTTGCTGAACTTGAAAAGAAGATTGCGGATTACCACAATGTCTCTTCTGCGATAGGCGTTGCTTCAGGCACGGACGCGCTTCACCTGAGCCTTGACGCGCTCGGCATAGGAGAAGGGGACGAGGTCATTACAACACCGTTCACCTTTTTTGCCACTGCCGAGGCCATCCTCTACACTGGAGCGATTCCCGTATTCGTTGATATAGAGCCTGAGACATTGAATATAGATGTGAACCTGATAGAAAAAAAGATTACTTCAAGGACAAAGGCTATTATCCCTGTGCATATATTCGGGCATCCTGCTGATATGGATGCGATTCAGAAAATAGCAAAGAAGCATAACCTTAAGATAATTGAGGACTGCGCACAGGCCTTCGGCAGTACTATCAGGGATAAGAAAGCCGGAAGTTTCGGGGATGCGGGCTGTTTCAGTTTTTACCCGAGCAAAAATCTTGGAGCTTATGGTGACGGAGGCATAATAACGATTAACGACCTTGCTGTTGCCGGCAATATCAGGAAACTCAGGAATCACGGCTCTAAGGGAGCATACAAACACGAGACAATCGGATTCAACAGCAGGCTGGATGAAATACAGGCAGGGATATTGCTCGTGAAGTTTAAGCGGATTGATGAATACAACAAAAAAAGAAGGCAGAAGGCCGCGCTTTATACGAAACTTCTGTCAGGCGCTGTAAAATGCCCGGTGGAAAAGGACGGCTTCTATCATGTGTATCATCAATATACGATTATGACTCCAAAGAGGGATGTTATTCAGGAAAAATTAAAAGCATCTGGCGTCTCATCGGTTGTTTATTATCCTATTCCGCTTCATCTGCAAGAGGCTCTGGGATTTCTTGGTTATAAAGAAGGCGATTTTCCTGTTACTGAAAAGGCGGCCAGAGAAGTCCTTTCCCTGCCTATGTATCCCGGGCTTGAGGAAGAGGCGATAAAGAGAATAGCAGAGACGATAAAGGGCGTTGTTTAAGATGCAAGATTCAAGATACAAGATTCAGGATAAAAAATCATGCATCGTGCATCATGAATCATGAATCCTGTATCGGAGACAAGCTATGAACACTGTCATGATAGTTACAGGCGAGAGTTCGGGTGAGTTATACGGTTCGCTTCTTGCAAAGGCATTAAAAACAAAATGCCCTGATACGCGCATAATAGGCATTGGCGGAGAGAGGATGAAAGCTGCCGGCGTGGAAATGGTGGCAGGCATAGCGAGTTCATTCGGCATCTCAGAGGCAATTTCTGCTTACAAGGCTGTCAAAATGACGTTCAAAAAAGCCGTGGACGCCATAGATAGATTTTCTCCGCGCGTAGTTGTTCTAATAGATTATCCTGATTTTAATATCAGGCTGGCGAAGGCCGCAAAGAAAAAAGGGATAAAGGTTCTATATTATGTAAGCCCGCAGGTCTGGGCCTGGCGCAAAGGCAGGGTAAAGACAATAGCGGAAGTGTCGGATAGAATTGCAGTGATACTGCCTTTTGAAGAAAATATTTACAAGGACACAGGCGTTCAGTGCGAATTTGTCGGGCATCCTGTGCTTGAGGAGATAGAATCCTTAAGAAAAGATAAGTCTGTGTTAAGGCTATCTCTGGGTTTGGATCCTGAAAGGCCTGTTCTTGCGCTTCTTCCGGGAAGCAGGCCGCATGAGCTTAAAAATCTTCTTCCCGTGATGCTAAATGTCGTAAAAAAGTTTAAGGCGGAATTCCCTGCTTATAACTATCAATTCGTAATGCCGGTTGCTCCTAATGTTGATATTGAAAAATACCGGGACTATATCGGCAGGCTTGAAGACGAAGACGTAAAGGTAAAAAAGGAAAATGCTGTTAATGTGCTTTCAGTTTCCGATCTTGGAGTAATCGCTTCCGGCACGGCAACATTGCAATCCGCATTCCTTGAAACTCCGATGGTCGTCATATACAAAGTTTCGCCCTTTTCGTATTCCATCGGAAAATTAATAATTAATGTAAAATATATATCGCTTATAAATGTAATTTTAGGAGCGGAGGTTGTGAAAGAACTTCTTCAGTCAGAGGCGGACACAAAAAACATAATGCGCGAGCTAAAGAAGATAATGCTGGATAAAGGTTACAGGGAACGAATGATAAACCAATTCAGGATAGCCAGAGATATGTTTGCAGGCAAACAGCCTTCAATGAGAGTGGCTGAAATGATATGTGAGATGACGGCATGAAAGACATTAAGAAAATTTTAAACCTCGCAAGGCCGTACTGGGGGAGAATAGCGCTTGCAGGCATGGGCAGTCTTGTAGTCTCAGGGATGAACGGGTTTCTTGCCTGGCTTGCAAAACCTGCTGTTGACAAGTTATTCGTAGAGAAGAAAGCAGAATACCTTCCATTCATTGCTCTGGGGGTGCTCGCTGCGTATTCAATCAGAGGAATCTTTTCTTTCTTCCAGTCTTATCTCATGCGGTCTGCAGGCTCAAAGATTGTCAGAGACATAAGGGACAATCTCTACCGGCATACTACATCTCTTCCGATGAGTTTCTTCGGCAAGGACTCTACCGGAGCGATGATATCAAGGATAATAAATGATGCAGGCTCGATTCAGGGACTGCTTGCTTTCACAGTTAAAGACCTGTTTGTTGAGACCTGCACGATTATTGTGCTTGTCAGTGTCGCGATGTACATGCGGTGGGACCTGACATTGATAGCGGTCGTTGTCCTGCCCTTGGCGCTCTATGGCGTCTCAAGGCTTGGCAAGAGGCTTAAAAAAGTCAGCATGAGGGTTCAGGAAAAGATATCAAGAATAACAGAGATACTGTCGGAGACTTTTTCGGGGATTAAGATAATAAAGGCATTCAACAGGGAAGAGGAAGAGATATCACGTTTTAAAAGGAACAATCATGATTATTACAGGGAGCTCATGAGGTCTACAAGGATAATTGAGGCGACGTCTCTTATGATGGATATAGTCGCCGGGCTCGGAATTGCATTTGTCATATGGTACGGCGGAAGGCTCGTTGTGGATAAAATTATAACTCCCGGGGCCTTTTTCTCGTTCCTGACCGCGATATTTATGATATACACGCCTGCAAGAAGGCTCGTCGGCGTGCACAACTCTTTACAGCAGGTAAAGGCGCCGCTTGAAAGGATTGACAGGATTTTTGAGGAATCAAGGGAGAAGGAAGGGGGAAAGGAGCTTAAAGGAATAAGCAAGGAAATAGTATTCAACAATGTGTCATTCCGGTATGAGAACACCAAAGATGACGCGCTCGAGAACATAAATCTGAAGGTGGAAAAGGGAGAGATTATAGCTCTGGTCGGCAGAAGCGGGGCAGGCAAGACAACATTTGTTGACCTCCTGTCAAGATTTTATAATCCGGCAAATGGCACTATCAGCATAGACGGAATAAATATTTCTGATGTAACGCTGAAGTCGTTAAGGCAGTTAATCGGGATCGTAAGTCAGGACATAATACTCTTTAATGATACAGTCCGCGCAAATATAGCATACGGCAGAAAAGGGGCGACGGAACAGGAGATGGTTGATGCGGCAAAGGCAGCATTCGCACATGATTTTATACTTGAACTATCTCAGGGCTATGCCACAGTCATAGGAGAAAGGGGGATAAGGCTCTCAGGAGGGCAGAAACAGAGGCTCTCAATAGCCAGGGCGATACTTAAAAATCCTCCGATACTCGTTCTTGATGAAGCTACCTCGTCTCTTGATACAGCGTCGGAGATGATGGTTCAGAAAGCGCTTGAAACACTCATGGAAGGCAGAACTACATTTGTCATTGCGCACAGGCTGTCGACTGTCAGAAAAGCAGACAGAATAATAGTATTTGACAAGGGACGGATTGTTGAATCAGGGACGCACGATGAACTTTTAACTGCAAACGGTCTTTATAAAAAACTCTATGACCTTCAGTTTGATGATTCTAAGGCTGATTTATAGCTTTTTATATTCTATTGCATTATTCTTCATCCTGCCGTTTCAGTATAAGAAACGGCCAAAAGACTTAAGGCAAAGATGGCTCAGAGAAAAGTTTGGAACTTTTAACTTTTCACTTTTTAGCCTCAGCGAACCCGCTGCGGCGGGCAACTCTTCGCTTATCTGGATACATGCAGTCTCAGTGGGTGAGGTCATAGCGTCACTCCCTTTATTGCAAAGGCTCAAGGACAGATACCCTTCCGCAATTTTAGTCCTTTCAACCATCACTGACACCGGGCAGAAAATAGCAATGGGGAAAGCCCCTGAAGGGACAAAAGTGATATATCTCCCCTTTGACCTCAAATTTATACTTAAAAGAACCTTGAAAAATATACAGCCCAATCTTTTCATTACGCTTGAAACAGAACTCTGGCCAAACCTGCTGGCGACACTGAAGCAGCACAAAATTCCTGCTGTTGTAATGAACGGAAGGATATCAGATGACTCATTTAAGGGCTATAAGAGGATAAAATTTTTCATGCGCGGCATTATTGGAAATGTTGACCTCTTTTGCATGCAGGATGCCGTATATGCAGAAAGGATTAAAGAACTCGGGGCTCCGGAGGACAGGATAAGAGTTCTCGGCAGTTTCAAGTTTGATACCCTGCCTTCTTTGCATATTCCTGAGTGGACTAAACTGCTTTCCCATCCGGTTATTATTGCAGGCAGCACTCACAGGGGTGAAGAGGAATTAATCCTTGCTTCTTTTACTAAACTAAAAAAAGATTTCCCTGATTTAACCCTTATTATTGCACCGAGACATCCGGAAAGGTTTGGAGAAGTTGAGGGATTGGTCAAGGCTAAGGGGCTCCCATACGTGAAAAGGTCGCAATTATCAGCTGATTCACCGATTCACCTGCCGACCGATTCACCGTTTCCCTGTATCGCAATTCTTGATGCAGTGGGAGAACTCGCATCAGCTTACGGTGTTTCGGATGTCGCTGTGATAGGCGGAAGTTTCATAGAGCACGGAGGGCAAAACCTTCTTGAGCCTGCCTTCTGGGGAAAGCCGATAATATGCGGGCCGCACATGGAGAATTTCCCTTTTGCGAAAGAGTTCTATGAAAAGGGCGCTGCAATAGAAACCGACAGTTCATCTCTTTGCGAAAAACTAAAAGAACTGCTTCAATCTCCCGAGAAAATGAAATCTATGGGCAACAAGGCAAAAGATTTGCACAATGAAAAGGCAGGCGCAGTTGAAAGGGCGATGAAAGAGATAGAAAGGTTTTTAAAGGAGAAAAAGGGATAAATGTATGGGGATATTTGAATTCATATACCATCTCGGCTATTCAGCCAAAAAACATTATTCCCTCAAACATCAAAAACGTCTTCCGCATAAAGTAATCAGCATTGGGAATATCACTGCCGGAGGAACGGGGAAGACGCCTGCTGTAATTGCAATTGCAGAAGAGGCGAAGAAAAGAGGTTTCTGTCCTGTCATTCTTACAAGAGGATACAAAGGGAAAGCGAAGGGGCCGTGTTTTGTGAAGGATGCAGGATACAAGATGTATGATACAGGATTAAAAACTGGGAGATCGGGCATCGTGCATCGTGAATCATGCATCTTGTATGGTGATGAGCCTGTATTAATGTCCGAGATATTAAAAGACGTTCCTATTGTAAAATGTGCTGACAGATATGCAGGCGGAATGTTTGCCATTAATCAGCTATCAGCTATCAGCTATCAGCCCTCAGCAAAGATTGTTTTCATCCTTGACGACGGATTTCAGCACTGGAAACTTTTCAGGGATAAGAATATTTTGTTAGTAGATGCCGAGAATCCTTTTGACAACAAACGGCTTCTGCCTGTCGGGTTGCTCAGAGAGCCTCTTAAGGAAATAGAAAGGGCTGATATTATAGTCCTGACAAAAACAGAGGGTATCCGTCAGGCAGTAATTGAGGACATAGCTGGAGAAATAAAGAGCTATAACTCAAAGGCTCCGGTATTCCTTTCCATGCATAAACCGGCAGGGTTTGTTAGATTGTCAGGGGAAACAATGCCGCTTGAGTGGGCAAAGGAGGGTCTTTTTTCCTTTTTTGCGTTCTGTGGCATAGGCAGCCCCGAGTCGTTCAAAAAGACTGTCTTATCAGCAGGATGCAGCCTCAAGGGCCTTAAAAAATACAGCGACCATTATTCCTATAAAGAAGAGGACATAGAAGACATCATTAAAGAAGCAAAAACAAACAATGCTGATTGGATTGTGACAACAGAAAAAGACATGGTCAGGCTAAGAGGCATGCGTTTGCCGGAAAATCTTGTTGCCCTTGCAATCAGGTTTGCAATTGACGAGAAGTTTTATGCCGAAGTATTTAGATGCTGAGGGTGTGAATACTTTTTCACTTGATAAAGATTAAGAACTTAAATTACTTCATTAAGATTTAAAATCTGCATAGATTAGGATTTAAATTGATTTATTGGAATTTTAAAGTTATGATTAAATTCTTATGCCGGGAACTTATTTACCTTCGGATTATTTGCCTGTTCTTATATTTTTGATGGCCGCAACGGCCTTCGGAATGGGCGCCTTATTAATAGGTGAACTCCTCAGACTGAAAAGACCATACCCTGAAAAACTTATGCCTTATGAATCAGGCAACCTGCCTGTCGGAGAGCCGCGATACAGGTTCTCTGTTAAGTTCTATATTATTGCTATGCTCTTTGTCATCTTTGACGTCGAGGCTATTTTCCTTTATCCCTGGGCTGTTGTCTTTGACAGGATTGGACTATATGCATTTATAGAGATGCTTATTTTTATAGTGATACTGTTTGTCGGCTATGCCTATGCATGGGGAAAGGAGGCATTTAAATGGGACTGATTGAAAACACAATTTCTCCATCGCTTGTTGAGGTTGAAAAAGGCACAAAAATATTGTCGCCTAATATCGTTATCACCTCAATGGACAAGCTCATCAACTGGGGAAGAAGCTCGTCCTTATGGCCCGTGACCTTTGGGCTTGCATGCTGCGGCATTGAAATGATGACGACGGGATCGTCACACTATGACCTGGACAGGATGGGGGTCATCTTCAGAGGCTCTCCAAGGCAGGCCGACCTCATGATTGTAGCAGGCACTGTTACGAAAAAGATGGCCGAGATTGTAAGAAGGATATATGACCAGATGCCGGAACCGAGATATGTTGTGTCACTGGGGAGCTGTGCCTGTTCAGGAGGCATATTCAATACATACAGCACAGTGCAGGGATGCGACAGTTTCCTGCCTGTGGATGTTTATATCCCGGGCTGTCCTCCAAGGCCGGAGGCATTGCTTGAAGGGATAATAAAGCTTCAGGAAAAGATAAAAGGCGAGCATTTCAGGTGGAGCAGGTGGAGATGAAGCCATTAGAGATTGCAGATAAGATAAAGGAAAAATTCCAGGATGAAGTCCTTGACGTAAAGGAATTCAGGGAACAGGTTGCTGTCACATTAAAGAAAGACAGAATCCTTGAAATATGCAGGTATCTCCATGACGATGCAGCCCTTTGTTTTGACTATCTTATTGATGTGTGCGGCGTGGACTATGCAGGAAAGAAAGAAAAGAGGTTTGAGGTTGTCTATCATCTTTATTCGATAAAGCGATGCCATGCAATAAGGTTGAAAGCAGAAGTGCCTGAAACTAATTCTGAGATTGATTCTGTTACAGTTTTATGGGCTGGCGCAAACTGGCATGAAAGAGAATGCTATGACATGTTCGGGATTATTTTTAAAGGTAATCAGGATCTCAGGAGAGTCCTTATGCCTGAGGACTGGGAAGGGCATCCCCTGAGAAAAGATTATCCGGTGAAGGGGCCGGAGAAGGAATGGCCGGGGTTTCAGGCAGTTCTTGACAGGGCAAAGAGATTTAAGGAATTTGAGTGGCATGGATAGAAAAGGATACAGGATGCAAGATACACGATTCAGGATAAAAATGCGATTAAATATCCTGTATCATGCATCTTGTATCATGAATCATGTGAAACTATGGAACAGATAGAAAAGACATTTGAGACAAGAGAATTAACAATCAGCATGGGGCCTCAGCATCCGGCAACACATGGGGTTCTTAGACTTGTGCTTACCCTTGACGGCGAGACTGTCATTAAGTGCACTCCTCATGTTGGTTATCTCCACAGGGGGGTAGAAAAACTCGGAGAAAACAGGACATATTTTTCTGCGCTTCCCCTAACCGACAGGCTCGATTACATATCATCCATGAACAACAATGTCGGCTATGTAAATGCTGTTGAAAAACTTTTTGGCATTGAAGCCCCTGAAAGGGCAAAGTTTATCAGAACAATGGTAGCTGAGATGGGAAGGATTTCAAGCCACATTATATGGCTTGGAACACATGTCCTTGATATAGGCGCAACAACACCATTTTTGTATGCATTTAGGGAAAGAGAACGCATTCTTGACCTTTTTGAAGCATTGTGCGGGGCAAGGCTCACAGTAAGCTACCCGAGGATTGGCGGCGTGCGGAACGACGTTTCACAGGAATTTCTTGATGAGCTCTATAAGTTTGTTCTTGAATTCCCCAGCAGAATGGATGATTATGAAACACTTGTCACAGAAAACCGGGTCTGGAGGAAGAGGACGGTCGGTATAGGCGTTATCTCTGCTGAGGAGGCTGTCAACTGGGGGCTCACAGGCGGCATGTTGAGAGGCTCCGGCGTGTGCTATGACGTAAGAAAACATGCCCCTTATGATGCTTATGATAAGGTTGAGTTTGATGTCCCATTGGGGAAAAACGGAGATTGCTATGACAGGTATATCGTCAGGATGGGTGAGATGAGACAGGCAAACAGGATAATTAAACAGTGCATTGAAAAACTGCCAACAGGGCCTGTGATGGCTGATGCTCCCAAATTTACACTTCCCCCGAAAGATAAGATATTAAAGGATATGGAACATCTCATACATCAGTTTGTCCTCATAACAAAAGGTCCGATTGTTCCTGAAGGAGAGATATATTCTGCTACAGAGGTTCCTAAAGGGGAACTCGGATTTTATTTTGTAAGCGACGGCACCGGCAAGCCATACCGGATGAGAGTGCGAGCGCCCTCTTTTGTTCATGTATCAATTCTGCCGAAATTATGTGAGGGCGGCTTTGTTGCAGACGTTATTGCAAACATAGGGAGTATTGATATAGTCTTAGGAGAATGCGACAGATGAATCAGTGTTTAGTCTAACAACTAAACACTGATAACTAACAACTTTGGAGAATATGTTTAGCGAAGCAGCGAAAAAAGAACTGAGTGAGATACGGGACGGCTATAAATAAAATGCGGAATTCAGGCATTTTATTTAGAAGGGTTTTAAAGTGAAGATGAAAGTAAAGAAAACCTTTCATTCCCTGACAGGTAAGTTTATCTTATCCATAGGCGCACTTATGATTGTAGGCAGCGCTGTATTTTGGTATTTTCTGATTTATTATGAGGAGCGGGGATTTATCAGGAATGCAGAAAAATACGGTTACTCTTTTGCGGATGTCATCAGAAAAAGCATCCGTTATGGAATGCTCACCTTTCAGCCTCATCTGGTTCAACAGACTGTTGAGGCCATTGGATCTGCCGAGGATGTTATGCGGGTGAGGGTATTTGATTGCAATAGCAGGGTTGCCTATTCTTCAAAGAAGGATGAAAAAGGCATTGTGCTTGACACGGCTAAATCCTTCTGCATGGATCAGTATCCAAAGCATACTGAGATTAGAGAGGCATTAAGCTATTCCGACAAGAAAGACAGAAATGGCTTCAAAGTTCTGAACATGCTTACCCCAATATATAACGAGCCTGCATGTTATACATCCTCATGCCATGTCCACCGCAGAGGAGACAGCATACTGGGCGTCATAGAATCTGATATTTCTTTGTCGGTTATGGACAAGACAACAAAGGAACATAAAATTGCAATGATTCTTTTTGTTTTCGGGTTTATCATTGCGATATCCGTAGTCCTCTGCAAAATCCTCTGGAATACGGTTTCTGTGCCCATAAGTATTCTTACAAAAGGCATGGCAGAGATTGCAGCAGGGAACCTTAATTATACTGTTAAGATAGATACAAAGGATGAGATAGGAGAGCTTGCAAAGTCCTTTAATGCGATGACAGTAGACCTCTCAAAGGCAAAGGAAAAAATTATTGAATGGGCGAGCACCCTTGAAAAAAAGGTTAATGAAAAGACGGAAGAGATCCGGGAAGCACAGGCACAGCTTGTGCATTCAGAGAAACTGGCTTCTCTCGGAAGGATGGCAGCCGGAGTTGCCCATGAAATAAACAGCCCCCTGACTGGGATTGTAACATTTGCTCATTTACTTCAGAAAAAGTTTGACGCCGGGACGCAGGAAAGGGAGGACATAGACGTTATAATAGATCAGGCGAACAGATGTTCCAATATCATAAAGGGACTTCTCGAATTTGCCAGGGCCTCCACAGCTGATAAAACCGCGGTAAACATTAACGATATTCTGAACAGCTCGCTGAACATAGTCCGCAATAAGGCCGATTTCTTCAATGTGAAGATTGTGACAAATTATGAGGAGCAGCTGTATTGTGTAAAGGCGGACACTTCCCAGCTTCAGCAGGTCTTTCTTAATATGATTGTGAATGCTGGGGACGCAATGGACGGAAAAGGTACGATTACAGTTAGCACTAAAAACATAACCGAGAACGGAGGGGATTTTATAGAAATTGAATTCAGGGATACGGGTTCCGGCATCACAGATAAAAATCTGGTGAAGATATTTGAGCCTTTCTTTACTACTAAACCCGTGGGCAAGGGCACAGGTCTTGGGCTTGCTGTCAGCTACGGTATAATTCAGGAGCACGGCGGAAATATTTTTGTGAAGACAAAACTCGGTAAAGGCACAAGCTTTTTTATCAAGCTGCCTGCTAATAAGGAAGTTTTATGAGTAAAGGCAATATTCTCGTTATAGACGACGAAGATATTATAAGAATAAGCTGCAAACGCGCGCTTATGCCGGAGGGTTTTGAAGTAAAAACAGCCCAAAACGGCATTGAAGGGCTAAAGATGATAGGGGAAGAGAAGTTTGATGTTGTCCTTACTGACCTCAAGATGCCGGAGATAGACGGGATAGAGGTCTTGAGGCTGATCAAACAAAGATGGGCTGAGATAGTGGTTATAATTATTATAGGCTATCAGACTGTTGACAACGCGGTTAAGGCTATAAAGCTCGGCGCATATGATTATATTGAAAAGCCTTTTACGCCCGAAGGTATAGTCAGCGTTGTGTGCAGAGCGCTGGAAGACAGAAAAAAGTAAAAGGGGGCTGCCATGGAAAAGAAAGACAAGATATTCACCGGAAGCGGTTACGCAGAGGGACTGATTTCGCCCATGACCGGCAAGGGTATAGAGCTTAATCTCAATGCGAATGCGGCAATGGGCGCTCTTTTTGGGGATAATCTAAGCGAAGGATGGCTGTTGTGACTGGAGAGGATTCATTGTTTTTGCAATTTTGATTTTAAAATTCGGTTTTTTTATTGAGGAGTGTTATGGCGGCAAAAATCCTTGTTGTAGACGATGAGATTATAGCTATAAGAAGCGCTGAAAGAGTCCTGCGCTCAGAAGGCTATGACGTGGAAGGTGTTTTAAGCGGCAGGGAGGCGATGCTCAAGCTTGAACAGAACAATTATGATCTTGTTCTTACAGACCTCAAAATGCCGGAAGTTGACGGAATAACTTTAATCAGATGGCTGAGAAATGTAAAGCCGTCAATCAGGATTGTGGTGATCACCGGCTATCCTTCGCAGGAAACGATAAAAGAAGCGCTTGAGCTTGGCATTATTGATTATGTTCCCAAACCATTTACGCCTGCGGTTTTATCGGATGTGACGCAAAGGGCATTGGAATGGAGAAAATGCGGGTGCGAAGCTGAAAAATCTAAAGAAGAAATTCCGCCTGCAATGCTCAGTGAATTAGACAGGGTTGTCAAAGAATATAAAAACAAACCTGGAAGCCTTATTCCGGTGCTACAGCGCGCTCAGGAGATTGTAGGCTATCTGCCGCCTTTTATACAGAAGCGGATTGGCAAAGGGCTTAATATATCTCCCGCAGAGGTTCACAGCGTTGTATCTTTCTATTCATTTTTCACAATGAAGCCGAGAGGCGACCATAATATCAGGGTTTGCCTCGGGACAGCATGTTATGTCAGAGGTATTGAAGGCGTTCTCGAAAAGATAAAGGATTCGCTGAAGATTAATATCGGAGATACAACTGAAAACAAGAAGTTTTCCCTTGAGGCGGTGCGCTGCCTCGGTGCTTGCGGGCTTGCGCCTGTTATGGTTGTTGATCAGGATACATATGGCGCAATGACGCCCAAAAAGGCCATGGAAGTCATCGGCCAGTATGACCCGTCTTTTACAGGCGCAACAGCAAAAGAAGAAGCAGAAAGACAGCTGAATAAGGAGGTTTAAGATGCCGAGATTGACAGTAGGGGATTTGCAAAAGATAAAGGAAAAGCATAAAGCAGAATTTACATTAAGAGAAGGCGGATACAGGGCAAAGGTTACAGTCCACATGGGCACATGCGGGATTGCAGCAGGCGCAAGAGAGGTAATGACAGCGCTTCTTGATGAAATTGCAAACGCCGGCATAGATGATGTCATTGTCACAACCTCCGGCTGCGCGGGACTGTGCGCGCGTGAGCCTCTGGCTACAGTAGAAATAATCAACGCTCCGCCTGTCAAATACTGTGATTTGAATGCTGAAAAGATAAAGGAAATATTCAGGGAGCATATAATGGCAGGGAATCCTGTAGAAAAATATGCCCTTGTTGTTGGATGCGAGACAATGTACTAATAAACGTGACAGTGAAGAAGTACTGACACTGAAAACCGACACAGACACTGAACACTGATTAAACAGGAGGAATGTTGGAAAAAGTTCGTACAAATTTAATGCTGTGCGCAGGAACAGGTTGTGTAGCAAGCGGCACAGCGAAAGTTAAAGATGCCCTGCAGAAAGAACTTGAAAAGAGGGGGCTTGAGAAAGAAATAAAGATTGTCCTCACAGGCTGCAACGGCTACTGCGCAGAAGGCCCTGTTATGGCGGTTTATCCAGATGAGATCTTTTATCAGAAGCTGACGGTTGAGGATGTGCCTAAATTGGTCGAAGAGCATTTTCTTAAGGGCAGGCCTTATCAGAAGCTGATGTTTAAAGAGCCGGAGAAGAAGACCGCAATACCAATGATGAAGGAAATTCCGTTCTTCAAACATCAGGTACTCAGGGTTTTGAGAAATAAGGGGCTTATAGACCCTGAAAAGATAGAGGAATATATTTCAAGAGACGGTTATCAGGCTGCTGCAAAGGCGCTTACACAGATGACTCAGGAAGATATAATCAAGGTAATAAAAGATTCAGGATTAAGAGGGAGAGGTGGCGCAGGCTTTCCTACAGGGCTGAAATGGGACTTTGCGTCCAAGGTTAAATCCGATATCAAATACATGCTCTGTAACGGTGACGAAGGAGACCCCGGCGCATTCATGGACCGGTCTGTTATGGAGTCTGACCCGCATTCAGTTATCGAAGGAATGATCATAGGGGCAAAGGCGATAGAAGCGCATAGCGGCTATATCTATGTCAGGGCTGAATACCCATTGGCTGTGAAGCGTCTTCATCTGGCAATAGATCAGGCTACAGAGGCAGGGCTTTTAGGAAAGAATATTCTTGATACAGGATTTGATTTTGAACTTGAGATATATCTTGGCGCAGGCGCTTTTGTATGCGGTGAAGAGACTGCGCTTATGCGTTCAATAGAAGGCAAAAGGGGTATGCCGAGACCGAGGCCGCCTTTCCCTGCGCATAAAGGGTTATGGGATAAGCCGTCAGTTCTTAACAATGTAGAAACCCTTGCTCAGATTGCTCCAATAATACTGAACGGCTCTGAGTGGTACAGGAGCCTCGGCACAGAAAAGAGCACAGGCACAAAGGTCTTTGCATTGACAGGAGCTGTAAATAATGTCGGACTTGTTGAGGTGCCTATGGGCATTCCTCTGAGGACGATAATATACGATATAGGTGGCGGCATAAGGAAAGGAAGAAAGTTCAAGGCAGTCCAGCTTGGCGGCCCGTCAGGCGGATGCATCCCTGAACACCTCCTGCATACCCCTGTTACATATGAAGACATTGTTGCAACCGGTGCAATCGTAGGCTCCGGCGGTATGGTTGTTATGGATGAAAATACATGCATGGTGGGAACTGCAAAATTTTTCCTTGAGTTTACAACAGATGAATCATGCGGCAAGTGCCCTCCTTGCAGGGTCGGTACAAAGATACTTATGGATATGCTGACCGACATCACTGAAGGAAGGGGCAAAGAAAGCGACATAGAGACACTTGAAGACCTTGGCAGAGATATAATCGCGACCTCGCTCTGCGGGCTTGGTCAGACAGCCCCCAATCCCATACTTACGACGATAAAGTATTTCAGGGACGAATACGAATCACATATAAAGCACAAATGGTGCAAGGCCGGCGTCTGCCGTGAGCTCACAACATTCCTTATTGATGAAAAACTTTGCAAAGGGTGCGGGGCCTGCCTGAGAGCATGCCCTTCAAAGGCAATAACTGGAGAAAAGAAGATGCCGCACAAGATTATACAGGACCTTTGCGTGCATTGCAGGACATGCTATGATGCGTGCAAATTCAAGTCAATAAAAATCCTGCCCGCAAAATTTCAAGGTGATCCGGCAGAGCTTGAAGCCGTATTAGAAAAATCAAAGAGGGAAGCGGAATGATAGAACTGACAATTAACGATAAGAAAATTTCCGTGGAAGAAGGCACAACAATACTTAAGGCAGCGCAGAAGAACGGCATTAAGATACCGAATCTCTGTTTTGACAAAAGGCTGAGGCCGTACGGCGGGTGCAGGCTCTGCATTGTTGAGGTGGAAGGGCAGCCGAGGCTCTTTGCCTCGTGTTCAACTCCGGCTGCGCCGGGCATGATTGTTAAGACCGATACGCCTAAGCTGAGAAAAGCCCGGCAGACAGTGCTGGAACTTCTTCTTATCCACCATCCGCTTGACTGCCCAATATGCGACAAGGCCGGTGAATGCGATCTTCAGGATCTTGCATACGAATGCGGCAAACCTGAAGGCCGGTTTATAAGACACAGAAAGGCATCTCCTGCTGATGTCAGGGGCCCGCTTATTGAATTGACTGCAAACAGGTGCATCCTCTGCGGCAAGTGCGTGAGAATCTGCGCAGAGCATCAGGGACGCGGGGCTCTCGGGCTGATAGGCAGAGGATTTCCGACGGTTGTCCAGCCTGCATTCGGCGAAATACTTGAATGCGATTACTGCGGTCAGTGTATTGACGCCTGTCCGACAGGAGCGCTTTTGAGCAAGCCCTCAAAGTTTCAGGCGCGTGCATGGTTCCTTGAAGAGAGAGACACCATCTGTCCTTTCTGCGGCTGCGGCTGCACGCTTACGCTTGGAATCAGAGAAGGAAAGATACTGAGGTCGCGGGGCAAGGAAGACAATGGAAGGAGCGAAGGAAATCTATGCGGCAGGGGCAGGTTTGGATTTGATTACATATACAGCGAAAACCGTTTGAAGACGCCTATGATAAAAAAAGACGGCGAGTTTGCATCTGTTTCATGGGATGAAGCGCTCACGCATATAAGCAATAACCTGAAAGCTATAATGACATCTCACGGGCCATCCTCTGTCGGAGCCATAGGGTCCCATAGATGTACAAATGAAGATAACTTTATGCTGCAAAAATTTATGAGGGAAGTTGTCGGTTCCGATAACATAGATTCCTCTGCTGCTTTTGGTTATGCCAAAGTGGAAAAGGCATGGGAGATGGCGTTCGGGCAGAAGGGACATAGCATAGACCTCAAATCTCCTCTGAATAAAGAAGTGATATTTATCCTTGAATCGGATTTGAGCATAACCCACCCTATATTCGGGCTTAATATCTTACAGGCGAAGAGAGAAGGCGCAAGGCTTATTGTTGCTGACAGCAGGGAGACAAAACTTACAAAACACAGTTCACAGGTTCTAAGGATAAAAGCAGGAACAGGGATAGCTCTTCTGAACGGGATTATGAAGGTTATTATGGATAAAGGCCTTTTTGACAGAGGGAAAGCCTCAGCGTATCAGAGGTTCTCATCCCTTGAATCATCATTAAAAGATTACACGCTTGAGAGAGTGTCGGGCATTACAGGAATTCCCGAACAAGATATTTCATCTGTTGCAGAGATATTTGCAAAGGCAGAAAACAGGCTGTTATCCCTTTCTATAGGTGTTTCTGAAAATAATAAGGGAATGGATACTGTTCTTGCTGCAGCAAATCTTATCAATTTGTTGGGTGATAGCCCGGCTTCGCTTCAGATACCGGCTGAATACGCAAATACTTTCGGGCTTTATCAGGCGGGAATAAAGCAGGATTCAGGCAAAAGCGTTTTAGAGATGCTATATGGAGACAGCCCTCTAAAGGCACTGTATATTATGGGGGAAGACCCGGTTGTGACATTCCCTGATAGTTCTGAGATTATCAGGAGACTAAAATCACTTGATTTTTTAATTGTGCAGGACATAGCGCTCACAGAGACAGCAAAATTAGCGCATGTTATACTGCCTGCTTCAAGCTGGGCGGAAAAAGAAGGGACCTTTACAAATGCAGAAGGCGTTGCCCAGAGGCTTCGCAAGGTAGCGGAAACAACAGTTCAATCGCTTTCGGACTGGCAGATCATCAGAAATCTTTCATTGGCAATGGGGAAAGATATCGGCATAAGGGATATTGAAAGGGATATGAAAGATATGAGCGCATTACATGCGTCGCCCCAGACTCGGGCTGCTCAGGGTTATGCATTCAATCCCGCCAGCTATGCGCCCTCTGAAGAGCCTGACGCAGAGTATCCTCTGACTATGGTTGTCAGGGATGTACTGCAGCACTCAGGGAGCATGTCAACAAGGTCTAAGGCTCTGGACCTTGTGGTCTCCGGGGCTCTAATAGAGATAAACGAGAAAGATGCAAAAGAATATGGCATCTCAGATAACAGCCACGTTAAGGTAATGTCAAGGCGCGGAGACATATATCTTAAATCCAAGGTTTCTGACGAGGTTCCACATGGAACGGTTTATGTGCCGGCACATTTTCCGCACAACCGCATTAATGCTCTTACGCACCCCTCATTTAATGGGGGAATGGCCATTGATACAGTTAACATTGAACCGGTAAAGGGGTAATATGTCACTAACATTAGCTGAGATAAAGGTGATACTTAATGCAAATGTCCTAACGTCTAAATTTGATGCAAATACTGTAATTGGAATGGCGTATAGCGCAGATCTGATGAGTGATGTGCTTTCATTTTCACAGACGGATTCTCTTCTTATAACAGGTCTTGTTGACAAGACCGTTGTACGCACTGCCCATGTTGCAAATATTAAGGCAATTGTCTTTGCGAGAGGAAAGGTACCCAATAAAGATACCGTTGCCCTCGCAGATGAAAAGAATATCCCCTTGATGATTACAAATTTTTCCAAGTATGAGTCTTGCGGCAGGTTATATGAAAAAGGGCTTAGGAATTCATATGATGCAAAATAAAGAAACGACTATGAAAGGAGTTTTTTTTTTAACAGGCAAGGACTTTGCCAATGCAGGCGCTGCCTCCTGTGAACTTAAGACCATACTTGAAAAGATGCAAATTGAACAAAGCGCCATAAGGAGAGCGGCGATAGCTGCTTTTGAGGCAGAAATGAACATAATAATATATACGCCCGCAGGCATGATGAAATATTCAATTACGCCGGATTATGTCAAGGTTGTATTCCAAGACATGGGCCACGGCATTGAGGATATTGAACTTGCCATGACTGAGGGCTACTCAACAGCGCCTGATTATATCAGGGAAATGGGGTTTGGTTCAGGCATGGGTTTGCCGAATATTAAAAAGAATACAGATGAGATGAAAATTTCATCGGCGCCGGGTGCCGGCACAACACTTGAATTCATTATAAAGTTCAAGCAGGAAAGGGACAATGAAAATATCCGAGATTGTTGAAGGGCTTTCTTTAGAAGTTAAATCTGCCAATGTAAATCTTGAGAAAGAAGTCACCGGCGGATATGTAAGCGACCTTCTCTCAGATGTTATAGCAAACTGCAAAGAGGGCAATATATGGATAACACTTCAGACTCATCAGAATATTATAGCGGTTGCCACTCTCAGGGAATTGTCAGGCATTATCCTTGTTAACGGCAAAGCCCCTGATGCAGATACTATTAAAAAGGCAAATGAGGAAAGCATACCGTTAATGGCAAGCTCTTTGCCGGCATTTGAGATTGTCGGAAGGCTTTATAACCTTGGTATTAGATGCCGGTAGAGTTCAGGGCAGATCTACATATACATACGTGCCTTTCGCCGTGTGCGGACATAGGGATGACGCCTTTGCGCATTATAGAAAAAGCAGCATCCTTAGGGTTGAATATAATCGCTATCTCTGACCATAATTCTGCGGAGAATGCAGAGGTTGCAAGGAAACTGGGAATGGAAAAAGGCATTAATGCCATACCGGGAATGGAGGTAACCTCTTCCGAAGAGGTTCATGTCCTCGGTCTTTTCAGGCATATTGAAGATGCATTGAAAATGCAGAATATTGTTTATGAAAATCTTCAGCCCGGCGAGAACGATGAAAACGTGTTCGGTATGCAGGTTGTTGTAAATGAGGAAGAAGAGGTTCTTGGTTTCAATAGGCGCCTTTTAATAGGCGCAACAAGGCTCTCTGTTAATAACCTTGTGGAAGCGATACATTCTTTTAATGGCATTGCAATCGCAGCCCATATTGACAGGGAGGGTTTTGGAATTATAAGTCAGCTCGGCTTTATTCCTTCTGATTTAAAACTGGACGCCCTTGAGATCTCTTCCCGTGTGCCGATAGAGGAGGCAGAAAGCAGATTTAAAGAATACAGCCATATTCCTTGGATTGTATCCTCTGATGCGCATAGCCTTAATGATATTGGAAAGGCCTACACTGGCTTTTTTATGGAAGATTCCACATTTGAAGAATTAAGGCTTGCATTTAAAGGAACGGGCGGAAGAAAAATTAGCTGTTGAAGATGCAGGACCTTTCTCTTCATATGCTGGATATTATTGAAAACTCTATTAAGGCAGGAGCAAGGAGGGTTGAAATAATGATAAATGAGGATTTAGAAAAAGATATCCTTTCTATTGAGATAAAAGACAATGGCGAGGGAATAGACAGGGAAACGCTTGAAAAAGTCCTTGATCCATTTTATACAACACGGACAACTCGCAGGGTGGGGCTTGGGCTGTCATTGCTTTCCCAGTCAGCTAAAGAAGCAGAAGGGGACATATTAATTAAATCCGAAAAAGGCATTGGAACAGCAGTCCATGCATATTTTAAACACAGCCATATTGACAGGAGGCCTTTGGGGAATATTGCAGATACAATATTTGTTTTGATAGCCGGCAATCCCGATATTGATTTTTACTATAAACATAAAAAGAATGATAAAGAGTATTCCATTGATACAAAAGAGATCAGGGCTGAACTCGGAGATGTTCCGTTGAATTCTGCCGAGGTTATAAAAATTATAAGGAAAGATATAGAAGAGGGGCTAAGGGAGATAAGGGGATAATATTGTTATGGATGGGCGCAGAGGACAGGAAATATTTTTTTATTCACAGTACAATTTTGAAAAATTTTACAAAAAAGCGTGTTTAAAGACTGAAAATATAATATATAATACCGAGGTTGTTATAGAAAAGTCGGCGCGATTTGATTCCGAGGTGAGGGCATGAGCGATATTTTAAATATTTTAATCACAGAAGAGACCCTTAATATGCTGATGAAGATAGGAATAATATTTTTGAAGATTGCCGTTGTCCTTGGTATAACACTTCTTCATGTGGCTTACGCAACTTACTGGGAGCGCAAAGTAATAGGCCACATGCAGGTAAGGCTTGGGCCGATTGAGGTAGGCTGGCATGGGTTTTTACAGCCGATTGCTGACGGAGTAAAACTTTTTTTCAAGGAAGACATTATACCTGCGAATGCAGACAAGCCGTTGTTCTATCTCGCGCCTGTCATATTCATGGTTTCAGCTCTCACGTCATTATCTGTGCTTCCGTTTTTCGATGGTTTTGTGATAGCTGATATAAATATAGGATTGCTTTTTCTTTTTGCAATGTCTTCTCTCGGAGCCTATGGAATTATATTATCGGGGTGGGCGTCAAACTCCAAGTATTCATTCCTCGGCGGGCTGAGGTCAGCATCACAGGTAATCAGTTATGAGATTGCAATGGGCCTCAGCCTTGTGGGTGTTATGATGATGGCAGGTTCCCTTAACCTCTCTGATATTGTCAGGGCACAGCATCAATATCCCACAGGCATGTTTGCCATTCCTCAGTTCTTGGGTTTCTTTGTATTTATTGTGGCTGCATTTGCCGAGACAAACAGGCTTCCCTTTGACCTGCCGGAGGCTGAAAGCGAGCTTGTTGCGGGATATTTTACGGAATACAGCGGATTCAGGTTCGCGCTATTTTTCCTCGGCGAGTACACAGCGATGCTGATAATGTCTTCTATAGCGGCATTGTGCTTTTTAGGAGGATGGACAATCCCAAAGTTTATTACGGATGCAATGCCTCTTTTGATGAATGTGCCGGGCATTGTGTGGTTCCTGATAAAGGTTTATGCCTTTATGTTTTTTTATTACTGGGTCAGGGCAACTTTGCCGAGATACAGGTATGACCAGCTTATGGCGATAGGATGGAAAATATTAATACCCTTAGCCCTGTTCAATATAGTGTTAACAGGAACGTTGAGGACTATGGGAGTTCTATGACCGTAAGAGAATTTATAAAGACGATATTTTTTGTGGAGATTCTGAAAGGCCTTGCATTGACCCTCAGAAGCATGTTCACGCCTGCTGTAACGCGGCGCTATCCAAAGGTTAAAAGGCCTGTGAAGCCCGGTTTCAGGGGGCTTCATGCCCTTGCCAAAGACAAAAATGGCAGGATGAAGTGTGTTGGCTGCGGCCTCTGCGGAGCTTACTGCCCGTCAAAGTGCATATATATCTACACATCAGATGGCGAAGACCATACAAAGGTTGTGGACAGGTATGAGATAGAAGTGCTCAGATGCATTTACTGCGGGTTTTGCGTTGAGGCATGTCCTTTCGGCGCAATCACATTGAGCGAGCATTACGAGTATTCGGATTATTCAAGAGAGCCTTTTTATATGACGAAAGAAAAACTTCTTTCAAACTGGGACAAATATTTTGCGGGAGAAAAAGGGAAAAACTATTTCAAAAAATTCTGGCGGCCGCTTAGTGAGGATTTCAGGACACCAGAGGGGCAAGCAGTATTCAATAAAATTAAAAATGCAAAATGAAAAATGCATAAACTTTTACGGTGAATCGTTATCAGGTGAATCGGTGAATCGAGAAAATTTATTCACTAATTCTCTTATTTGCCTATTCACCTATTCACCCATTCACCTTTATTGGAGTTGCCATGTTGCCTGAATTGTTTTTCGGATATTTTGCGGCTGTTATAATTCTTCTTTCTGTGATTGTAATAACCAGAAGGAACCCCGTGCACAGTGTTATGTGGATGCTTTTGCTTTTCTTCCATATTGCAGGGCTTTATCTCTTCCTGAACGCGGAGTTTATCGCGGCAATACAGGTAATAGTCTATGCAGGAGCGATACTTGTGCTGTTCCTTTTTGTTTTGCTTCTTCTGAATCTTAGGGAAGAACTTAAAGTAAAAAGATTTGTCGGCGCATGGCCCGCCGGACTTTTTATAACTACTGCTATTCTTGTGATTGTCTTGGGTGCAGTAAAGTCTTTTGTGCCGGGGCCTGCCGGAAAATATTCCATTGAATTTATAAAGCAGGAGACTCATACAAAGGCGCTTGGGAAACTCTTATATACCGATTACCTTTTTCCTTTTGAAATAGCTTCCCTTGTGCTGCTTGTTGCGATTATAGGCGCAATAGTACTCGCAAAGAGAAAGACGAGGAGTAAATAATGGTTCCTTTGAACTGGTATCTGATGCTGAGCGCAGTGGTTTTTATGATAGGAGTTTTCGGGTTCCTTACAAGGAGGAATATCATAATAATGTTCATGTCAATAGAGCTTATGCTGAATGCAGTAAATATCAGCCTTGTGGCATTCAGCCATTACCTGCAGGACATGAGAGGGCAGATTCTTGTTATCTTTATAATCACTGTCGCAGCGGCAGAGGCCGCGATAGGGCTTGCGATAATTATTGCGCTGTTCAGGAACAAGGACACAGTCCATGTTGATGAGATGAATGAGATGAAGGGATGAAAGAGTTGAAAGTTAAAAGTGAGAAGCCAGAGAGGAAGAAGATATGAGTAATTATCTTTTAATCCCATTTCTGCCGCTTGCCGCTTTTTTGATAAATATCCTGTTCGGCAGGAAGTATCTGAAGGAAAATAGCCACTGGGTGTCAATACTTGCAGTTGCAGGTTCATGGATCGTGACCGTGGCAACACTCTTTGATGTTCTTGCGGGCAGGGTTATAAACGAAGACCTCTACTCATGGATTGTTTCAGGCGAATTCAAGGTCTCAGTGGGTTTCCTTATTGACCAGCTTACAGCAGTGATGCTGATTGTTGTGACAACGTGCAGTACGCTTATTCATATCTATTCTGTCGGCTATATGCACGGAGACAAAGGCTACTACCGCTTTTTTGCGTATCTGAGCCTTTTTACTTTCTGCATGCTCATGCTTGTAATGGCTAATAACTTCCTCCAGTTGTATTTCGGTTGGGAGGGTGTCGGCTTGTGTTCATACTTTCTCATTGGATATTACTTTGACAAGAAGTCGGCCTCTGACGCGGGCAAAAAGGCTTTTATTGTGAACAGGTTCGGCGACTTTGGCTTCGGTCTCGGAATAATAATGATATTCCTCACATTTGGAACCATTTATTACGAGCCTGTCTTTTCACAGGCAAAGGGCTTTGCGTCCCAGACAATTAATTTCCTTGGATATGATGTGCATCTTATGACATTGATCGCGCTTCTTCTTTTCTGCGGCTCAATCGGGAAGTCAGCACAGATGCCGCTCCATGTATGGCTTCCTGACGCAATGGAGGGGCCCACGCCTGTAAGCGCGCTTATACACGCGGCAACAATGGTCACGGCAGGCGTCTTTCTCGTTGCAAGGTGCAGTCCGATATTCAGCCTTTCTGAAACAGCGCTGATGATTGTCGCGTTAACAGGGGCCATAACTTCACTCTTTGCAGCTACCATTGGACTTGTTCAGAATGACATAAAGAGGATTATTGCGTATTCAACCATCAGCCAGCTTGGATATATGTTCCTTGCGGCAGGAGTAGGAGCTTACACCGCAGGAATGTTCCATCTTTATACGCATGCCTTTTTTAAAGCGCTTCTTTTCCTCTGCGCAGGGAGCGTAATGCATGCAATGTCAGGAGAGCTTGACCTTCAGAAGATGGGCGGCCTCAAGAAATACATGCCTGTTACATACTGGACTATGCTCTTCGCGTCATTGAGCATTGCAGGCGTGCCGGGCTTTGCAGGATTCTTCAGCAAGGATGAAATACTCTGGCTTGCGTATTCAGGCTCAAGCCCTGTCGGCAAATTTGTGTGGGTTATCGGGACTGTGGTCGCATTTCTTACAGCCTTCTACTCATTCAGGCTTATATTCCTCACGTTCCACGGAAAATTCCGGGGCACGCACGAACAGGAACATCATCTTCATGAATCTCCAAAGGCTATGACAATACCATTGGTGATTCTCTGCATTGGAGCTGTTGCATCAGGGTGGGTTGGGATTCCTCATCTGCTTGGAGGAGGCGCGCATTTCACGGAATTTTTAAAACCTGTGCTCGGGCATCCTGAAGCGCACGGCACACATGCAGAGGAATGGATGGTAATGGCGATATCAATAATCGCGGGGTTCTCAGGAATAGGGCTGGCCGCATTATTTTATCTTGTAAAGACTGATATCCCTGTTATGCTCACGCAGAAATTCAATGCTGCATATAAAATACTCTGGAATAAATACTATGTGGATGAACTTTACAGTTTTATAATCGTGAGGCCGGCAATCTGGACAGCTAAGAATATACTCATTGGTATTACGGATGCAAGGATTATTGAGGCTGTTGTTAATGGTGTTCCAAAAGGGATAGGAGAGTTCAGCCGGATTCTGAGGAAAGTCCAGACAGGTTTGTTACAGCACTATGCAGCGATAATGGCGCTTGGCGTATTAATAATAGTTGCCATGATGCTTCTGAGGTAATATATGGAACAGACAATAATGAATAACTTAGGTTTTCCGATATTGAGCACACTGATATTCCTGCCGGTTGCAGGCGCGGCGCTTTTGCTCCTGATAAGCAGGTCTAATGAAAATCTCATAAAATGGTTTAGCCTTATTGTGAGCATAGCGGCGTTTATTATTTCAATTCCTTTGTTTGCGGAGTTCAATAAGTCCACGCACCTCATGCAGTTTACAGAAAAACATGCATGGATTCCTTCGTTGAATATTAATTATCATCTCGGCATTGACGGTATAAGCGTCCTGTTTGTCCTTCTTTCAACCCTTATTACAATACTCTGCGTTCTTATCTCATGGAATTCTATCAAGGCAAAGACAAAAGAATTTTATATCTCCATCCTGATAATGGAAGGCGCAATGATAGGCGTTTTCTGTTCGCTGGATTTCATGCTCTTCTATCTTTTCTGGGAGGCAATGCTGATACCTATGTATCTCTTGATAGGCGTATGGGGCGGGACTAACAGGATTTATGCTGCGGTGAAATTCTTCCTCTTCACGCTTGTTGGAAGCGTGCTCATGCTTGTTGGAATAATCGTTCTTTATTATCAGGCGGGCGGGACCTTTGACATACTTGAACTCACGACAAAAACATATCCGTATAAATTACAGCTATGGCTCTTCTGGGCGTTCTTTGCGGCATTTGCCGTGAAGGTTCCGATGTTCCCTGTGCACACATGGCTTCCTGACGCACACACAGAGGCTCCGACAGCAGGAAGCGTTATCCTTGCCGCCGTGCTTATCAAGATGGGCGCTTACGGTTTTATCAGGTTCTCATTGCCGTTATTTCCTGATGCGTCAAAGGCAATGACGCCTGCGATGCTTACGCTCTCTGTTATAGCGATAATTTACGGCGCCGTGATATGCCTTGCACAAACGGATTTAAAGAGATTGATCGCATACAGCTCTGTCAGCCACATGGGCTTTGTGACTCTCGGAATCTTTGCCCTGAATTTGCAGGGCATGGAAGGCGGCATACTTCAGATGATAAATCACGGCGTAGTTACAGGCGCATTATTTTTAAGTGTCGGAATGATTTATGACAGGACTCATACAAGGCAGATTGCTGATTACGGAGGAGTCGCTTCTGTAATGCCAGTGTATGCATCCATATTTATGGTGTTTACGCTTGCCTCAATAGGCCTTCCTGCGACAAATGGGTTTATCGGGGAGTTTCTGATTATCCTCGGAGGGTTCAAGGCAAATCAGTGGGCAGGCGTGCTTGCGGCAACAGGGATAATCATAGGCGCAGGTTATATGCTCTGGCTTTATCAGCGGGTATTTTTTATGGAGACAAACCAAAAGGTTGCAGGGCTTGCGGATATTAATTTAAGGGAAATAATAACCCTTCTGCCGATGATTATACTGGTATTCTGGATTGGAGTTTATCCGAATGCGTTCCTCGGCTTTATGCATGAGTCTGTAAAACATCTCCTTGAGAGGGTAAATTCAGGAGGCATGCATGAGGCGGGCATTGCAAAAAATATTCTGGAGATTATCAAATGACAAATCTTACCGGATTCATAATGCCTGACCTTGGGCCTGTTATGCCTGAAATCGTAATGACATGCCTTGCTCTTCTCATCCTGCTTTCAGAGCTTGTGATTAAAAGAAAAGAGACAATTGCATTTTTTAGCATAGTGAGTGTTGCAATAGTTACGTATCTGCTTGCCGGTTCCACAGGAACCACATTTAACGGGATGTTTATAGCTGACGGCTACAGCCTGTTCTTCAAGCTTATCTTTATGCTGAATGTGATTCTCACTGTCCTTATATCAGTGAAATACATTGTAATTGAAAAAGTGAATTTCGGGGAATATTACAGCCTTATACTCTTTTCCACTCTCGGCATGATGCTTATGGCTTCAGCAGGAGACCTGATAACCCTTTATCTCGGACTTGAACTTATGGCGTTAAGCACTTATGTGCTTGCAGGGTTCCTGAGGCATGACATAAAGTCTAATGAAGCTGCAATGAAGTATTTCCTCCTCGGTTCGTTCGCCTCCGCATTTTTGCTCTACGGCATATCAATGATATACGGGCTTACAGGCACAACAGACCTTCATGCAATATCTTCCTATATATCACAGAAGGGACTTTCAGGCAATCCTGTTTTAACGCTGTCCATGATCATGTTTGCAGTTGCCTTCTCATTCAAGATAGCTGCTGTTCCTTTCCACATGTGGGCGCCTGATGTTTATGAAGGCGCGCCTACTTCCGTTACTGCATTTATGTCGGTAGGGCCCAAGGCGGCAGGGTTTGCAGTGCTTGGAAGGGTTTTCCTGACAGCGTTCGGAGCGGCAAGAATTGAATGGACAGGCATTCTTATTCCGATAGCGATACTCACAATGGCTGTCGGGAATATAGCCGCAATTTCACAGACAAACATAAAAAGGATGCTTGCGTATTCTTCAATAGCGCATGCAGGTTATATACTGCTCGGAATAATTGCAGGGACGTCTGAGGGCATGGCAAGCGTTCTGAATTATCTGTTTATTTATGCATTCATGAACATTGGCGCATTTGCAGTTGTGATTATGCTCAGGTCAGAGGGATTCAAGGGAGATAACATCTCTGATTATGAGGGGCTTGCAAAGACACATCCGTTGGCTGCCGCTCTGATGCTTGTATTCATGTTTTCGCTCACTGGGATTCCGCCCACGGCAGGGTTTATGGGCAAGTTTTATCTTTTTATGAGCGCAGTAAGCGCAGGCTATACATGGCTTGCCGTGACTGCTGTTATATTCAGCGCGATATCAGCGTATTTTTATCTGAGGATTGTAATGTATATGTATATGAAAGAACCTAAAACCGCAGTTCAGCTTTCTGCCTCTCCTGGGATAGCCCTCGCGCTTGCAATAACAGTAATCGCAGTTCTGCTTATTGGGGTGTTTCCTTCAAAGGTCATTAGTGTTGCCCGCATAGCAGCAGGATTTTAAGGATAATTGCAGAGGCATTGAAGTATTAATCATATCTGCTCTACAATATAACCCTTCCTTTTCAGCAGCTCTATAATTCCTTTATTCCCGACAAGGTGCCCAGCGCCGACAACAACAAAATAGCTCTCTTTCGTCTTTAAGAATTCTTCAATTTTTAATGTCATAGCTGAGTTTCTTTCATAATAGAGCTTTTCATATATCCGGGCGAGCCGCCTGTCCCCGTTTACTCTTGATGCTATTGCTTCTATGCCTTTTGCATCTCCTGTCAGCCAAGCCTGAAGAAGCTTGTCTGTTTCCTGTTTAAGTATTTTTAAATCTTTCAGCGTATGGAGTAAAAACAGTTCCTGCTCTTCATCGGAAAATCCCGAAAGGAGATTAACCTGATAATCAAGGCTTTCAAGTTCCATTATCTTTTTCTTTCCCGCAGTTTTTTTAAGAAAGTAATTGTCTATCCCGTATTGGGGATTAAACCCCAGTTTCATGAGTTCTATGGATTCCAATGTCATTGCTAAAAACCATGGTTTTTGTTTGCTTATCAGTTCAGCGGGTATGCCAAGCGGCGCTGCCTCTTTTTTAAGGAGTTCGTATGTTTCCTTTGAAACGTGTTTTTCCAGTGTTTCATTCCCCTGATAAAAGGCGCCTGCCAGTAATTTCTGCAAGTCCAGCTTGGCCGCATCATTGATATTTGCCTCTACCGCGAGAATATTTGATTTTTCAAAAGCATCTTCGATTTTATTATTTAAAGGATAAACCTCTTTTTTCATGAAGTGCACAGAGCCGAGCACATAAACCGTTGATGTATTTGACTGAACTTTCCACATGAACGTCTTCTGCCCTTGCGCAATAGCATCGCCGGCATAAAAAGATAAGACAATAAGAGATACTGCTAAGAAAAAAGATAAAAACTTCGCGGCAGATTTCCTCATTCGGGTACTCCTTTAGACATTTTTTATAATTATAGCACGGCATCCGGATAAAGATTGACGGCGGGCATTCTGCATGATATTCTTTATATCAAGCAACGATGGAAAGAGAGGAGACTGCTATGCCTTATGATTTTGTTTTGCCTGATTTGGGCGAAGGTATCACAGAGGGCGAGATACGGAGATGGCTTGTCAAGGAAGGCGATGCCGTTGAAGAGCATCAGACAGTTCTTGAGATAGAGACAGACAAGGCAGTGGTGGAAGTCCCTTCTCCTAAAAAAGGAAGAGTAATCAAAATACACAAAGAGATTGCCGATATAGCCAAGGTGGGAGAGGCATTAATGACTATTGCGGAAGCAGGCGAGACAGTTGAAGAAAAGCCAGTTTCTGTTGTTGGAGCATTGCCGAAAGAAGAGACAGTTGAAGAAAAGCCAAAAGAAAAAGAGAGGCCCAAATCCGTTTCTGTTGTCGGTGTATTGCCTGAAGAAGAGGAAGAAATACTTGCAACGCCTGCTGTAAGGGCATTGGCAAAAGAGCTTGGCGTAAAGCTCGAATCAATAAGAGGCTCCGGTCCCGGAGGAAGCATTACGAAAGATGATGTTACAGAGACATCTGAAAAAGGCAAGAAGGCTGAAGCTGAGTTAGGAGATATAGAAAGAATTCCGATAAAAGGACTCCGCCGCACAATAGCAAAGAACCTTACCTTGGCCCAAAAGACCACTGCGTTTGTCACCGGCATGGATGAGGCTGATATTACCGAATTATGGAATCTGCGTGAGAAGGAGAAAAAAACCATACAAGGAAAGGGCATTCATCTTACTTTTCTGCCGTTTTTCATTAAAGCTATCCAGCATGCGCTTACAGAGCATCCCTTGCTCAATGCCTCTGTGGATGAGGCAAGGGAAGAGATAATTATTAAAAAATACTACAACTTCGGCGTTGCCGTTGACACGCCCGACGGACTTATGGTTCCCGTGATAAAAAATGCAGATAAAAAGACCATTCTTGAACTCGCGACAGAGATTCAGGAATTAAGCGTAAAGGCGAGGGAGCGGAAGATAAAGCTTGAAGAGATGAAAGGAAGCACATTTACTATCACAAACTACGGACATTTCGGGGGGACATTCGCAACGCCGATAATTAATTATCCTGATGTTGCGATACTCGGCACAGGAAAGATTTCTGACAAGCCGTGGGTCAAGGACGGGAAGATTGTTATCAGAAAAATCCTGCCGTTATCGCTTACCTTTGACCACAGGGTGACGGACGGTGTTGATTCAGCAAAGTTCCTGTCTAAAGTGATTCAATACCTTGAAGACCCGGCGCTGTTGTTTATTGAGAGTGCATGAGATAACAAATATTGTTTAATGGCTTTGTGCCGCGCCGCATGTTGAAGGTGGTAAATAGAATCAGCACATTTGTTTCTTCTTTTAATTTTCAAAATATGGGGAGCCTTCCTCTCCCTCGTCTAACCTCTCAAAAGATTCACAATCTCCTGCTTTGCATTTGAATTACGAGAAATAATAGTCTTTAAAGTACTTTGAGGATCGCGATAGTTGAAAAAAAGGTTTGGAGTTCTCAAATAACAACTTATAGCAATGATAAGTGATTCTAAAGAAAAAATCATCACCAAACGTTTCTGTGAGTGTTGGATAGCCTGGTGGAGGCGGAAAAAGAAATTCAAAAGGATGATTTAATAACTCCACAGGATCGAAATCTAAAACCTCTCTCTGTCTGTATGCAATAACTCGTTGGAGCTTTGAACAAGCGTCAATAATTACCTTGTCATCTATGTTTTGAAAATGCAGTATTGTGTAAGGACTGCTTAATGAGGAATTACTACCATATACCATTGGAACATCTGGAGATGTCGGGGAAAGATACTTTAATGTAATGCTGAGATCCACAGGTGTAATGCCATCAATGGCGCACCAAGCATGATCGCTGTCGTCGCTAATAGACGAGATCGGAGCAACTTCGGCAGTTCTAATTATAAAATCACCGAGACATATGGATGAAGCAAGTTTTGCCAATCGAGCTAACGCGAAAAGGTGGATTGCATGCTCTCTGCAAAACCACCCGACATCATTACCTCCATGAACATAACGGGGCTTCTCTGTGTATATGTGGTTCAGCTCTGGTTTTACTTTTACTTTCAAAAGTTCCGAGAAACTCATATCAAATTAATTTCTCTCACGCCGTATGACAGATAACCCGTTCATATCCGAACCTATTTCGTATATCCCGATTCTGGCATAAAAGCCAGTCCCCTCCCGATTTCGTGACTTGACTATATCCAATGCCTCCCCCTGCTGTCAAGAAAGACACACGGCTGCCCTGTTTTACTCCCTGAAAATATTGTAATCGTAAATTTGATTGTGATGGCCAATGAAGCGGAATTCTACTGTATTTTTCCCTGTGAATTTGAATACAATTCTATAATGAACGTCAACCCTGAAGCTCCAGACATCGTACCCTCTTGGATGAAGCTTTTCCGTTCTAAGAATTGGATTAAAGGGATTTTCTTTGAATAGTTTTGTCTTTTCTTCTGCCTTAGTCTGAATTTTCTTTGGGAGTTCAAGAAATAGTTCATCAAAAGTGGCAGTGGTGTAGATTTCTGTCATGCCTTTTTTATGATTTCAAGAAGGGACTTCCTCTTTGTTATACGGCCGACTTTGTGGTCTGCTTCAGATTTCTTCAGGGTCTCGATAAAATCTTTCTTGTAGAGGCCAACTGCATTGCAGAATGCCTCATAGTTTTCTTTTGTTATTTCAAATCTGACCCTGTCTTTTGTTACTTTTTTAAGCTCGGCAGATAATGTTTTTTGCATTTATTATCCTCGTGTTCACTTTGCAAGCGCCTTCAGAGCTGGGCGGTATTTTTCAATGAATTCATTCACCTGTGAGACGAATTCCCTGTCTATCCCCTTGGGATATTTTTTCTTTTTCACAGGTTCAAGAACAATCCTTTGGCCGGATTTATCCATCGTGATGTCCAACTCAGCGCCCGCAGAGAGCTTCAGTTTTTCAATCATCTCACGCGGGATTGATACTCCCTGACTATTTCCTATAGAGCATAATTTTCTGTGCATATTATCTCCTCTAATGTTATAACATGATTATAACAGAAAAGAAGCCGGTTTGTTTATCAGTTTATATGAGTTCGGGTTTTGTATGTTCGGTGTAGTATAATGAAACTTATGGATAACAATATGAGCCTTGATTCTCTTTTTAAGCCGAAATCAATTGCCTTAATCGGTGCGGCGCATACAGAAGAGAAGCTCGGCGGCGTGATCCTTAAGAATCTCCTCAAATTCAAAGGCAGTGTTTATCCTGTTAACCCGAATTACAGCGAGCTTATGGGTTTAAAAGCGTATCCCTCTGCCCGTGATATTCCGGAACCTGTTGACCTGACAATAATCATGAGGCCTGCTGCTGAAGTCCCGCAAATACTCAGAGAGCTTGCAGGCAAGGCAAAAAGCGTGATAATTGCGAGTTCCGGATTTGCGGAGATAGGTGAGAATGAAATTCAGAATGAAGTTATAAAGGCAGGAAAAGAAATTGACGCGAGAATCCTGGGCCCAAACTGCATGGGCATATACAATCCGTCTCACAGGCTGGATACATTTTTCCTTCCTGATGAGAGGTTGAAAAGGCCTAAGAAAGGAAATGTGGCTGTTGTATCGCAGAGCGGCGCTATTTTGAGCTGTCTGCTCGGTGCGCTTGAAACGTCAAACACAGGCGTATCAAAGGCAATAGGATACGGCAATGCAATAGATATCAATGAGGCAGATATATACGAATACCTTGCTAATGATAAAAGTACCGGTGTCGTGATTTCATACATTGAATCACTGGGCGATGGAAGGAAGTTCATTGAAAAGGCAAAAGTTTTATCGGAGAAAAAACCTCTGCTCATTCTAAAGGCAGGCAAGGGCGTCAGCGGACAGGCAGCGGCATTCTCGCATACGGGAAGGCTTGCAGGGAAATACGAGGTCTTCCATTCAATACTCAGGCAGTTCGGAGTAAGGGAAGTGGAGGACTTTGATGTGCTCATTGATGCGACAAAGGCGCTCGCTTATTACCCCTCTGTATCCCCCCTTGCCAAGGGTGGAATTAAGGGGGGTGGCGACAGGGTTCTTATCATTACAAATGGCGGAGGCTCCGGAGTTTTGGCTGCTGATGAATGCATGAGGCAGGGGCTTGAGGTGGCAAAACTGCCGGATGATAAAGCAGATAAACTAAGAAAAATATTTCCGCACTTTTACGGAATCAATAACCCGATTGACCTCACTGCACAGGTGATGGATAAAGATTATGTTACGGCATTGAATGAATTAAAAGACGACTACGATGGATTTTTGGTTATTGCCCTGTCAAATGTCCTTGGGATTACAGAGAGGCTTCCTGAAATGATAAAAGCCTGCAGGGCGAATATGAATAAACCTATAGTTTTCCATATCGCCCAGAGCGGCATATCCAAGAAACTGACCGCTCTTCTTGAAAAGGCAAAAATCCCTGCCTATTCCTCGCCTGAAAAGGCAGCAAGGGCGTTAAAGGCACTTCTTTAATACTCAATTCAGAAAGGTCTTTGTCCGTTCTACTGATGGATTTGTAAATATCTTCTCAGGTGGGTCTGTTTCAACAACAAAAAATCAGAATTTCTTGGTGAACTTGACCACTATACGGTCGTTCTCTTTCCAGCGGCCGAAATGTGTTTTTTCACCGCCGTTGAACCACTCATAGAATGTTTCTATGGATTTCCCCTCTTTAAATTTACGCTCGTAAGTCATGCGGTGAGTGTTGTCCTTTTTGGAGATGTTATATACAGCGCCGTAAGACATCTTATTCTTGTCGTTAATATCAACTTTCTGAAGTATGTATATGGCATTGCGTCCAAGGCGCGAAGACCGCTGGTTTGCAGGATAGTCAGGGTGATTCTGGTCTTCAAGCACCCATTCATTTGAATATTCAACAATGAGCTTGGCAGAATCTATGGCATCAATCTTCATGAATGTATTTAAGTCGTATTCGCTTCCAAACACATAGTTAATATAGGCGTCCTCTTTCCTGTTCTCAGGAATCTGGCATACGCCTTCGCCGTGCCACTCCCATTTGCCCTGCACCGTGGAAAATCCTGCTGCGAGAATGCCGCCCTTGATATACTGTTTTTCATAGTGGTTGGCGCTTACGCGCTTAAGCACGGGATTGGGCAGATAGCCTTCATAAGCGCTTACAAAAAAATCAACGCCTTCAACAGTCATCTTCTGCTTGGCCATAAAACCTGAATCAGTCAGATGGTGCCGTATTTTCTTTTCTGTAATCTGATAGTCTGTGTCAAGCTGACCTGTCAGATCCGAATCAACAATGTCATAGTCGCCTTTGCCTGCGCTCCACCGCGCAGGTTCCGGAGGATACCTTGATTTCTGAAAATAAGGCATCAGCCTAACCTCTGTGCTGTTATTGCCGGTGTAGTAATATGTCCATGACGCCTGCCAGACTCCCAGTTTGTCGGGGTCTGTGGGATGGTCAGCATCATACTTTGCGATGCGCTTTGCAGGAGAGTAAAGAGTGCTTATTCCGTCTTCTATATATTTATATCCGAAAATCAGGTCTGAGGTTTCAAATTTTTTCTTTACATATAACTGCGAGAAATATGCTATCCGGCTTGGGCCGTACTGATCCTTTTCAGAGCCGTACTGAAGAAGTAGGTCAACTTTGATTTCATATTTCATCACCTCTATCCACGTATCCATTAATAACTGTGTGTAGAACTGCCTGAATTTTGTATCGTCTCCCCTGCCCTGGTCCTGCTGTTCATTGTGCTTTGTGAAATTATATCCTATTGCGTTCCAGGTCCATTTCGCCTGCTTGAAGGCATTATAGAGAGGGTTTTTTTCTTCCTGTTTTACAGGCTTGTCCGACGACAGTAACGCATCAAGGTCGTCAACCTTCGGGGTTTTGTCCTGCGCAAAAACAACTGTTGAAGACAGGACAAATATGATGGCTGTTAAGCAGAATTTTATAAACGGCATACCATTTTATCCGTAGTTTCTATAAGACGGTTTCCTAAAATCTTTGAGATATTGAGGAAGAGTTTTGAAGTGATGAACGGGCTCAGGCGGCGCAGCCTCTCAAGTGTTTTCCAGTCAAGCGATAAGAGCTTTGCATCTGTAACGGCAAAGACATCAGCTGTTCTCGGCTGACTGCTCACAAGCGCAATCTCGCCAAAAACGTCTCCGGACTCTAATTTGGCGATAGCCTTGCGCTCACCATTAACAGCCTTCGATACAGACATTTCACCGTCTACAACAAGATACATTTTGTCTCCTGCATCACCTTCACGTATTATCTGCTCTCCTGCCTTAGCGTCCCGCATGTGGGACATTAGAATCAGACGCCTTATCTGGAACTTGCTCAGCCCCTGAAGCAGTAATGACTGTTTGATGAGCCGGTCTCTCAGCGCAAGTCCTATAGCATCCCACAGGGTGATAAGGCGCACAGATGAGAGTGTTAGAGGCGTTATGAACAGTTCTGTGCCGAAAGCAACAATCATGACAAAGGCGCTAAGGGCGCCAAACTGGGCTATCGGAACAAAGTTTGAGAAAACCAGAGTGCCGAAACCTACGGCTAAAGATACGCTCGATATAAATATGGGCCTGATTTCCGCAAGAAGGGTATCTTCAAGCGCGCGTTTTTCATCGCCGTATTTTTTCAGGTTCTGGTTGTAGAGAACCATAAATACAGTGGTGTCATCAACAGCAATGCCGATGGTAACTGCGGCAACCATAACTGTGCCTGCATTCAGAGGGATGCCGGCTATTCCCATCAGGCCGAAGAATATAGTAACCGGAAGAAGATTAGGGATTAAGACAATAAGCCCTGCCTTCCATGACATAAAAAGGAACGCCATTATTGCGGCTATCATTACGGCTGTTGAAATAAGAGATGTGAGCTGTCCTGATATGAAATTCTCAGCGGCATCTGCAATTAAAACTCCTTCACCTGTAACAAGGATGTTGGTGTATTTGCCATAGCGGCCGCTGTTTAAGTCCTTTTTGATTTTTCCGATAATGTTATTTAATTCGGTAGAGGAATTAATATTATGACGAACCATGATATTGACTTTAGAGTAATCTCCGGAGACGAACCGCTCTATGTCATTCCGCTGGAAAAACAGCAGGTATTGTGATATCAAATTATCAGAGTCGGGAACCTTATGAAATGCAGGGTCTCCGTTCTGCATCCCTTTGTTGACAAGCGCTATGTAGTCGGGGAGGCTCAGCACTGTATCGAATACCTTGAGGTTTCTCAGATATGCTTCAGCCTCCTCTATCTTTTTAAGGCTGGCTGCATTTTTAAAATCACCTGTATCTTTTTCAAAGACAATATAAAAGATATTCTGTCCTGACAGATTTTCATGCATCTTGTCGGCAGCCTTTACAATGGGAGAACTCTTTCTGAAATATGATATGACATCATTATTGACATAAATGAAGGCTGTAGCAGCCAATGAAATCAACAGGACAGAGGAGCTTGAGATTATGATTCTTTTCCTGTAATGAATGCCCCAGTAAACTACCTTATGCACAATCGCAGTCAGGAGTTTATTGCCTTTGGTATCTTTATGGAACCCTCTTGCCATGATGGATTTACCAAAGAACCTCAGATAAACAGGAGTCATGGTTATTGTCACGAAGAAGTTCAGGAGAAAACCTATGCCTGAAGCTATGCCGAAATCCTGAAGGATAACTACATCAGTGAAGGCAATAGACCCGAAACCGATAACCGTAGTAAGCGCGGTTAAAAAGAATGCTATGCCGAGCTTTTTGCCTATGCCGACAAGGACAGCCTCCCTTGGAGACTCGCCCTTTGAAGTGGCCTCAAGGAACTCGGCAACCATGTGGGTGTCTTCAGTTGCTCCGATGACTATCATGATTGCAGGGACAATGGCAGTAAGAGGATTTATAGGCACGCCAAAAAGCTTCATGAATCCAAGTGTCCAGCAAATGCTTATTGCCGCATTGATAAGAGGGACTGTTGCCCCGTGATAGTTGCCAAGCGTCAGCATTATGGTTAGAAGCAATGCTAAAACTCCGATTGGCACGAGTACAAGCTGGTCATCAACTATGTACTCTGACATTGAAGTATTTACATACGGAGCGCCTGTCTGGAATATCTCCTGAAAGTCGCCTTTATATTCGCTTGTAACCTTTTCTATGTCTTTTTTTATCTTGCTGTCAAATTTGTCGTCTTTTTTATCCCTGCTGAGATACAGGGAGATAACAGTGGATTTGCCGTCAGGAGAAATGAAATTTTTGTGAATTACCGGATTTTCAATGGCGTCTTTCTGTTTTGTGAGAAGTTCCTGTGGATCGCCGGGTATTATGTCAAGGAGCGGAGCCGTATCAATCATGCCCTGCTGTCCCTTGATGTTATTGATTGTAAACAGGCTTTCAGCTTTTTCTACGCCTTTGAGGTTAGCCAATTGGTCAAACATCAGGCGGAGGCGGGTGAGCTTATTTTCAGTAAAAAGATTGGAATCTCTTACATAAACAAAAGAAAGGACATCAGAGCCGAAGATCTTTTTAGTCTCTTCATATCGCTTCTTTTCCGGCGTGTCCCTTGCCATGAACCTGTCGCTTGAGACATCTATCTTCAACTGAAGCGCTGGTATGGCAAGGGCAATAGTCAGTAAAGCGGTAATAAGGATTATAATCCACGGTTTGTCATATGAAAATCTGACAAGTTTTTCCATGTTTTCCTTATAGCCCCCTTTTTATTTGAAGCTTGTTACTGCGCGTTCCGTGAATATTGAATCCTCTATATTGCCGTCTATTTTTCGGTCTACCAATCCCATCAGTGTCTGATGTTTGTTCTGATGGTGTTTCATTAATACCTTGTCTGCGCGCATCAGCTTTCCTTTTATTGGTTTTACATTATGCGCAGTCTGTGTCTTGAGAAGTTTCATGCTGTGGTCATAGAAATCCACCTTCAGGGTAACAAAGGTGTCTGTTGTAATCCATAAAATCCGTTTTGCATACCCGGTAGTCTTCTTCTCGTCTTCTGTTGACGGCAGGGATTCAATAACATAGCAGTCCTGATTGTCGCATTTTTCTTTCTTTAAGACAGTGTATGTATGCGTCTCAAGTTTTTCAGGCCTGAGGTCTTCATAGGAAAAATCAGTGCCCATGAAATATCCTTTTTTATTGCCGCCTGCGATTCGTTTGAGTTTCTGGCCGTATGCCGGTATGTAGAGCCACTGGTCGTCTTCCCTGTCTTTTTGTTCCCATGTAAGCAGAGCTGTTCCTCTTATATCGGCAGGCCCCTCAAAGCGGGCAAGATATTTAAAAAGCCCTGCATTGTCTTTCTTGGCATAGCGCTTTAATTCGCGGGTTTCCTTATTGTTTGAACTGTCAATCAGCACCATCTTTATATTCTCATATTCCTGAGCTGCTTCGTGCCTTTTCTTCTGTTCTTTCATGATATCAAGTCCTGAAAGCTCCCCTGAAAAGACAGGCGCGGCGATACACAGAATGTACGAAATCAAGATCATTAAAATTTTCATATTCCCCTCCATTTTAGAGTTTTATAGAGAATCTTTAACCCGGTAAAATTCTACCATAACATTTCACTAAAAGCGAACTCATTTTTTATCGGTTGTGGTAAACTTTACCCATGACATTAACCGATGATTCTATCCTAAAAAATACAGCCTTTTTTTTGGAAAAGAACAAAGGAAAGAAGGTGTTTGTTGAGCACGAAGTAAAAAGGTTTTTAAGGAGTATAGGACTTTCTGTGCCTAACGGGATATTTGTAGGCAAGGACGGCTATATCCCTTCTTCAAGCCTTGCTTATCCGCTTGCTGCGAAGGTGTCATCCGCAAAAATAACATCAAAGAGTGACGTGGGCGGCATCAGGTTAGGGTTGAAGAATGATGCTGAGCTAAAGAAGGCTGTCTCAGAACTGCTGAGAATTGAATATGCAGAAGGCGTGTTTGTAGAGGAGATGGCCCCGGAGGGAATTGAGGTCATTATCGGAGGTGTGACTGATAAACAGTTCGGGCCTGTTGTGATGTTCGGTCTCGGAGGAGTGTTTGTTGAACTTTTCAAGGATATTGCCTTTGCAATTGCGCCTTTAAGAGAGGAAGACGCGTTCTGGCTTATTAAGCAGGTGAAGGGATATAAACTCCTTGAAGGCTTTCGCGGGAAAGCTGCTGTTGATAAAGATGCGCTTATAAAAACAATCCTCACGGTATCTGAGATAATGGCATCAGGAGATGTTGAAGAGATTGATTTGAACCCTGTGGCGCTTTATCCAAAGGGCGCAATGATTCTTGATGCGAAGATGGCAATTAGAACTTAGTGTTAGAGATTAGTGCCAGTGTGAGTAATTCCCTCAAAGAACTTACACTCTCCACTGTTACTTACACTTATTTCAGCGCTTCGTAAACCTTTCCCACCATTTTTTCAGACGGTTTCAGCGTCTTTTCGCCAGGCTTCCATGAGGCGGGGCAGGCCTCATCTGTATGGGCTGCAAGATGCGCGTTGGCCTGTATTTTCCTTAATATTTCCTCTGCATTTCTTCCGACATTGTAAAAATTCACCTCCGATGCAAGCAGTTTTCCTTCAGGGCTTATGATAAAGGTCCCTCTCAGCGCATGTCCTGTTTCCTCGTCATAAACACCGAACATCTTTGAGAGTTTTGCCGTGCGGTCTGCGCCCATCGGGAATTTCACTTTTTCAAGCATTTTCTCTTCCCTCTGCCATGCAAGATGAACGAATTTAGTGTCGGTGCTGACCGTGATAACCTCTGCATTTTCTTTTTTAAGATTCTCATACTGATCTGCCAGATCAGCAAACTCGGTTGCTCAGACGAATGTGAAATCAGCGGGATAGAAAAAAAGTATGGTCCATTTTCCCTCTTTTTTAAATATCTCAAGACTTCTTTCTCCAAAGAAATTCTCAGTCGGCTCAAATGTATCAATCTTAAAATCAGGCACAGTCTGTCCGACTCTTAATCCGCAGCATGTTTCACTCATATCACACCTCCTATAGAAAATTGTAAGCTGGGAATCTTTAAATGGCAAGAGAGGTAATGGTGCCGAAGGCGGGATTTGAACCCGCATGGGTTGCCCCACACGCCCCTCAAACGTGCGTGTCTACCAGGTTCCACCACTTCGGCATTCTGATATACTATTATAAAAACAGCGATGTTTTCAACTCCTCTATACCTCAAATGCATCCTTGATATGCTCTATCTCGTTTTTTGTCCCGTTTAAATTGATGCTTATGACATCGAATCTTACAGCGCAGTTTTTCTTCTGATTCTTCAGGTATAACAGGGCAAGATTCTTCAGCTTATGTTTTTTCCGTGAGCCTACGGCCTCAAACGGATAACCGTATGCATTGCTTGAACGGGTTTTAACCTCAATAAACACAAGTATCTCTCCGTCCTTTGCAATGATATCCAGTTCGCCGATTGGAGTCTTGTAATTTCTTGCGATTATCCTGTACCCATTGTCTTTAAGGAATTCAGCGGCGAGGTCTTCACCCTTACTGCCAACCTGTTTCATTAGCTTCGAGTCTCCTGATGAGTTTTGGGATTCCCTCTATATCTTGGATTTCTTTCTGGCATAGCATTTTCAGCAGTTCCCTGAATGCTGAGAATTCTTCCCACTGCCCGTTCAGGTGCCTGCATAGAGCTTTATTGAGGCTTTCTCCTTTTTCATCCCAGTCAAGGAGTATTATCACACGGTGAAACTTATCCGAGACCGCTTCGCAAAAGTCGTATATGCTCTGACCGCTGTGAAGCGTGAGTATCTCTCCCTGAAGCCCGAGTTCCCTGAGCGCAAGCGCATCTCTTTTCCCTTCAACTATTACGGGGATGTCTTTGTTGCGTTCGCAGAGGGTTTCAAATATCTCGCGCAGCCTTGACGCCCTTTCCATGTTGTCTGTTAACTGGCCGTTTCTCTGGATATTCATGATTCCGTACGCCCTTTATTCATATTTTACCCTAAAAATCAATTGACAGGTAAAGCATAATTAAATTACTCTATCAATACACTTATGAAAGAAAAAATCTTAAAGGCCTTTGAAGAAAGCATAAAGGTCAAGGAACAGTTCATAAAAGAGAATATTGACGCTGTAATTGAAGTGTCAAAAGCAATAGCCGACACATTTAACGACGGCAGAAAACTTATTCTCTTTGGCAACGGCGGCAGTTCAACAGACGCTTCCCATATAGCTGCTGAATTTGTTAACAGGTTTAAAAAAGAAAGGCCGAGCCTTCCTGCACTTGCGCTTAACACTGATATGGCAGTCATTACTTCTATTGCAAATGATTATGATTATTCTGATGTGTTTGCAAAGCAGCTTAAGGCGCTCGGAGAAGAAGGCGATATTGTTATTGCCATAAGCACGAGCGGAGGCGCTGCCAATGTACTTAAGGCAATGGACGTGGCAAAGAAGAAAAAATTAAAATCCGTAGCATTCACCGGAGCCAAGGGAGAAAAATTCGCGGCAAAGGCCACATATGCATTTATTGTCCCCTCTGATAACACCCCGAGAATTCAGGAAACCCACATAACGCTTGGCCATGTCCTCTGCCAGATGGTGGAGGAGATACTTTTTGAGGCGCCAAGAAAAAAATAAGCCAAGGATTATATTCGGTATTGATCCGGGCAGTATTGTCTGCGGCTATGGGATAATAAAGACAGTCCAGAGTCCAGGGTCCATCCCGAGACACATCGGGATAAACTCAAACACCGACACTGTCTATGTTGCATCTGGAAGAATAATGCTGCCTTCTAAACAGCCGCTGAATGTAAGGCTGAAAGAACTTTACTCCAATCTTACAGACATCATAAGAGAATATTCCCCCCATGAGGTCGCCATCGAAAAAGTTTTTTTTGCAAAGAGCATAAAAGCTGCCCTTGTCCTCGGACAGGCAAGAGGCGCGGCGCTGGTTGCTGCAGCTTCATCAGGCCTTCCTGTTTACGAGTACAGCGCGCTTGAGGTTAAGAAGGCAGTTGTGGGCTACGGCAGGGCAGAAAAACATCAGGTTCAGAGTATGATTTCAAAAATACTGAATCTGAAAACCAAACTGTCTGCGGACAGCGCAGATGCGCTTGCGCTTGCATTGTGCCATCTAAATACAATGAGAATCTTAAAGTAAGATGCAAAATAACAGCAATTCAGAAAGCGGGATTATAGATGTTCTTCCTGACATAAAGATATCTGCAGAACCGGAAGATCTAATCTGTTACGGCTTTGATGCATCCGGAATTGAAAGCCGTCCCTCGGCAGTTGCCTGGCCAAAAAACACAGAAGAAGTTGTCAGAGTGATGCGGTATGCCTTTGATAATGAGATTTCTGTCACGCCGAGAGGCGCAGGCACAGGCATGACAGGAGGCTCCATTCCATTGAACGGCGCCATTGTATTAAGCCTTGAGAAGATGAACAAACTGGTAGAGCTTGATACGAATAATCTCAATGTTGTTGTTGAGCCCGGAATTATAAACGGAAGGCTGCAGCGTGATATTGAGCATCTCGGCTTTTTCTATCCGCCTGATCCCGCGAGTATGAATTTCTGCACAATAGGCGGAAACGCGGCAAATAATGCCGGAGGCCCGAGGGCATTGAAATACGGCGTCACAAGGGATTATGTGATGGAGATAGAAGCGGTGCTGCCTGACGGCAATGTGATAACAACAGGGGTGAGGACAACAAAAGGGGTCGTGGGCTATGACCTTACGAGATTGCTCACAGGCTCGGAAGGCACGCTTGCAGTGATAACAAAGCTGCGCCTCAGGATTCTTCCTTTGCCGGAAGATGTTATCACTCTGCTTGCTATGTTTGACAGCCTTGAGGCATCAGGTTCAGCAGTCGCAAAAATAACGGCATCCAAAATAATACCGAGGACTCTTGAGTTTATGGACGCAGGGACAATCGCTGCGGTAGAAAATTTCAAGCCTGTGGGAATTCCGAGAAATGTTGAGGCGCTTCTTCTCATTGAACTGGACGGGCATCCGTCAGCAATAACAAAGCAGGCGGAAAAGATAGTAGAGATATGCGAAGCGCTCAATGCGGATGTAAAGATGGCAGAGGACGAAGCTGCACGGAATAAGCTCTGGGAGGCAAGACGGTCAATATCGCCGGCTCTTTATCACTTGAATCCGACAAAGATAAATGAAGATATTGTTGTGCCGAGAGATAAGATTCCTGACATATTAAAAAAGCTGAGAGGGCTTTCAGAAGAAAGCGGCATACAGATAGTGAATTTCGGACATGCAGGAGACGGCAATATCCATGTGAATATCATGGCCGATAAAAATGACGCTGAAAAATACCAAAAGGCCCAGTCTCTTGTAAGAGAAATTTTTGATATGACTCTAAGCCTTGGAGGCACTATCTCAGGGGAGCACGGCATAGGAATCACAAAGGCTCCATATCTTGGCATGGAGATAAAGAAACATGAGCTTGAGCTTATGAAGGGAATAAAAAACCTTTTTGACCCTAAGAATATCCTTAATCCCGGAAAGATTTTTATATGAGCATTAAAACTTCTGCAACCGTGTTAATCGAAATCCGGATTAGAAATGCTTTTTCGCTCCACTCCGGCAGGAGAAGGCGAAACAGTAGAGAATTGTGTCGGCTGTGTGCCGTCCTTAAAATACTCCTTTAAAGAGGTTGTGGTTTCTTCTTTTGACAGAAGGCCTGTTGACGGGTCAATCGGATACACTACAATGCCTTCCGGCACAGAGAAATCAGAAGATTCTGCGGTGTTTGATGCATACTTCATGAAGTTCAGCCATATCGGTGATGCCGCCCTTGCCCCTGTTTCCTGAGAGCCCAGAGGCCTCACATCGTCGAACCCCACCCATACAGACGCAGTGATGCCTGTTGTATATCCAACAAACCATGCATCCCTGTAATCATTTGTTGTGCCTGTTTTCCCTGCGGCAGGTTTGCCTAAAGCCTTTATTCTCCACCCTGTCCCATAATTTACAACATCCTGCATCATTGATGTTATGAGAAACGCTGTCTGATTGCTTATCGCCTGCATCCCTTCGGGCTCGTTGCTCTCAAGTATCTTACCTTTTGAATCAGTGATGTATTTTACTGCCGTGGGTTTCATTCTTAGTCCATTGTTGGCAAATACACTGTAGCCTGCGCAGAGTTCAAGCGGAGTTACGCTCAGACTGCCAAGAGCAATGCTTAAGTTATGCGGTATATCGCCTTCAAGCCCGAGGTTGCGTGTGAATTTTATAACTTTATCAACCCCCACTGCGTCCACAAGCTTCACTGTTACCACATTTCTTGAATATGTAAGCGCCTCACGAAGCCTTGTAGGCCCGTAATGCTTGCGGTCATAGTTCTCAGGCGTCCAGTCACCCTTTGGCCCGCCTTTATATGTGACAGGCTCGTCATTTATCATGGACGCGGGCGTAAACCCATTATCCATTGCAGCAGCGTATATTATCGGCTTGAACGCAGAGCCGGGCTGGCGTTTTGCATAGATTGCGCGGTTAAATTCGCTCTTGGTGTAATCATAGCCTCCGATAATTGTTCTTATAAACCCTGTTCTCTGTTCAATTGCCACAACTGCGCCTTCCACTTCAGGTTCCTGCTCAAGGGCAAGGCTGACCTCTTTCCCTTTTGCGCCCTTAATCTTCACCTTAACAATATCCCCCGGTTTGAGTATCTTTGTCAGATTAAATCCTTTTATCGCTGTAGTTTTCTTTGTTTTTGAATCCAGAAGAGCGCTTGCCCACTGGGCATCTGCTATTGACAGCTTGCCGATAATCCCCCTTGTCTTAATAACAGCCTCAGTTTTGCTCACTTTAAGGACAAGCCCTGATGTTATGTCATCGCCTCCTCCGATTGTGGTGCTGTGCATATCTTTGCTCTCCATCTCTTTTTTAACGTCTATATCCTTCTTATGCTCTACAGGGCCGCGCCATCCTCTTCTTTTATCAAGTTCCCTTAGTCCTTCCTGAAGCGCTTTTTGAGCGGCAGCCTGCATTGCCCTGTCAAGCGTAGTATAAACCTTCAATCCTCCCTTGTAGACTGTCTCTTCTCCATACTTTTCCTCCAGATATTTCCTGATATATTCAATGAAATAATTATTTGACTCTATACCCCTTCTCAGGGTTGAGAGATAAAGGGGCTGCTTTGCCGCCTTCTCCCTTTCAGATTTTTTGATGTATCCTTCTTCTTCCATCCTAAAAAGCACTGTCTCCTGTCTTTCTTTTGATTTAGTCAGGTTGTTATAAGGAGAATATGTGGAGGGCGCCTTTATAAGCGCAGCTATCATTGCCGCCTCCGGCAGAGTCAGTTCTCCCACGGATTTCCCGAAATATACGCGCGATGCCATCTCAACACCATATGCGCCATGGCCAAAATATATCTTGTTCAGATAAAGCTCCAGTATCTCCTTTTTATCAAGGTTCTTTTCCATCTTTATTGCAAGGGACACCTCCCTGACCTTTCTTTTAAATGTTTTCTCAGGGGTGAGGAATACAATCTTTGCGAGCTGCTGGGTTATTGTGCTGCCGCCTTCTTTAAGTCCGGCATGAAGAATGTCTTTTAAAACAGCCCTGCCGATTGCAATGTAATCTATGCCTTTATGATTCCAGAACCGTGAATCTTCAACGGCTATAACCGCGTCTATAAGGTGTTTTGGCATTCTGTTCAGAGGGACAAAAATGCCTTTTTCAACCTTGAGTTCTCCGATAAGCGTGTCATCATCAGCGTATATCTTTGTGCCTGACGTAGGCTTGTACTGTGTGAGTTCTGCAATGGAAGGAATTCCTTTTGCAAACGCAAAATACCCGCCGGCGGATACGCCGGTTATTACTGAAATGATTAACAGAAAAACAACAGCCCGTGCTTTCATATTTAAATTGATTATACCTCTGACGTAAAAGCGCTGTCAAAAATCAGGGGACTGAACAATCTTTATAGCTTCTTTCAAGTCAACTGCTCCAGAATAAATAGCCTTGCCTGTTATCACACCCCAGAGATGCTGAATCTCTTTTAAAGCTATTAGGTCTTTGATGGAAGACACGCCGCCGGATGCAATTACAGGTATGCTGACGGTTTCAACCATTTCTTTCATGGCAGGAATATTCGGGCCTGAAAGCATGCCGTCCCTTGATATGTCGGTGTAAATTATGCCTGCTGCTCCGACCTTTTTCATTTCCCGCGCAAGGTCTTTTGCATCAGTGCCTGTAATCTCAACCCAGCCTTTTACTGCGGTCTTGCCGTCTTTGGCGTCAATGCCTGCAAGGATTCGGCCCGGATATTTATTGCAGGCGTCTTTCATAAGGGAAGGTTTTTCTATCACCGCTGTTCCGAGGATTATTCTGTTAATGCCGAGGGTGACAAGTTCGTCTATTTTTTTTATATCCCGTATGCCTCCTCCGACTTCTATGTCAATTGATACGGATTTCCGTATTTTTATTATTGCATCAAGATTTTTCTGGCTACCTGTGAATGCGCCGTCGAGGTCCACAACATGAAGGAGTTTTGCCCCGCATTCCTCCCATCTCCTTGCTGTTGATGCAGGGTCATTGGAATATATTGTTACCGCATCTTCCTTTCCCTGAAGGAGCCTGACGCATTGCCCGTTCTTTAAATCTATTGCAGGAATAACAAACATAGATTAATATAACATAATGTTCAGCGGTCAATGGGTCAATGGGTCTCTCCTCGGCGAGTCGCCCGAGGCGACAATGGGTCAATGGGCTAAAGGGTTAAAAGAGAGGTTCCCTCTGATATTTGAACTCTTGAACCCCATATTGCTTTCGTTTGTTGTATCATTATCTTTCTTCGTATTTGTCATGCTCCCTCAGGATGCTTCCTCTTTCAACATCCCCGAAAAATTTGAATATGACCTCACATGGACAGGCGTTAAGGCAGGCACAGCCACGCTTGAGATAACAAGAACAGGCAATGACATAAAGATTGTCTCTACGGCACAGTCAGCCAAATGGGTTTCTGTTTTTTATACTGTTGACGACAGGGTAGAAACCTTCCTCACAAAGAAATCCTCATTGATGTTTGTCGGAGAGCCTGTCAATTACAGGCTCAGGATAAGAGAAGGCAGGCACAGAAGAGACAAAGAAGTAATTTTTAACTCCGGCAATAAAGTTACATACATAGACCATATCAATAATGAGAAACAGAATTTTGATGTGCCTTCCCTTATATTTGACCCTCTGTCAAGCTTTTATTATCTCAGGACGCTGAAGCTTGTTGTCGGAGAGCCTGTTTATGTAACCATGTTTGACAGCAAAAAAGTCTGGAACGTTGAAGTGCAGGTGCTCAGAAAGGAGAAGGTAACGCTTCCCACAGGAACGGTAGATACAATCCTGATTAAGCCGTTAATGAAATCAGAAGGAATATTTTATAAGAAAGGCGACATCTATATCTGGCTGACAGATGATGAGAAGCGGATACCTGTAAAACTCCAGACAAAGGTCGCCATAGGCTCCATCAATGCCCTGTTGACAGGAGGAAGATATTGATACCTGTCTCAATTGTAATCGTAACAAAAAATGAAGAGGCAAATATTGAAGCCGCGCTTGACAGCGTAAAGGATGCCGCTGAAATTGTTGTCATTGATTCGTTCAGTTCGGACAGGACTGTTGAAATCTGCAGGAAATACACGGATAAAGTATTCCGGAAAGAGTGGGAAGGATATGCAAGGCAAAAGCAGGCGGCGGTTGACCTTGCCGCAGATCCGTGGGTTTTTATACTTGACGCCGACGAAAGATTTACGCCTGAATTGAAGGCAGAGATTATAAATGCAATAGAAGAAAATAGGCATGACGGTTTTTATGTGCCGAGGAAAAATTTTTTTATGGGCAGATGGATCAGGCATGGAGGATGGAGTCCTGATTATACATTAAGGCTGTTCAGGAAAAATGCAGGCCGTGTTGAGGACAGGGAAGTGCACGAGAAGGTAGTTGTCAATGGGAGCGTATCGTACCTTAAAAATCCACTTGTCCATTATACGTATAATTCTGTTTCTGATTATTTAAAGCGGTTGGATAGCTATTCCACGCTTGCGGCAAAGGAACTTAAAAAAACCGGAGTCACGCCTAATGCGCTGGACTTTCTTATTCGTCCGCCGTTTACATTCATAAAGATGTTTTTTTTCAGGTTAGGGTTTCTGGACGGCAGATACGGTTTGGTGCTTGCAGTGCTTTACAGCTATTACACTTTTCTGAAATATGCAAAGACATGGGAGTTGAAGTAGAAGAGATGAATATATTGGGAGTTAAAAATCAGAGGTTTTCAATTTTCCACTTTTAATTTTAAACTTCTAACTTTTTGTTACGCAGTCCTGCAGCCTGCGACAAGAGTCAGTTCGGGAGAATTCACCTTATACGGCAGCTTTTCTCCCGAGTGAGAGAGAATCCCGCGCTTCATCTCAACAACAGACGGATTTTTGCATCCGAACTTTTCAATCAGAAACTGAGCGGCAACTTCGGGTTTAATAATATCGCCGCAGGTAAAAATATCCACAGCCGCATACCCGTATTCCGGCCATGTGTGGATGGAGAGATGAGATTCAGCTATAACTACCATGCCGCTTATTCCAAATGGACTGAATTCGTGGAAGGATACATCAATGATGGTTGCCTTGGCCTTTTTTGCCGCTGAGACCATTGCATTCCTTACCTTGTCGAGGCTTTTGAGAATTTCAGGATTACAATCCTTAAGCTCCACTAATAAATGTTTACCTAAAGCATGCAACCCTCTACCTCCATGTCAGATTTTAATCTAAAGAGCTTCATTGCTCTCTTAAGCTAAATAAATTACAGCAACATGAAATTTTTGTCAAGATTTTTTTAGCCTTTGAATAAAAAATATTTTCTAAAAAGAATCTCAGGAAAATCACCGCTTCACTTTTATGTCTCATTACGATATATTATACACAATAATCAGACACTGTCATTGCGAGGAGAATGTATGCTTGATGCACGATTTATAAGAGGGAATATTGATATTCTAAAAGCGATGCTTGAAAAACGGGGGTATGGATTTGATCTTTCAGAGTTTTTATCGCTCGAAGCTCAAAGACTCGCATTATTAAAAGAATCTGAAGAGTTGCGCAACAAAAGAAATATTGTCTCTGAACAGATTGGGAAATTAAAAAATCAAAAAACAACAACTGAGGCTGAAATGGGGGCTGTTGGATCTGAATATGTCTTTGGTATAGATATACAAAAACAAAAGTCAGAAATGAGAAGAGTCTCTGATAGAATTAAAGAAATAGATGAAATTCTACGTGGTATTGATGAAAAAACAGGACTGTTTTTACTAAATATCCCAAACATCCCTCACGAATCAGTCCCCGCAGGAAAAGACGAGGCAGGGAATGTTGAGATACGAAAATGGGGCGCTACGAAAGAATTTGATTTCCCTCCATTGAATCACTGGGACCTTGCAGCGATGCTTGACATTATAGACTTTGACAGGGCATCAAAGATTGCGGGCGCAAGATTTTCATTGATGAAAGGCATGGGCGCAAAACTTGAAAGGGCGCTGATGAACTTCATGCTTGACCTGAACACATCTAAAGGATACAAGGAAATATTGCCGCCATTGCTTGTTAACCGCGAATCCATGACAGGCACAGGACAGCTTCCTAAATTTGAGATGGAACTGTTCAAAACAGCAGACCCTGAGTTCTATCTCATTCCGACCGCAGAGGTCCCTGTGACAAACATTCACAGAGATGAAATTTTGAACGAGAGCGATCTGCCTATCTACTACACCGCATACACTCCGTGCTTCAGGCGCGAGGCAGGCTCATACGGAAAAGACACAAGAGGACTAATAAGACAGCACCAGTTCAATAAAGTTGAGATTGTAAAATTCGTGAAGCCCGAAGATTCATACAGTGAACTCGAGAAGCTTACCAATGATGCGGAGGACATCCTTCAAAGGCTCGGCCTGCCATATAGGGTAATTGCCCTGTGTACAGGAGACCTTGGTTTTTCAGCGGCAAAGACTTATGACATTGAGGTCTGGCTTCCGGGCCAGCAGAAATACAGGGAGATTTCTTCATGCTCAAATTTTGAGGATTTTCAGGCAAGAAGGGCGAATATCAGATTCAAGCGTGAAGGAAAGAAAGGAACGGAATTTGTTCACACGCTAAACGGCTCTGCGCTTGCAATCGGAAGAACTGTCGTCGCCATCCTTGAAAACTTACAGCAGAAAGACGGAAGCGTTGTGATTCCGGAGGCGCTGAGGGAGTATATGGGGGTTGAGGTGATAAGATAAGGCTTAAAAGTTAGTCTGCGCCTGTTAGTTCTAACCAATTCCCTCTATAGTAATAATGAACAGAAGATCCTTTTTCTATAAAGGCATCGTCTATGCCCTCATGATCGATTGGTGGCGGTTTAAGACCCCCGTATACTTTATAATGATCCATAATGAATTTTTTTCCAACAACAGTGATTGCACGAGAATAACCGATTTTCCCACCACCAATCCCTTGCAAAAACGTCTTGTCAGGCATTTCTGCAATTTCAGATACATTTTTTTCAGCGCCACCCCAAAATATTAGAATGACTGATACCATATTCTTGGAACACAATATGGCCCAATCGGACCGCCCCTTTTTGGCAAATTCTCCATGAATGACATTATGCGGCTTAGGATTATCATACGTTTGTGGGATTGTACATCCGCGCATTTGAAGTTCACGTATTATATTTTTAGGAAGTTCAGAAAGTGCTGTAGGTGCAAGGCGTTTAGTTTGCAAATCTGCAATATCCCATTCATCTTTTGGTTTTTCCCCATAAACTGTGGACAACAAGCCGAACGTCAGTAATGCAATTAAGAAAATACTTTTGCCCATTTATTCCCCTGTAAAAACTTAACTATAAATCCTGTAAGAAATTTGGAAGTAGCAATCGAATTTAGACCAATTTCAAAACATAAATTTAAGCAACCGCTAATTCTTGCTGGTTCTGGATAATGATTTTCGGATTCGGATTTTTGGGAGGGACAGGCAGTCCTTTTTCTTTTAATAGATTAATGTGTTCTCCCATTCCCCATTTTGCTTTATAAAGGCAGTCTTCAATAGAATGCCCTATGCCCGTGAAACCCTCTAAATCCGGAGAATAAAATCCAAAATAGTCAGGCTCATCTGTAGCCTCAATCACCAATGAATACTCTAATTCAATCATTTTACACCCCCGATGCTTCTACTTCTTTATGCCTGCTGCTTTTAGTATAGCATAGCAAGTTCCTGTAGGAACCTCTTTTGAGCCGTGAAAATCCACCCTAACCAACTTGTCCCATCCGGATTTCCCATAATATCTTATTGACCCTTTTTCTTTAACAATTCGAAAGCCATTTGATTCTAACAACCGCACAAGTTCGCCGAATCTCACTTTCTTCCTTCCAGTATCATTTCAATCTGCTCTATTATCTCTGTCGCTGTTGCACTGTCTTTCAAAACAACATTTTTCTTCGCATTAACGCTTATCTTTGTTGTCTTGCCCGTAATTCTTTCAAGCTCTATATAAATCTTCAATCTAGCGGTTGTTGCTGAAATCTCCACGCCGTTTTCTATTTTTTTCTTTCCTGCCTCTTTTATCCCCATCCTTTTCAAAGCTGCATGTACTGCGCCTTCTACCTGTTCAAATGAGAAAGTCACAGTCTTATATGCGACATTTGTAACCGTATATGCAACACCGCCGCTTGCGCCTGTTAACAAGACGCTCGCACAGCCTGATGATAGAAGCACAATGCACAGAAGCAGACAAAATGGAGTTGCCTTGGCCCGCATGGTATTTATTATCTCATATCAACCGAGAATTTCAAGTGATAAATTTAAATGAGAGCGAAGAATGCAGAAAATTTTGGAGGCGGCGAGCGGATTTGAACCGCTGCATAAAGGTTTTGCAGACCTCCCCCTTAGCCACTTGGGTACGCCGCCATCTTGAAGTTCGGAGTTCAGAGTTAAGAGTTGCGAGTAAAGCTCCTGACTGCGAACTAAATACTCCTGACTAATATGGAGCGGGAAACGGGGCTCGAACCCGCGACCCCAACCTTGGCAAGGTTGTGCTCTACCACTGAGCTATTCCCGCATAAAAAGAGTTAAGAGTTACATCTGAAACTTTCAACGTTTAACTCTTAACTTTGAACTTTGAAGCTGCTCTTAACTTCTAACTGATTCCTGATGTATACTATCAAGAATAATGAAAAAAGGGCTTGTTTGTCAATATGCTGTATCCTGACCTTAAAGAGTTTAAGTCTCTATACGGAAAGGGAAATCTCATCCCTGTCTATAGGGAAATCCTTGCTGATTTTGATACCCCTGTCTCTGCATTTTTGAAGATTGGCAAAAGCCCTTCCTTCCTTCTTGAGAGTGTTGTCGGAGGAGAAAAATGGGCAAGATATTCCTTCCTCGGAACAAATCCGTCAAAGGTTATAAAGGGCCGGGGAAAGAAGATAGAGATACGAGAAAGAGGCAGAAAGCCGGTTGTATTTGAGGCAGATGACCCTGTGGATGTGCTTAAAAAAGAGATAGCTCTTTACAAGCCTGTTGATGTCCCGGGGCTTCCGAGATTTTCAGGCGGCTTGGTCGGATATATGGGCTATGACATGGTAAGATTTTTTGAGCGGGTTCCTGACAGCAAAAAACCCGGCATTGATCTGCCTGATATGTTCTTTATGCTTGCTGACACAATGCTCATATTTGACAGTCTTAAGCAGAAGATAAAGATTGTCTCTAATGCGTATATAGACGGAAAAAGCCCTGCAAAGGCGTATAAAGAAGCAGTGGAGAAGATAGATGCAATAACAGATAAGTTGAAGAGTTCAAGGGTTCGAGGGGTCAAGGGTTCAAGGGGCAAAAATATAAAACAGAAATTCACGTCAAGTTTTAAGACGAAAGAGGCTTTTGAGGAGGCTGTGCTTAAGTCAAAAGAATATATTGCGGCAGGCGATATATTTCAGGTTGTGCTCTCGCAGAGGTTTGAGAGAAAATCTGATGTTGAGCCTTTTGATGTTTACAGGGCGCTGCGTGTGGTAAATCCGTCTCCTTACATGTATTACATTGACACAGGAGACACGGAGATTGTCGGCTCATCTCCTGAGATACTTGTCAGGGTTGAGGATAAGAAAATTGTCCTGAGGCCTATTGCAGGCACAAGGAGAAGGGGCGAAACAGAGGCAGACGATAAGGCTCTCGAAGAAGAACTTAAAAAAGACCCAAAGGAAATGGCAGAGCATATAATGCTTGTTGACCTCGGAAGGAATGATGTCGGCAGGGTTGCAGAGAAAGGTTCTGTTAATGTGACAGAGTTGATGGCTGTTGAAAGATACAGCCATGTGATGCATATGGTGTCTAATGTTGAAGGAGACCTTGAGAAAGGACTTGATGCGTTTGATGTGCTCCGGGCATGTTTTCCGGCTGGCACTGTTACAGGCGCTCCGAAGGTTCGGGCTATGGAGATTATAGATGAACTTGAACCGATTAAAAGAGGGCCTTATGCCGGCTCTGTGGGATATTTCAGTTATTCAGGGAATATGGATACATGCATTACGATAAGAACGCTTATAATAAAAGACGGGAAGGTTTATGTTCAGGCAGGCGCAGGGATTGTTGCTGATTCAGTGCCTGAGAGGGAATACACTGAGACAGTGAACAAGGCAATGGGGATGATGAAGGCAGTGGATATGGCGGAGAGAGGGCTGGGTTAAGGTATGCATATTAAAGCCGGGTATAATATCTTCGCTCATTCTCGGTCTATCGCCCTTCCCGATTATTATCGGGACAAAATAAAACCGCTCAAATATCATATCCGGCTTTCACCAAGAGGAAGTTTATGCTATTAATGATTGATAATTATGATTCCTTTACCTATAACCTCGTCCAGCATCTCGGGGAAATTGGAGAGGATATAAAGGTTTTCAGGAATGACAGGGTTACGATAAAAGATATTGAAGAATTAAAACCTGAAAAGATTGTTATTTCTCCGGGGCCGTGCACTCCTAAAGAGGCGGGAGTTTCTGTTGATGTCATAAAATACTTTGCAGGCAAGATTCCTATTCTCGGCGTGTGTCTTGGGCATCAGGCAATCGGCGCTGCATTCGGCGGAGACATAATAAGGGCGCCGAGGCTCATGCATGGAAAAACGTCCATGATACATCATGACGGGAAAACAATTTTCAAAGGTATTCCAAGCCCATTTGAGGCAACGCGGTATCATTCGCTGATAATTAAAAAAGAGACACTGCCTGATTGCCTTGAGATTACCGCATGGACTGATCAGGATGAGATAATGGGAGTGAGGCATAAGGAATTTATAGTGGAAGGCGTGCAGTTTCATCCTGAATCGATACTTACAAAAGTCGGGAAAGACCTTCTCAGAAATTTTCTGAAATTGCATTATTAGATTGCGGGGGAAAGATGGATATTAAGGCTTATGTTCTAAAAAAGGCTACGGCGGCCAAAGAAGGCGCGAGGCATCTTGCAAAGGCGTCCTCTAAAGAAAAGAACAATGCGCTTTTAAAGATGGCCGCTGCCCTTAAAAAACGCAAAGCAGAACTAATAAAAGAAAACAAAAAAGATATTGCCTTTGCGGAAAAGAAAGGGCTTTCAAAGGCAATGATAGACAGGCTTGCCCTGAATGACAAGCGCATAAATGAGATGGCTCAGGGATTGATTGAGGTTGCAGCGCTTCCGGACCCTGTAGGAGAAGTGATAAAGATGTGGCAGAGGCCCAACGGGATGGTTGTCGGGAAGATGCGCGTTCCTATCGGAGTGATAGGGATCATCTATGAATCAAGGCCCAACGTTACTGCAGATGCAACGAGCCTTTGCCTAAAGGCAGGGAATGCGGTAATTCTGCGCGGAGGCTCTGAGGCAATAAACTCCAATAAGGCGATTGTGAAGATACTGAGGGATGCGGCAAAGAGCAAAGGGCTTAATGAAAACGCAATAACATTTATTGATATACCTGAAAGAGAAGCAGTTATGGAGATGCTTAAGCTTGAGGGGCTTATTGACCTCATAATCCCGCGCGGGGGCGAAGGGCTGATAAGAACAGTCACGGCAAATTCAAGAATCCCGGTGCTTAAACATTATAAGGGCGTATGCCATGTGTTTGTTGACAGGGACGCTGACCTTAAAATGGCTGAGGATATATGCTTTAATGCAAAAGTCCAGAGGCCCGGCACTTGCAATGCGATGGAGACAATGCTCATTGACAAAAAGATCGCAAAGGCATTCCTCCCTTCAATGATTAAGAGGTTTAAAGATGCAAGGGTTGCTCTTAAGGGATGTCCTGAGACAAGGAAGACAGATAAGTCCATCGCTGCCGTGAAAGAAGATGATTTTTATATGGAGTATCTGGACCTCATCCTGAATGTGAAGGTTGTCAGGGATATGGATGAGGCAATAGAGCACATCGCAAAATACGGCTCTGCGCATTCCGACGCTATTGTTACGGAGAATTATGAGAAGGCGATGCGCTTCCTGCGTGAGGTTGATTCATCCGCTGTTTTCGTTAATGCATCCACGAGATTGAATGACGGGTATCAGTTCGGCCTCGGCGCTGAGATAGGGATATCAACTGACAAGATTCATGCAAGGGGGCCGATGGGGCTTGAAGAACTCACATGCACGAAGTTTATAGTGCTTGGGGATGGACAGATTAGAGAGTAGGTGAAACTTCTAAAAATAGATTTCAATGAAATTCAGAAGGCAATGGAGGATGTCTCAAGGGATGCATTTGACTACTTTCTTGACCTTGAGACAGGAGAGATTAAGACAATCTCCGTTGATGCGCTTGAAGGAGCAAATAGCAGTCTTTATAGAGGCGATGAACTGATTGATGAATCCTCGCTTGAAGCGTATGACATGCCTGAGTGGATTGAGGATGAAGTGGAGTTTGCAATAAGAATATTCTCTGAAAAGCAAAGATATGTCAGAATCCCGGAGCGCGAGTCTAAGGAAGTATATGCTCTCATGAAAAAATTCACGGAGGGGATTGATGAACTCAGCCCGCACGATGCACTTTCAGCCGCTCTCAACAGCCCGGATTCATTCAGCAGGTTCAAAAAGGCTCTTTCCGCTTTTCCTAAACACAAAAAGAAATGGTTTGCACTGAATGCAGGCGCAATGAAAAAGACAATAACAGAATGGCTTGAATCAATCGGCATAAAACCAGAGCAGAGTTACCACTAACCAACTGCCTTGACAATACACTCCTTTGCATAATAATGTAACTGCAAATCTTATTTCGGAGCAGAATCAAGATATGAAACTGGGCATATTCGGCGGGACATTTAATCCAATTCACTACGGGCATCTCAAAGCCGCAGAAGAGGTGAAGGAAAAACTCGGTCTTGACAGGATTATCTTTGTGCCGTCAGGCAACCCTCCGCTTAAGGATAAAGAGCTTGCAGACGCAAAACACAGATATAAGATGGTAAAGCTTGCCATATCTAAAAACCGCTCCCTTGCTGTTTCTGATATTGAATATAAAAAGAAAGATAAATCTTATTCCGTAGATACCATTGAAAAGCTGCGCTGCATTTATCCCGGCGCAAGGCTTTACTTTATAGCAGGCATTGATGCTTTTATTGACATTCCTAACTGGTGGCAGCCTGAGAGGCTTGTCAGCCTGGCGGATTTTATAGTTGTCTCAAGGCCGGCTATTAAATTCGCAGGCCTTGCCTCTTCACCATATTTGAGGATAAATAGAGGCATTCTTAAAAAGCTTGATGATGCAAAACTGCAAACCTGCAAAACAAAACTAAAGAGCGGCAGGGACCTAATAATGCTGCATATCACGCCTGTTGAGACATCGGCAACCGGCATCAGAAAGCTGATAAAGCGCGGGAAAAGCATAAAATACCTATTGCCAGAAGAAGTTGAATCCTATATAATTACTCATAAGATTTATAAAAGCTAAGGAGGATAATCCTTTAATAAAAAGTAAAGCCAAAGCCCTTGCAGCAGCGAAGATAGCAATGGAAAAGAAAGCCGTGGATGTGCTTGTCCTCGAGTTGAAGGGCGTGTCCATTATTGCAGATTATTTCATTATCTGTTCAGGAGAAAGCACAACTCAGGTCAGGGCAATTGCTGGGGCAATAGAAGAGAACTTTGCAAAAAAAAGTATCCGTCCTGCCGGAATTGAAGGGCTGAATTACAGCCACTGGGTGTTAATGGACTACGGAGATATCATTGTTCATGTGTTTGAAGAAGAAACAAGGGCCTACTATCAGCTTGAAAAACTCTGGCTTGATGCGCCGAGAATACATGTTGAGGGAAAGGGCCATAACTGACAATGGGTAAGATCGCAATATTTATATTCATACTTTTTCTTGCCGGGCTTGGGGGATTGGCATATGTTAACCAGGAAATCACAACAATCAAAATACCTTTTGGCGATGCGTATGAGACTTCCAAGATAGCACTGATACTCTTTTCTTGTGTCGCAGGCGCGCTTGCGATGCTCGTTGTCTTTACTATAAGAGACACAAAACGCTTTATAGATAACCTTCAGTATCAGCGCAAACAGAAAAAAGAGGCAAGGGTTCAGGAGATGTATTCAAAGGCGCTGAATGCACTTCTTGCGCATAATGAGGATGAAGCAAGGGAATCGCTTGAAGGCATCCTTGCAGAAGAGCCGAAACATCTTGACGCGCTGCTCAGGCTTGGCGACATCGCATCTGCCGAAGAGGAATATCAGAAGGCAACAAGCTTTTATAACAAGGCCTTTGCTTCCAACCAGCAGAACCCCGAGGTGCTTTTCTCTCTTGAAAACCTGATGGAAAAAACTGGAAGGTGGGCAGAGGCGCTGAATTACATAGAGAAAATCCTTGACATAGATACCGATAACCTCAGCGCTCTCTACAAAAAGAGGGCTATTCTCGAAAGGGATGAAAAATGGGACGAGCTTGTTGAAGTGCAGAAGACGATATTGAAACATGAGCATACGGAAAAAGACCGGCAGAGGGAGCAGATGAACCTCCTTGGGTATAAGTATGAATACGGCCGCTACAGCCTTGAACGCGGGGATATTGAAAAGGCAAAGAAACTGTTCAAGACACTGCTCAGGCTGGATGCGGATTTTGTGCCGTCGTACATAGGGCTTGCCGAGGTAATGCTCAGGGAAGGCGAGTCAGAGGATGCCGTTGACTTTCTTGAAAAGAGCTATGAGCAGACAGCGTCCCTGATAGTTCTTGCAAGGCTTGAAGATTTGCTTATAAGCATTGGAGAACCTGCAAGGCTCATAAGGCTTTATGTCAACAGCCTGTCAAAGAAGCCTCAGAACCATGCGCTGAGATTTCTGCTTGGGAAGCTTTATTTCAGGCTTGAGATGATAGACGATGCATTTGAGACATTTTCTTACGTTGATGCAAGCGGGATGGCGTCGCCTGAACTTTATCAGATAATGGGCGACCTCTATCTCAGGCGCAATCAATGCGACAAGGCAGCAGTGGAATTCAAAAAAGCTGTGGATATGAAAATAGCGTTCCGGCTTCCTTACTGGTGTTCAGCCTGCGGCTACTCATCGCAGGACTGGTCCGGCAGGTGCCCGAGCTGCAATAACTGGAATACATATACGTTCAAACTTCATGGGTCAGGAAAAATTTAACAAGACAGCGGTAGTTTTAGATACAAGCCTTTTTGTAAATCCGGAAGTTCGCGAGAGCTTTGGCAGGACACCTACAGAGGCGCTTGAAAGCTTCCTGTTTTTAGCATCCCAGATTCCTCACCTCGAGTTCTTTATGCCGCCATCCATATTTGAGGAGCTCCTTAATTTCATAGAACCTGAAAAAATATCAGGAGACCTGCTCGTGGTTCTTCAGCAAAAACCTCCCAGGAAACATGAGCTTACATGCCCTGCATTTCTGCTCTATGAATTGATAGAAGACATGAGAGAGAGGATTAATAAGGGTCTCAGAGTTGCAGAGAAAGCTGTAAGGGGTGTTTCAAAAGCAGGCGAAGAAGAGACTGTTAAGGACATGAGGAGAAAATACAGAGAGGCTTTAAGGGAAGGGATTATTGACAGCAAGGAGGATGTGGACCTCATTCTGCTTGCCCGGGAGCTTGATGCGCTGCTTGTAACAGCAGACCAGGGGATAATAAAATGGGCTGAGAAATTTGGGATTAAATGGCTGGTGTCTTCCAAGTTAAAAGAATACCTTCAAAGTTCCATCAAAAAAGCCGCAATGTCGGCAGCGCCTTAGATTTTAGCGATTGCAAACTTCGTAAAGTGGGCTGTGGTTGGATTGAGGTAAAATTCACGGGTCTGTCAGAATAGGGGCTGAAGTCGCAATGAAATGGAGCGGATAGCCCCGCACGAGAGATTGTAAGAAATTAATCTATAATACTAACGGCTGCATTTAATAGAGGTAGTTTAATATTACCGAAAGGCAGACACAGTCCACCAAGGGCATAGCATTTTAGCAACTCTTATTTCCCGATGCAGAAATCGCTGAATATCCTGTTCAATATATCGTCCGTTGTTACAGCGCCCACAATCTCTCCGAGCCTGTCAAGCGCATCTCTGAATTCAATTGCAATTATCTCAAGCGGCTTGTCAGTTTCAATTGCCTCCAGAGCATTCTTCAGAGAATCATAAGCGGCCTGAATTGCAATCTTATGCCTGAGGTTCGTAACTATAACGCCTTCTCTCTGCTTTTTCCAGTTTTTAACCGAGGACTGGAATATAATTTCTTTCAGTTCTTCTATTCCATCTCCTTTTGCCGCAGAGATATTTATCACGCGTGAAGAGTAAGAACTGAGTGCAGAATTACTACCCGATTTGTCACTCCGGCTTGCCCTGAGTCTTTCTTCAGAAGGATTCCCGACAAGCGGGAATGACACCTTATTAGTGAACCTATCAGCAACACTCTTCAGCACTTCCGCTCTTATTAAGTCAGATTTATTGATAACTATTATCGTGTTTTTACCTTTTGTCTTTCCGAGCACCTCAATGTCTTCATCTTTCAGGGGCTCGCTGCCGTCAATAACAGCCATGACTAAATCCGCATCTTCCATGGCCCTGATGCTTCTTTTAACTCCTTCTTTTTCTGCCATGTCATGCGATTCTCTTATTCCTGCTGTGTCAATTATGCGAAGCGGCAGGCCGTTGATATTCAGATATTCTTCAATTGTATCCCTTGTTGTGCCGGGGGTGTCTGTGACAATCGCCCTGTCTCTCTGTAGAAGCGCATTAAGGAGAGAAGATTTCCCGACATTAGGCTTTCCAACGATTGCCGCTGCAAGCCCTTCTCTGAAAAATCTGCCTTCGTCGTAACTTTTTAGAAGCGACTCAAGCTCTTTCAGGATTGCCGCTGCTGATTCAATGATCTCCTTCTTCGATGCAAGCTCTATGTCCTCTTCAGGAAAATCTATGTAAGCCTCAATAAAGACGCATATCTTTGTAATCTGTTCTCTGAGATTCAGAATCTTTTCAGAGAGCCTGCCTCGGAGCTGTTCAAGGGCGATTCTGCGCGACTCATCTGTCTTGGCCCTTATGAGGTCCAGCACTGCCTCTGCCTCAC
>Ga0154567_110_pt1 | contig 24812 bp, 28 predicted proteins | sample RifGroF2_FD_105710 | JGI IMG/M metagenome (GOLD analysis project Ga0154567, IMG submission 105710) | Nitrospirae bacterium GWF2_44_13
GACTTCATACACAAAAAGGGCATACTTGAAGAGGGGCTGAACTTTATATCAAAACCTGCTTCACCTCATGAGTTTCTGAAGAGGATTAGGGAGATTCTGAATAAATAGATTTTTTTAATGAGACGAAAACCTGCCGGATATATCAGTAAGAATATCGAAAAATAATTGTATAAAAAGCTGAAATATGTTTTATAATGAATTCCATGCCCAAGACCTTTAAAGTAGAAAAATACCATACTGATATTGTTTCCAAAAGCACGCTGTTTAAGGCGCTGAAATACCTTGACAGAAAAAATATCGAAACGCCGTTTCTTCTTATGGACAGGGAGAAGGTAAAGGAAAAAGCCTCCCTTATTGGGCAGAACATACGGAATTCAAAGGTCTTTTATGCTGTTAAGGCAAATCCCGACATCGAGGTAATCAAGCTGGCGGATAAACTTAATATGGGCTTTGAGATAGCCTCAGAGGGCGAGTTGAAGCTGCTTTCATCTATAGGCGTAGAGCCTGAAAGAATAATATCAAGCAATCCGGTAAAGACTTTTAAGTTTTTGAAAATGGCGGCATCATACGGGGTAAGCTATTTTGCTTATGATTCAGAAGATGAAGCGGATAAGATGGCGAGATTTCTGCCGGGCTGCCATGTCTATGTCAGGCTTACCGTGCCTAATGAAGGAAGCGAATGGCCTCTAAGCAAAAAGTTCGGAGTTGAGATTGATAAGGCTGCGGAACTGCTTTTTTATGCACGCAACAAGGGGCTTGATCCTGTCGGCGTCACCTTCCATGTCGGGTCTCAGTGCACAAATATGTACAACTGGAACAGCGCTCTTGATAAGGCAAAGGCTTTATGGGATATCGCGGAAGAGAAAGGCATAAAGCTGAGCCTGTTGAATATCGGAGGAGGGTATCCGATAAAATACACAAAAAATGTTGTTGATGTTGGCGCGATAGAAAAAAATATAGACAAGCTCATTCGTGAAAAATTTCCGCGGGATGTAAAAGTAATTATAGAGCCGGGCCGGGCCGTTGTAGGAGATGCAGGCATATTTGTCACTTCTGTTATTGGCAAGGCAAACAGGGGAGATGATAACTGGCTTCATATTGATGTGGGTGTCTTTAACGGCCTGATGGAGAGCGTCGGCGGCATAAAATACAGCTATATCGTTGAGACCTCAAGGCAGGCAAGGCACAAAAAAAAATGGACACTTGTAGGCCCGAGCTGTGACAGCTTTGATGTTATCGATAAGAATGTTATCCTGCCTGAGCCTGAAACAGGCGGGCTTATTCTTATACTTTCAGGCGGGGCCTATACGATATCCTATGCATCAGAGTTTAACGGATTTTCAATACCAAAGACTATTTTGATATAACTCCCACCGTTCTCCCTTTAGCAAAGGGGGGTGAGGGGGGATTTTAGGAGGGGGAAATGATAAGGTTTTATGAAAGGGATCCATATTCACCCATCCAGTACACCTATGAAGTTGAAAATATTCTCTACAACGGGAAGAGCAAGTTTCAGGAGATTATGGTTATCCGGAATCCTCATTTCGGCAAGATGCTTATCCTTGACGGAGTTGTGCAGATAACCGAGAGGGATGAGTTTTTCTATCATGAGATGCTCACGCATGTCGCGCTTCATGCGCATCCTGCTCCCAAGAAGGTGATTGTTATCGGTGGTGGCGACGGAGGCGTTGTCAGGGAAGTCCTGAAGCATAGGACAGTGGAAAAGGTATATTTTATTGAAATAGATGAAGAGGTGATAAACGTATCCAGAAAGTTCTTTCCGGAGGTTGCCTGTGATGTTGACGACCCGCGTGTGGAGATAAAATGCATGGACGGAGCTGAATTTATAAAAGGACGGGAGGCCGACATTGATGCTGTTATAGTTGATTCGACTGACATAGTCGGTTTTGCCACAAGCCTTTTTACAAAAGAGTTTTTTTCGTCTATCAAGAATTGCCTGGCCAAAGACGGGTTTTATGTGACCCTTTCAGAATCACTTCATTTCCATAAGGACATTGTCATAGAGGTGCAGGAGACGATGAAGGCGGTGTTCCCTGTGGTAGACATATATACAGCGCCGATTGCGACTTATGCCGGCAACTGGTGGACCTTCTCTATTGCTTCAAAAGGCCTTTCCCCTCGAGATATGAGGAGAAAGTTTGAGGTAAATACAAAATACTACAGTGATGAGATACACCGGCAGGCTTTTCTTCCAAAGGGCATGTATGAGAAGCTGATGCAGAGGAAGCTGGAGTGGTAATCTGCCCCATCTTGACACGGCAATCTGTTTCCTGCTAAATTATTAGCACTCTCCTGTTGAGAGTGCTAATTGGCAAGAGGTATCAGGTATGTTTGATGAAAGAGACAGAGAAGTGCTCTGTGCGATAGTTCAGAGCTATATAAATAATCCGGACCCCGTAGGGTCAAGGTTTATCACCAGGAAGTATGCCTTCAGCCTTTCATCTGCTTCCATAAGAAATATAATGTCTGACCTTGAAGAGATGGGGTTTCTCAGACAGCCTCACACCTCTGCGGGAAGGGTGCCTACGGATAAAGGCTACAGATTTTATGTTGATTATCTGTGTTCTCATGAACAGCAGTATGATAACAGGGCGTTTTTCAATGAGATTACCAGAGAGCTTGAGTCCATTAAAAACGATATAGACGTCCTGCTCAGCGAGACAACAAAGAGGCTGTCCAATTTCTCGCATTACCTCGGCGTGGCGCTTTCTCCCAAGTCAGGCTCGGCGACTTTTAACAGGATTACGCTGTTAAAACACAGAAGAAATCATGTGGTGACTGTGCTTTTTACGGATGAAGGGTTGGTAAGGAATAAGGTTGTGGATGTTGATTTTGATTTGACGCAGCGCGACCTTAACAGGATAGCCTCATACCTTAATTCTGAGTTTTACGGGTATAACCTTAACGATATCCGGACAAAAATAGTAAGGGAAATGTCCGAGGAAAAGATATTATGCGACACCCTTATCTCAAGGGCAATAAGGATATGCAGAGAAGTGCTCTCGTCTCCATCCGGGAATATATTTATTTCAGGATTTTCAGAAGTCCTCGGACTGCCTGATTTTTCGGATGTTGAGAAGATAAAAGAGATTTCAAGGGCAATGGAGGATAAACACCTGATTATAAAGCTGCTTGATAAGTTTTCAGAATCCGCCAAAGACGAAGTTCAGGTCATAATAGGTTCTGAAAATTCTCTGGCAGGGATGAAAGGGTTCAGCATTGTGGCGGCAACTTACAAGGAAGGCAGCAGGCCTGTCGGCAGTGTCGGTGTAATCGGCCCGACACGCATGGATTACTCAAAGACCATAGCTATGGTTGATATAGTTTCAAAGTTCATAACAAAGGTGATAGAGGGGAAATAAGTGAGACATAAAGCCAAGAAAAAGATAGAGGAAAATATGGTGGTGGATAATTCTCATCAGGAGTTTCATGAGCCGGATTCACCCGCCGCCTCAAGCGGATTAGGTGGACAAGAGGAGTCTGCCGCAGGCATTGCGGCGGAGACGCAGGAAAGCGCCGCTTCCCGAGATGCTTGGGAAAAGTTAGAGCAGAATCTTAAAGAGGAGCTCGGGCAGGAGAAGGACAGGTATCTGAGGTTGTACGCTGAATTTGATAATTACAAGAAGCGGGTCGCGAGAGACAAGGAGGAATTAATAAAATACGGCAATGAATCCTTGCTGTATGAACTGCTTCCTGTTATTGATAACCTTGAGATGGCTATGAAGCACTCGTCAAATGATACAGCATCCGCCACGGGCGGCGGAGGGCTTGCGCAGGGAGTGGAGATTACCCTTAAGGAGTTTCTCAGGGTCATTGATAAATTCGGGCTCTCGCCGATTGACGCATCCGACAAAATGTTTGACCCTTCGCTGCATCATGCGATGACTCAGGTGGAGAGGGATGATATTGATGAAAATATGGTTGTGGAAGAATTCAGAAAGGGCTATATGTTCAGAGAGAAGGTATTAAGGCCGTCATTGGTTGCCGTATCGAAAAAAACAGTGCGCAGTGACAGTGTCGGCGAAGAAACACTGACACTAAACACTGACACTGACACGAAAATAAATATTATAGAGGAGGAAGTATAAATGGCAAAGGCAATAGGAATAGACCTTGGCACAACGAATTCTGTTGTTGCAGTTGTTCAGGGTGGAGAGTCTGTAGTTATCCCGAATCAGGAGGGAATGAGGACAACGCCTTCCGTAGTTGCATTTACAGAGAAGGGCGAGAGGCTTGTAGGACAGATAGCAAAAAGGCAGTCCATTACAAACCCTGAAAACACGATATCTTCAATCAAGAGGCTGATGGGCAGAAAGTACAACACGCCTGAAGTTGAACATGCGAGAAAACGCCTGCCTTATAAGATAGTGGAAGCTTCTAATGGAGATGCACATGTTGAGATACGAGGCAAGAAGTATTCTCCGCCTGAAATATCGGCAATGATACTCCAGAAACTCAAGCAGGCTGCTGAAGATTATCTCGGTGAAACTGTAAATGATGCCGTCATAACGGTGCCTGCTTATTTTGATGACAGCCAGCGTCAGGCTACAAAGGATGCAGGGAAGATTGCGGGGCTTAATGTCCTCAGGATAATCAACGAACCGACAGCAGCTTCTTTGGCTTACGGCATGGATAAGAAGAAAGAGGAGAAGATTGCTGTTTATGATTTAGGCGGCGGCACATTTGACGTATCCATTCTTGAAATAGGAGAAGGCGTAATTGAGGTTAAGTCTACAAACGGCGATACATATCTCGGCGGAGATGATTTTGACATCAAGGTTATTGACTGGATGGTGGAAGAGTTCAAGAAAGAGCAGGGCATTGACCTCAAGAATGATAAGATGGCCTTGCAGAGGCTTAAAGAAGCCGCTGAAAGGGCCAAGATTGACCTTTCAACTGCTACGGAAACAGAGATAAACCTTCCGTTTGTTACAGCGGACGCAACAGGCCCGAAACACCTTTTGATGAAACTTTCAAGGGCGAAATTTGAGCAGTTGACAGGAGACCTTATAGAGAATACTACAGGGCCTTGCAAGAATGCGCTTAACGATGCAAATTTATCCGCCTCAAATATAGACGAAGTTCTTCTTGTCGGAGGACAGACAAGGATGCCAAAGGTTCAGCAGACTGTTCAAAGCTTTTTCGGGAAGGAGCCAAATAAGACAGTTAACCCTGATGAGGTTGTCGCTGTAGGAGCGGCAATACAGGGCGCAGTGCTGAAAGGAGACGTCAAAGAGGTGCTTTTGCTTGATGTTACGCCTTTGTCTCTCGGCATTGAAACGCTCGGCGGAATATTCACAAAGATAATAGAAAGAAATACTACAATCCCGACCAAAAAGAGCCAGACATTCTCAACAGCATCAGATAACCAGCCTGCTGTGACAATCAAGATATGTCAGGGTGAAAGAGAAATGGCGTCGGACAATAAGCTGCTTGGAAACTTTGAGCTTATAGGCATTCCGCCTGCGCCGAGGGGAATTCCGCAGGTAGAAGTAACTTTTGATATTGATGCAAACGGGATTCTTCATGTCTCTGCCAAAGACCTTGGCACAGGAAAAGAACAGTCAATAAGGATAACCGCTTCAAGCGGGCTTAGCTCAGATGAAGTGAAAAAGATGACGCGTGACGCTGAAGCTCATGGAGAAGATGATAAAAATAAGAAACAGCTCGCAGAGGCAAGGAACGAAGCTGACACGATGATATACAGCGTGGAGAAATCCCTGAAGGAATACGGAGACAAGCTGAGCGAATCTGAGAAGAAGGATATTGAGGCTGCCCTTGAAAAGTGCAGAAAGGCAAAGGACTCAGGTACTGATGCTTCTGAGATAAAGTCTTCTGTTGAAAGCCTTATGAAGGTGTCACACAAACTTGCAGAGCATATATATAAAGCAGCCGGAGCGCAGCAGGCTGCCGATGAGGGAGCAGGTGCCTCAGGCGCAAAACCGTCGGAAGAAGATGTTGTTGAAGCTGAATTTGAAGACGTAGATAAAAAGAAAGAGAGCTAAAAAGCTTTTAGCAATCAGCTTTCAGCTAAAGGCTGAGAGCTGATTGCTGACTGCTGACTGCTAATATGAAAGACTACTATGAAATTCTTGGTGTATCGAGAGATGCTTCTGCGGCTGACCTAAAGAAAGCCTTCAGACAGCTTGCTATGAAACACCATCCGGACAGAAACCCTGAGAATAATAAAGAGTCCGAGGAAAAATTCAAAGAGATAAATGAGGCATACACATGTCTCTCCGACCCTGACAAAAAGTCTAACTATGACAGGTTCGGCACAGCCGAGGGCATGGGCGCAGGTTTCAGTCCTTTCGGGGCAGGGTTTGGCGATGTATTTGAAGACATCTTTGGAGATTTCTTCGGCACCTTTACAGGACAGCGAAGAAAACGGCCTGCAAAGGGCACGGATCTCAGATATGACCTTGATATAACACTAATGGAAGCGGCATTCGGCGCCGAAAAAACCTTTGAAGTGCCGAGATGGGAAAACTGCGCTGACTGCAAAGGAACAGGCGCGGCGCCGGGGAAAGCGCCTGCAACATGCCCTAACTGCAAAGGCTCAGGACAGGTCAGATTCCAGCAGGGGTTCTTCAGTGTTTCCAAGACATGCGGCAAGTGTCATGGCGAAGGCAGGATTATCACAGACCCGTGCAAACCATGCAAAGGACAGGGCAGGATTAAAAAATACAGGGAGATAAACGTCAGGATTCCTGCCGGTGTTGATACAGATTCAAAACTAAGGATGTCGGGAGAAGGAGAGCTTGGACTTTACGGAGGGCCTCCCGGCGACCTGTATATTTTTCTCGGTGTTGAAGAGCATCCGTTTTTTAAGCGGGAGGGCATGACCTTATACTGCAAAGTTCCTGTCTCTTTTCCTCAGGCTGCGCTCGGAGCTGAGATTGAAGTTCCTACCATTGACGGTGTTACAAATTTAAAGATTCCTCAGGGCACGCCCTCAGGCAGATCATTCAATCTTAAAGGCAGGGGGATGCCGAGACTCGGAAGTCATCAGCGTGGAGATCAGGTTGTGATTGTAAATATAGAAGTTCCCAAGCACCTTACCCAGAGGCAGAAAGAAATACTTGAGGAATTTGCAAAGATAAACGGCGATGAGGTTTCAAAAGGGTTTAAAGAAAAGCTGAAGGACTTGTTCGCAGGGACGAAGACGTAATTTCCCTTATTTCAATTTTTTTCATGCCTATGCACATCTAAAAGATCCCTTATGAAATTACGTTTACTGTGAATTAGTGCGAGAACTTCAACCTTGTCGTGGAAGACTTCATAAATAAGGCGATACGAATAAATGAGCAACTCCCGTATGTTAGTGTCACCTATTTCAGGAACGATTCTGCCAATTTCAGGAAAGGTGTTTAGTTTCTCAGACTTATCAATGATTTCCGAAGAGACTTTCTGAGCGTATAACTTGGAATCTTTTGCAATGTAACCATGAATCTGCTTTAGATCAATTTGGGCTGGTTTTGACCACTTTACCACGACTGCATTTCTCTTTTTAATTCTTCAATAGTGATTGATTCTCCGCGCTCAACCGCTTCTCTGCCCTTCTTGACTTTATCAACAACAAAAAGTTCATACATTATGTCATCGATGGTTGCTGTCTCAGGCAATTTTGAAATTGTTTTTATCGCCTCTTGCTTTAATGTTTCCATTTTATGCCTCCCTTTATCAGGTCTATTTTCATATTATCATTTTCCTTCATTTTATTGCATCTGAGGGCTGCAGCTCTTTATTACAGGCTTCAAAAAATAGAACCGTCACATATAATTATTCATGGGCAATCTCCTTTTTAAACGGGTGCTGCTGTCCCTATTTTCTATCACTTACTACATCTGAGGTTTTGCTTAACTTCTTCATAAACTACAAGAAAACGTTTTTTTTCTAAAGGCACTGACATATAGTACATTATTAATAAAAACAACCAACCGATTAAAATAAATAAACCAGCAAATCTAAAATCATGTTCTTGTATGCCAAAGCCTATCCCTCCAGAAGTCCAACCTATTGCCCAAGCCGCCATAAAAACAGTAGGACCTAATGGCAATCTACCTTCAACGTGTACTATCCCATCTTGAAAAGCGAGAGTGCCTCTTAGTGGGAACGGTGTATGCCATCTGAGATGAAATAGTTTTAATTTTTCCCTAAATAAACATTTGCTTCTCTGAATAAATTTAAATTTGCCATTTTCTGTTTCAAGCATCTCATTTACCCTAATACTGTGTTCGTGACAAACAAATGGCTCTTTGAAGTCTAATACTTTTTTGCCTAAAATGTACGAAGAAATAATCATTCTATTTGTGGCAAACATCTCATAAATACCATAAAACCATGCGAGAATAGCCACACCCCATGAAAGCATAAACACCGCTGTAAAAATATTGAAAAAAATATTAGACGAGGTTATTTTTATTACCTCCTAATTTTGCCCGCAACGATCAACTAATTAGGGGACAACAGAAACATTGCGGATTTCCTGCCATCAGAAGAATTCTATCAATCCAGCTTTTTCTTGTCAATCTCTCTTTCGCAGGGATATAATACATTCCAAAAGAATTAATAGGGTGGAGTTGGCAAGTCAGAATTTTTTTTATTGTCATTCCGCACTTGATGCGGAATCCAGTCGTCTTATTCATCTGGATTCCTGCTTTCGCAGGAATGACGTGAGGATTGTATGCGAATCATACTGAAAAAAGAAGAGATTAAGGGTAACAGGATAACCTTATCCGGCGAGAAGGCGCGGTATCTTATATCAGTGCTGAGGTGCAGCGCTGGCGATGAGCTTCAGGTCTTTGACGGCGAGGGAAGCCTCTATAAATCTAAAATCACAGGGATTGAAAATAAAAAAGTAATCATAGATTTATTAGAGCAGATTTCTCTCAATGCCGAATCGCCTCTTAATCTGACGCTTGTTCAGGGGATTCTCAAAGGTGAAAAAATGGATGTGGTCATTCAGAAGGCGACAGAACTCGGCGTTAAAGAAATCATCCCGGCCATTACTGAGAGAAGCCAGATAAGGCATACAAGAAAAGTTGACAGGTGGAGAAAGATTGCAGAAGAGGCGTCAAAGCAGAGCGGAAGGACAATAATTTCTGTTGTGCATGAGCCGATAGAATTTAATTCACTGTTCACTGTTCATCATTCATTGCCTATAAGGGGTTTTATCTTCTGGGAAGAGGGCGGGATGCCTTTGAAAGAAGCGATAGAAAAGATCACGATACATGATGCACGATACACAATGCAGGATAAAGAAAATCCTGAATCTTGCATCATGAATCCTGCATCGCTTTATCTTTTGATTGGCCCCGAAGGCGGATTTTCAAAGGAGGAAGTTAATCTCGCAGCCTCTAAAGGTTTGATTGCTGTATCATTAGGAAAACGCATTCTTCGTGCAGAGACAGCGGCAATTTCAGCAGTGGCGCTTATTCAGTTTTTATTAGGAGATATTTAGCTCATTCTTCTTGCTCTGTTATGGAGATTATCTTTTCCACAGGGATAACTATCCAGCCTGACTCAGTCTGAAGGTAAACCTCTGTTTCTCCGATTTCAATAAGCTTGCCTTTGTAGGTAGTCTCCAATGCTAAAACTTCTACCTCTTTCCCAATAAAATCCTGCATATAAACACCTCTCTATCTTATCTCTTAAGCTTTTTAAATATTCTTATTGGCGTTCCTCTGAATGAAAATCTTTCCCTGAGACGTTTTTCAATATATCTTACGTATGAGTCTTTTATTCCTGCCGGATAGTTGCTGAAAATTACGAATGCCGGCGGCTCTGTTCCTATCTGGGTCATATAAGGAATCTTTACCTGCCTGCCTTTATACAAAGACAGAGGGACGCCTGAAGTAACGTCCTTTATAAATCTGTTTATCTCCGGTGTTGGTATCCTCTTTTTTCTTTCAGCAATTATTTCATCAATCACAGGAAATATCTTTGTTATCCTTTTCTTTTCCATCCCTGACACTGAAATCATTGGCGCATGATTCAAAAACCACATTGTCCTCTGTAGTTCTGCAGCAATTTTTTTATAGGCAGCCTCAGGTTCATGCACAAGGTCCCATTTGTTAAGGAGGAATATGGCGCCCTTTGCGCAGCTTTCAACAATGCCCGCAATTTTCTGGTCCTGTTCTGTTATTCCGTCGGAGGCGTCAAGAACGATGAGAGCAATGTCGCATCTCTCTATGCTCCTTATTGCTCTTACCGCTGAAAATCTTTCAATTGAAAATCCGAGTTTGCCTTTTTTCCTTATGCCGGCTGTATCAATTATCAGATATTTATTTTTATAGTATGAACAGACAGAGTCAACGGCATCCCGCGTAGTTCCCGGCAAGGGACTCACTATCATCCTCTTTTTGCCAAGGAGCGCGTTTACAAGCGTTGACTTGCCGACATTAGGCCTTCCGACAACAGCAATCCTCGGGTATGCGGATTCCTCTTTGCTTAATTGAGGCAGAAGTGAGGCAATCCTGTCCATGAGTTCTCCGAATTCATAACCTGTGGCAGCTGATACAGGAAGGAGTTCATCAGCGCCTAATGCATAGAAATCATAGAGCCTGTCTTCTCTTTTAGGAGTGTCTATCTTGTTCACAACCCATAATATCTTTTTGCCTGAAGCCCGTAATGTTTTTGAGAGCTCAATGTCGGCAGGAGTAAGCCCTTCTTTACCGTCAAGGAGATGTATAATTACATCTGCCTCTTCAATTGCAAACGCTGCCTGCTCTTTCATCTGCTTTGAGATGTCCTCTGAGGGCTCGGTGTAAAATCCTCCTGTGTCAACTGCGATAAATGCCTTGTCTTCCCATACAGCTTCCATATAGTTCCTGTCTCTGGTGACGTTAGGCACATCCTCAACAATAGCGGCGGAAGAACCGACCATCCTGTTAAAGAGGGTAGATTTGCCTACATTTGTCCTTCCAACAATTACGACATAAGGTCTTGCCATAAAATTACCGTTCTTAAATTTTACAACAAATACAGTGAAAAATTATGTATAATAATATGGTTTTGCTCTGAGTGCGCAGGAAGAGGAATATAACAGCTGCATGGACGCCCATGAAATCTAAGATTATTTCATACGTGAAAAGACTCTTTCAAGTAATGCCTGCCTTCAAACACAAGCGGCAGATGGAGAGCATGAATGCAGACCTCCAGTTCAGGCTGGAAGAAGTGAAGGCTGCCAACGAAACTGCCATTAAACTCCAAAAAGGGGTTAAGTCAAAAAATGCAGAGCTTGAAAAAGCGGTTGAAAGATTACGGATTATAACTAATGTCTGCATGACGTTAGCTTCTATTGTTGATATAGACGAGTTGTTGAAAAATATAATTAGCATGACCTCTGAACTGTCAGGTGCCAAAAAGGGCGCTATTTACCTGAAGCAGTACGGCAAACCCTCACTGACATTTAACTATACGTATGGCGCCGGGGCTCAGTCTTTCGGCGATATATCATCTGATATCAGTTCTGTGTATAGCGGGTTCATGAAAAGCGGGGATTCTAAGATAATAGACGGAAGAGGCATAGATGTAAAAAAACATTATGGCATTAATAATTCAGCAGTGTGGGTTCCTTTAAAGCTTAAAGGCCTGGTAATAGGGTTTATGCTTCTTGAGGATAAAATTGACGGAACGTTTTTTCTTAAGGATGAGCTTGATTTACTTACCACGCTTTCCAATCAGGTAGCCGTTGCTATAGAAAATGCATGGTTGTATGAAAAAGTAAAGACCAATTATTTTTCAACTATTCACTCGCTTGTTAATGCCCTTGAGGCAAATGACAGATATACGAAAGGCCATTCTGAAAGGGTAAGATACCTCTCTCTTGAACTGGGCAAGTTTATCGGTCTTGACAACAAAGAACTCGAGGTTCTTGAACATGCAGCTGTTCTCCATGATATAGGAAAGATAGGGATAACCACTACGGTTCTGCATAAAAAAGGCACATTGACTGTTGACGAATATCAAGTTATAAAGGCCCATCCGCTTATAGGAGATCAAATCCTTGGCCCTATCAACACACTTGAAGGGGTAAGAACAACCATAATACAGCACCATGAAAGATATGACGGCAAGGGTTATCCGCATGGGATTTCAGGAGAAGAAATCTCGTTTATGGCAAGAATCATGGCGGTTATTGACGCCTTTGATGCAATGGTAACAGACCGGCCTTACCGGAGAGCGCTTTCTCTGTCTAAGGCTAAAGAGGAAATAAAACAAGGCGCAGGCTCTCAGTTTGACTCGCAGATTGTGGATGCCTTTCTTAATATGCTTGATGCCAAAGAAGAGACATTACTGTTGACCGCAGGCTATAGTCTGCAGCCCTAATATTAGATTTTCGGCTACGAAACCTCAAAGATGAATTCAAGTTCAACAGGCGAATTAAGAGGAAGGACATTTACCCCGACTGCCGCTCTTGCGTGTTTTCCCACTTCACCGAAAATCTCGAACATGAAGTCAGAAGCAGCGTTAAGGACATTCGGCTGTTCCGTAAAGTCAGGCGCTGATGAAACATAGCCTGTTATCTTTACACACCGCCTGATTTTATTAAGGGTTCCAAGATTTGATTTCAAAATCGCAAGGGCGTTTATCGCTGCTGTGCGCGCATCTTTCCTTGCCTCATCAACAGTCACTTTCTCTCCGACACGGCCTTCTCTTGGAAGTTTGCCTTCGACTAAAGGCAGTATGCCGCTTAGAAAAACGAGATTGCCTGCCCTGACAAACGGGACGTATGAGCCGAGAGGCTTTGGCGCGTCCGGCAGTTCAATGCCGAGTTGTTTCAGCCGTTCTTCAGGCGTCATCATAATCCCAGTTCCTCAGGAGTCCCAATCCTTCCGAGAACTGCTGATGCTGCGGCAACTGCCGGGTTTGAGAGATATACCTCGCTTTCTGGATGTCCCATCCTGCCGACAAAATTTCTATTGGTTGTTGCAAGCGCTCTTTCGCCTTTTGCAAGTATCCCCATATGCCCGCCAAGGCACGGCCCGCATGTGGGTGTAGAGACAACTGCGTCAGCATCTATGAATATGTCAAGTAACTTTTCCTTCATAGCCTGTTTATATATCTGCTGTGTTGCAGGAATCACTATCATCCTTACATTGGGATTTACCTTTCTGCCTTTAATTACTTCAGCAGCCTCTCTTAAATCCTCAAGCCTTCCGTTTGTGCATGAGCCTATGACAACCTGATCTATTGCAACTTCAAACAATTCGGCGGCGGGTTTTGTATTTGACGGAAGGTGAGGGCAGGACACTGTCAGCGGTATCTTTGAACAATCGTATTCTCTGGTTTCAAAATACTTTGAGTTTTTATCGGATTTATATAATTTAAATTCCCGCTTTGCTCTTCCTTTGACGTATTTTTTTGTAATCTTATCAGGAACGATTATTCCGCTTTTTCCGCCTGCCTCAATTGCCATGTTGCACATTGTCAGCCTTCCGTACATCGGAAGACTGCTTATAACTTCCCCTTCAAATTCCATTGCCCTGTATAAGGCGCCGTCAACTCCTATATTGCCTATTGTATGAAGTATAAGGTCTTTACCTCCGACCCATTTATTGAGTTTGCCGTGATATATGAATTTCATTGACTCAGGAACCTTGAACCAGCACTCGCCTGTTGCCATCGCGGATGCAACATCTGTTGAGCCAACTCCTGTTGAGAATGCGCCTAAAGCTCCGTATGTGCATGTATGACTGTCAGCGCCGATAACTAAATCTCCGGGGACGACAAGCCCCTGTTCAGGAAGTAACGCATGTTCAATTCCCATTCTTCCAACCTCAAAGTAAAGGCTGAGATTATATTCTTTTGAGAAATCACGGAGCATCTTGCACTGCTCGGCAGCCTTGATGTCCTTCTGCGGCGCAAAGTGGTCAGGGATAAGTGCGATGCGGTTTCTGTCAAAGACATCCTTTGCGCCTATCTTTTTGAATTCCTGTATTGCTATCGGCGCGGTAATGTCATTTGCGAGTATTAAATCCACCTTCGCATTAATCAGTTCACCGGGTTCAACTTTTTTCTTTCCTGCGTGTGCCGCAAATAGCTTTTCTGTAATAGTCATCTTTTACTTTTTCCTCGCTGCCAGTTTATTTAAAGCGTTGATGTAAGCCTTTGCCGCCGCTACTATGATATCCGTGTCAGCGCCGTTGCCCCGTGCGTTCTTTCCATTTTCTTCGAGCGATACCATAACCTCTCCAAGCGCATCAGTCCCGCCGGTAATGCCTTTTACCTCAAATTTCAGGAGCTTGCTTTTTGTCTTTGTAATTGAGGCAATAGCTTTATATGTTGCATCAACAGGGCCATCGCCTGTCGCTGTTTTCCTTACAACCTTGCCTTTTACCTTCATCCTGATTGCCGCCTTCGGCTCTTTTTTCATCCCGCTTGAAACGGAAAGCCCGGCAAGCTGATATATTTCAGGCGTCTTTGATACCTCTTCTGATACAAGGGTCTCTATATCTTCATCAAAGATATGTTTTTTCTGGTCAGCAAGATGCTTTAGTTTTACAAAGGCGCTTTCTATTTCTTCAGGCGTCAGGTCATAACCGAGTTCTTTTAATCTTGCTTTAAACGCATGTCTTCCCGAGTGTTTGCCGAGAACGAGTTTTGTGCTCTGAAGCCCAATGCTCTCAGGCCTCATTATCTCGTATGTTGTTTTCTCTTTGAGAAGCCCGTCCTGATGTATCCCTGACTCATGGGCAAAGGCATTTGCTCCTACTATTGCCTTATTCGGCTGAACAGGTATGCCTGTTATCTTTGTCACAAGCCTGCTGGAGCGGATTATCTCTTCGGTATTTATATTCGTGTCTGCATCAAAAAAGTCCCTGCGTGTCCTTAGTGACATTACAACCTCTTCCATGGAACAGTTTCCGGCACGCTCTCCGATGCCATTGATTGTGCATTCAACCTGTCCTGCGCCGTTGCTTATCGCGGAAAGGGAGTTCGCAACAGCAAGCCCGAGGTCGTTGTGGCAATGGACGGATATTACAGCCCTGCCGCCTATCCTCTCTTTTATCGCCTTTATCATTTTCCCGAATTCATCAGGCATCGCATATCCTACGGTATCAGGGATGTTCACTGTTCCCGCGCCTGCATCTACAACAGCATCAACTACCTCAAGAAGATAACCCACATCAGTCCTTGTGGCATCCATAGGCGAAAATTCAACATCATCAACGAAACTCCGCGCAAGCTTTACCATTTCAACAGACCTCTTTAATGCCTCTTCACGGCTTACTTTGAACTGGTATTTAAGGTGTATGTCCGAGGTAGAATGAAATGTATGAATTCTCTTTTTGCGGGCATTCCTTACTGCCTCCCATGCCCTTTTTATGTCTTCCTCTTTTGCCCGTGCAAGGCTGCATATCACTGGCCCTTCAACCTCATCTCCGATTCTCTTTATCGCATCAAAGTCTCCCTGCGAGCTTATAGCAAAGCCTGCCTCTATGACGTCAACTCCGAGGCGCGCAAGCTGTTTTGCAATCTGTATCTTTTCATCAACATTCATTGAGGCGCCGGGTGACTGCTCGCCGTCGCGAAGGGTTGTGTCAAATATTCTTACGGCCCTCATTGTTTTCCCCCCTGAGCGGCTCGGGGTAAGTTTTTAAACTTCTTATAATAAATGTATGAGTTTTCTATTATGCCTGCAGTCAGATATATCATTGCAAAAACAAATAACGCTATCTCTATATGCATAATCATAATGGCAAAGACCACAGCAATGGCAACGAGTATCCAGAAAGGTTTTCTCTTTTTAAATTCAAGCTCCTTTGCGCCATGAAATTTTAGCGTGCTGACCATGAGTATTGAAAGCACGAAGGCAAGAAATAGTATGAACGCGCTTTTTGGACTGGACCAGTTCATTTCCTTATAGAAAATAACAGTTGCCGCAACAATAGACGCCGCTGCCGGAATGGGCATGCCCGTAAAAGATTTTTTTTCTGTAGAACCCATCTGGACGTTATATCTTGCAAGCCGCAATGCGCCGCAGGCCACAAAAAGAAATGCTGCCGCCCATCCTATTCTTCCGAACCACATGAGCGACCATTTGTAAAGTATCACGGCAGGCGCAACTCCGAATGCTACAAGGTCCGACAAAGAATCAAGTTCTATTCCGAACCTTGTAGTGCTGTTTGTGAGGCGTGCAATCCAGCCGTCAAGGCCGTCAAAGACAACAGCTATCATTATGGCCCATGAAGCAGAGATATAGTCTCCTTTAAGGGCTGCAAGTATTGAATAAAACCCTGCAAACATCCCGCACATTGTCAGGCTGTTCGGAAGTATGTAGATTCCTTTTCTCATCCAATAACTCCTATCACAGTTTCTCCTGCCTTTACCCTATCACCTAATTTTACCTTAACGGCGGTGTCTTTTGGGATATACACGTCAAGCCTTGAACTGAATTTGATGATGCCGTATCTCTCCCCGCGTTTTAGGCTGTCGCCGGTATTTGCCCTGCATACTGCCCTTCTTGCAACATAGCCTGCAACCTGACGGACAAGCATATCACCGTATTTTGTCTCAAGCGTCATCTCAATATTTTCATTTTTGAATGAGGCCTCGTCTTTATATGCAGCTATGAATTTTCCCTTATTGTGCCGTATGCCTTTAATTTTTCCGTCACAAGGCGCGCGGTTTACATGCACATTGAATGGCGACATGAAAATGCTTATTTCTATTACAGCAGCCTTCAGGTGTTCTTTCTCAAAGACATCTTTTATTAAGATTATCCTGCCGTCTGCCGGAGATACAAAAAGCCCTTCTCCTTCCGGGATTTCCCTTTCAGGATCCCTGAAGAAGTAAACCATGAAAACGGTGATAACGAATGACACCATTACCATCCATTTTCCACCTAATAATAAAGCAACAATTGTTGTGGCGGCAAAAATTATTATATAAGGATAACCCTCAGATGCGAGTTTCATCATTTCTCTCTTAAAGTGTCAGTGATTTGTGTCAGTGTCAGATAAGGAATATTTTACAGACACTTGTCACTGTCTTTATGCCTTTGACTTATCTACGAGTTTGCCTTTTTTGAGCCACGGCATCATGGCTCTGAGTTTTGCGCCTACTTCTTCTATTGAGTGCTCTTCGCCTTTTCTGGTGAGAGCGTTAAATACAGGCTTGTTTGCCTTGCATTCAAGCAGCCATTCCTTTGCGAACACGCCGGATTGTATTTCTGTGAGTATCTTTTTCATTTCTTTTTTTGTTTCTTCCGTTATTATTCTCGGCCCTCTTGTCAGGTCTCCATACTGGGCAGTGTTGCTTATGGAATATCTCATTGTGGATATACCGCCCTCGTGTATTAGGTCCACAATAAGCTTTACCTCATGGAGGCATTCAAAGTATGCCATTTCAGGAGAATAGCCGGCCTCTACCAGCGTTTCGTATCCCGCCTGAATCAGGGATGTAAGACCGCCGCAGAGCACAACCTGTTCGCCGAAGAGGTCTGTCTCTGTCTCTTCCCTGAATGTTGTCTCTATTATTCCTGCCCTTCCGCCTCCGATGCCTGATGCATAGGCGAGCGCAACAGCCTTTGTATCTTTTGACGGGTCCTGATGAATTGCAATAAGGCATGGGACACCGCTTCCTTTGGAGTATTCTGACCTTACAAGATGCCCGGGGCCTTTGGGAGCCGCCATAAATACATTAACATCCTGAGGAGGCGCTATCTGCCCGAAATGTATATTAAAACCATGTGCAAATGCAAGATAGACGCCTTTTTTCATATTTGGCGCAATCTCGTTTTTATAGACATCCGCCTGAACCTCGTCAGGAAGAAGTATCATTATCACATCAGCTATTTTAGCAGCCTCAGCAGGAGTCATCACTTTGAAGCCCGCCTTCGCTGCTTTTTCCCAGCTTGAGCCTTTTCTTATGCCGATGGTTACGTCCATGCCACTTTCTTTAAGATTATTGGCATGTGCATGCCCCTGACTGCCATATCCTACAATGACAATCCTTTTGTTCTTAAGGATGCTCCTCTTTGCATCTTTATCGTAATAAATTTTGATCATAAGTTCCTCCATAGAGTATTGAATTTGGGCTATATTATATTACAGATGCAAAGTTTTTTCTATCACCGGCTGTCGGAACATTTTAATTTGACTAAATATAGCGGCTGGTTTATATTTTACTGTGGCTATAATACAGAGCATGACAGGATTCGGCTCGGCTGAAAAAAACGGTTTCAGGGTGGAGATACGCTCTCTGAATCACAGGTTTATGGATATTTCCATGAAACTTCAGCAGTTGTTGAGCGAGCATGAGATTCCCATGAGAAAGATGCTTAAGGAAAAGTTTGCCAGAGGCAAATTTGATGTTTCAGTTTCATCGGCGGGGGATAGCAAGGCAGGGCTTAAATTCAATGAGGAACTTGCCAAGGATGTATACGAAAGCCTTAAGGCATTGCAATCACGGCTGTCAATACAGGGAGCCATAGAGATACAGACACTTCTAAGTTATAAAGAGCTTTTTATTGCCGGCAGTCAGGAATGCGACAGCGGTTTGCTGTATGGCGCATTTAATGAGGCGATGGAGCAGCTTGAAAAGATGAGAGTCGAAGAAGGAAGGGCGATAGCAGAAGACATTTCTAATATGGCAGACAAAGTGGAGTCTCTCAACAAAGGCCTTTGGTCCATTATGCCTGATGTTATTGCGGATTATAAAGTTAAATTCCAGGAGAGGCTGAGGGAGATTCTTGAGGGCGTGGAATATGACAGAGACAGGATTTCACAGGAAGTTGCCATTATGATTGAAAAGAGAGATGTAACAGAAGAACTGACAAGGATAGACGCCCACATAAAGCAGTTCAGAAAAATTCTTAAGAGTGGTGATATAATAGGCAAACAACTGGATTTCTTGACGCAGGAGTTCAACAGGGAAGCAAATACCGTTGCATCAAAAGCGGGCGATTACAAAATCGCTGGCATCATCATAGAGATGAAGAGCGTGATAGAAAAGATCAGAGAACAGGTGCAGAATATACAGTGAGAGGGTGATGATGAAAAAAGGTTATTTAGGCCCGGCGCTTGTAAACATAGGATTCGGAAATGTAGTTACAGCGTCAAAGGTTGTTGCTATAGTTACGCCCGGTTCTGCTCCGATGAAAAGGCTTAGGGAGGAAGCAAGAAAGCAGGGCAAGCTTGTGGATGCAACAGAGGGAAGGCGGACCCGTTCCATCATAGTTACCGACAGCGACCATATTATACTCAGCGCCCTGCAGGTTGAGACCATTACGCAGAGATTTTTCGCCGGAGATTCCGAGCTGCTCGGAAAAGGAAAGACTGAAACCGATGAAGAGGAAGAATAGGGGAAGGCTGTTTATCGTCTCCGCTCCTTCAGGAGCAGGGAAGACTACTTTATGCCAGAAGCTTAGTTCAATAATCCAAAATCTGAAACACTCTGTTTCTTATACGACAAGGCCCATGAGACACGGGGAGATTAATAACAGGGATTATACGTTTATAAAGGAAGATGTGTTCAGGCGTATGGCAAGCAAGGATGAATTTGTAGAGTGGGCAGAGGTTCATGGCAACCTGTACGGCACTTCCAGAAAGAGGCTTGATGCTATGCTGAATAAGGGCATAGACGTTATCCTTGATGTAGATACGCAGGGAGCAAGACAGATAAGGAAAAAATACAAAGACGGCATCTATATTTTTATTCTCCCTCCATCACGGGAAGCGCTGAAGAAGAGGCTTAAAAAACGGATGTGCAATTCAAAAGAAGAAATACAAAGAAGGCTTAAAAGGGCGGCTGATGAGATAAGGGAATACAAAAAATATGATTATGTTATAATAAACACCGTGTTTGACACGGCGATTAAGGAGATGAAGGCCATAATAGCTTCGGAAAAGTTACGTACAGGGAATATAGATTCATTATGGGTAAAGAAAATTTTTTTTCCGCCTCGGCGGATTCGCTGAGGAGAAAGGCAGAGGGTGCGGTAAATGGACATTATTTCACTTCCGGTAGAGATTGATATGAAGAAAATTGACGGCAGATACAGGCTTGTGATGATAGCTTCCGAGAGGGCTAAAGAACTCTCTATGGGTGTTAAAACAAAGATTCAGACAAAGTCAAAAAAAGTAACTGCCATCGCTATTGAAGAGGCAGCTCTGGGCAAGCTTGAGTTTCTCGTAGGAGAAGAGGCGATAAAAGCAAAAGAAGAGGCAAAGAAATTTGATTACAGAAGGCTGCTTGAGGAGAAGAAAAGAGAAGCTACGCCTGAAGAGCTGACGGAACTGGAGAAAGACCTGAAGGTATACCTGCACGAAAAAGAGACAGTGGACAAGAAGGCACTGGAAGAGCTTTTCGGTGAAAAACAAGAAGAAGGTATTGAAGAATAAGAAGATACTTCTGGGTGTAGCAGGCGGGGTAGCGGCTTACAAGTCTGTTGATTTAGTCAGAAGACTGAAAGATGAGGGGGCGTCGGTTAATGTAATAATGACTGATGCCGCAAAAAATTTTGTTACCCCCTTGTCGCTTGAGATAGCCTCCGAAAACAGGGTCTGTTCAGGCGTCTTTGACGACCCTATGTCCCACATAAATCTTCCAAGGGAAGCGGACATTATGTTAATCGCTCCTGCCACTGCAAATATAATAGGTAAGTTTGCCAATGGAATAGCCGATGACCTGCTGAGCACATGCTTCCTTTCTTTTAAAGGGAAAGTTGTCGTTGCTCCGTCAATGAACTGGAGGATGTACGATAATCCTATTTTTCAGGAAAATCTCAGGCGTCTGACAGCACATGGCGTTATTCAGTCCGGCCCTGACAAGGGAACCCTTGCATGCGGGGAAGAAGGAATCGGAAGAATGGCTGATGTCAGTGAAATCATAGAGACAATAAAATCAGCATTCAGCAAGAAAGACTTTTTTAAAAAAAAAGTTATCGTAACCGCAGGGCCAACACGCGAATATCTTGACCCAGTAAGATTTCTTTCCAACAGGTCATCCGGCAAGATGGGGTATGCAGTTGCAAGGGCATGTATCAGACGGGGCGCTGAAGTTATACTGATTAGCGGCCCGTCCTGCTTAGAGCAGCCTCATGGCTTGAAGTCATTTTTCCGCGTGGAGACAGCGCAGGAGATGAGGGATGCGATGTTTAAATGCCTTACAGAGACTGATGTTGTTATAATGGCTGCGGCTCCGGCAGATTTCTCTCCGGAGAAGAAAGAAAAAGCAAAAATAGAAAAATCAGGCAAACTGTCCGTCAATTTTAAAAACACCCCCGATATCCTCTCTGAGGCGGGTAAGTTAAAAAAGAAACCGCTGCTTGTAGGTTTTGCTGCGGAAACCGGCGGAAGGCTTGACAGGGCAAAGAAAAAGCTCATACAGAAAAATGCAGACATTATTGTTTTTAATAATGTCACGGCAGTTGGTTCCGGCTTTGACGTAGATACAAATGAGATAACGATTATAAGAAAAAATAAAGAACTGTCATTGCCTCTGATGACAAAGGCTGCTGCTGCTGAGGCAATACTGGATGCTGTTTCAGATGGCATGAAAAAACATGCCAAGTCTCGCAGAGTCGAGTCTCAGGACTGACCTATTCTAAGACTCCGCTCGAATCGCCGCCGGAGTTAATTTTCTCGACAGATTCCATCAGTTTTATTCTTGCAATTATTTTGTTTCCGCTTTTAAAGTAATTAACGTCCAATATGTCAGAGAAGCCAAAATCTAAGGGGTAATAGAGAGGCCTCACTTCGTAACCGAGAAGAGAACCTTTTTCATCGGTAATCTTACTTAGCCTGATGCTCCTGAAGGAATGATGCCATCCTACAAACATTTCGGCTTCAGAGAGCGCTTCATTTGCAGGGAGGTTTTTCTTTATTCTGTATACAAATTCAGGCGCAAATGGTTCAAAATCATACCCATCTCCCTCCCGGTCAAGTATCGCTATTGTTTCAAGGTCGTTTGAATGGTTTGCTCCGTATAGTATAAGCGTGAAAGTGCCTTGTATGCTTTTGCCGTCTTTTAGCGGCTCAGGTATCAGCCTTTCTTTTGATAATGCGAAACTGCAGCCATACGACAAAAGCATAAGGAAAATTATTATGTGCTGTCTCTTGTTCATAAATTGATTATCGCATAAAGCATACGGTTTGTAGAAGGTATTTATTTGTTTTTCACAGCATCCGAATCATATTTGCCTGCAGGCAGAAGTTTATTCAAGGCATCCGGAAAGATAAATGCTGCGGCGTCTTCTTTCTTTTTCTTTTTCACTGTTATATTGAGCTCCCATCTGCCTTCTTTCTTAATATCCAGGTTTGAGACTATATAAAGCCCGTCGCCTTTTTCTTTTATGACAGGGGTTTCTTTCATATCTTTATAGTTAATTTTTATGTCAGCATTTTCAGCATCACTGTCATCCCTGTCGTGAACTACGATGCCAATCACATCCTTGCCTATTTTGTATTCTTTATCATCCGGCAAGATTTCAATGCTGAATTCCCCATTATCCGTAATCCTGAAAAGACTCTCATTGAAATGCTTTGTAAATTTTACCTTACCGGAGCCTGCCTTTTCTTCCGTATGATGCGCCCTGGCATTGGAAAGAGTAAGGGCAAATACAATCATAAAAATGGCAATGATATATTTTTTCATAACAGTTTGCCTCCCACCTCTCAAAAAAGCTTGTAATGAAGAATGTAACCCGACCTTGAAGCAATCTCCTTGACCGCATTTCTTATTTGAGGGAAGTCAAAGCTGTAGTTATATTTCTTACCGAAGAGACTTGATTGCTCTTTAATTGTCCCGGAGCGCATCTTAGTATCCGTCCCGTAGGTTTCTTTTTTAAATCCAAACCCCGGACTTGAATCATCCTCTCCTGCTGAAATGCCAAAGCCTGATTCTTTAAGAAATTCGCTGAAAATTATTTCCTTCTTATTTTCATCAATAGATATTTTTGCCGTATATACGAGTTTCTTTTTGGATAGGAATGATTTGCGTTCAGCTATCGTTTTTGAAAGTTTCAATACGCCTTTTTCCCCCTTGATATCCGCTGAAACGGATTCTGCGAATTTTTGTATTTCCTCAACGATGCCTGCCATTATTTTACCTCCTATAAGTCTGCGACTTAGAAAAATATAGTTTTCAGCTTTAATCTACTACCTGCGAATCTGGCAAGTCAAGAGTTTAAATTATTCTTTCGGTAACTCAGGAAGATATAGTAGAATAAGCAGGCTGGGAAATCTTTAGAAGGGAGTGCTGACAACTCAATTCAATGTGGATATATGGATTAAATCCTGTTCTTGAGGCATTGCGAGCACGAAAAAATATAAAAGAGGTCTATATCTCCTCAGGACGGCATGAGAAGTTTTTCCTTATAAAAAAAGAAACAGAGAGCAGAGGGATTGCCCTCAGGATAGTTGACGCCGCCTTTTTTAATGAGAGATTTCCCAAGGGGCACCAAGGGATTGCAGTAAAGGTTTCTGAAAAAGGATATATGGATCTTTATGAACTCCTTAATATTCCTGAAAAGAGAAACGAGATTCCTTTTTTTCTAATCCTCGACTGTATAGAGGATCCCGGAAATGTAGGCGCAATCTTAAGGTCTGCTGATGCAGCGGGCGTACATGGAGTGATTGTGCAGGAACACAGGTCTGCAGGATTAAGCCCTGCTGTATCAAAGGCATCTGCAGGCGCGGTCGAGTATGTTCCGGTGTCACAGGTAAGTAATATAAAACATGCAATTTCCGAAATGAAGGAGAGAGAGATTACAATAATAGGAGCTGAAGGCGGCTTAGGGAATATGCCATGGGATGTTGATTTCAGTGTGCCTGCGGGTCTTGTCATCGGTTCGGAGGGCAGAGGTTTAAGAAAGACAGTGGCAGAGAAGTGTGATTTTGTTGTCAGCATCCCAATGAGGGGCAGGGTTAATTCCTTAAATGTTTCTGTTGCCGGCGCTGTGCTTATGTTTGAAGTTTTACGGCAAAGAGTTAGAAAAAATTAGATTTGGCGAGAAAAAGCCAGATAACTCCAATTATCCTTGAATTTCAGCAATTGACCATGCTATACTACATGCCTTATATTATTTAGTTATAAAAAATGAGCAGGAGTAGTGTTGTCTTTTTCTGTTCTGCGTTTTTTGACAATATAATTACAGGGTTAACTGAGAGTGCCACCGTAGCTCAGTTGGTAGAGCAGTTGATTTGTAATCATCAGGTCGGGGGTTCGAATCCCTTCGGTGGCTCCACGGAGAGGTTCCCGAGTGGCCAAAGGGAGCAGACTGTAAATCTGCCGGCTCTGCCTTCGGAGGTTCAAATCCTCCCCTCTCCACCAGTAAACTTTATTGGAGATAGCAGTTGAAAGTTAAAAGTTGAGAATTTAAGGTAAGGATTAAGATTTAAATTTTTAACTTCTAACTTTTCACTTTTAACTTTATGTGCGGGAGTAGCTCAGTGGTAGAGCGTCAGCCTTCCAAGCTGAGGGTCGCGGGTTCGAATCCCGTTTCCCGCTCCAGCGAATTTTGCTTGGCAAAATTCGCAGTTAGAAGTTAAGAGCTAAAAACTGTAAGTTATGGAGAGATTATTTTGAAACTTTTAATTTGTAGTTTTTCACTTTTAACTTTGGTTGGCTGCCCATGTAGCTCAGTTGGTAGAGCACATCCTTGGTAAGGATGAGGTCACCGGTTCAATCCCGGTCATGGGCTTGGTAAGAACGCAAAATGCAAAGTTCAAATATCAAAATTGTGGAGTTCCTTGATTTTGCATTTTGGTTTTTGAATTTTGAATTTTCTTAAGGAGGGAAATATGGCGAAGGCAAAATTTGAGAGGACGAAGCCGCATTGC
>Ga0154567_105_pt2 | contig 3300 bp, 4 predicted proteins | sample RifGroF2_FD_105710 | JGI IMG/M metagenome (GOLD analysis project Ga0154567, IMG submission 105710) | Nitrospirae bacterium GWF2_44_13
CCACGAGTGGAGGGGCATCATCGCTGCCTTTGCGATTCCAGCCATAAACAAAATAAAGGTAATGGTTAGAAAAGTATCGCTCACACCCATAGCAGTAGTGTCGATTAAGATGCCGTTATCCGAAAAATCGAGTGTGCCTGCCACAGTGTATGTCATAAATATGGCTAACAACAGAAACGCTATGGATGTGCCGAGGAGATATGTGAGGTATATCCTCGCCCCCCTGATGGCCTCTGGCGTCTCTTTATGAGCAACGAGGGGATATGTGGAGAGTGTGATGATCTCATAGAAGAGAAATGTGGTAAAGAGATTTGCAGAAAAGGCAACACCCATTGTTGCAGACAGCGCTATGGCAAAACATGCGAAATATCTCGTCTGTGCACGTTCATTCAATGACCTCATATAGCCGATGGAATAAAAGGATGTGATTATCCAGAGGAATGACGCTGTCAGGGCGAATAATATTCCCAGGGCATCCGCCCTGAATTGCAGGGAAAGACCCGGCGAGATGGAAATGACGGTATACTCTATGACCTTTCCTTCACGGATGGGTGAAACCATGGAGAAAACAATAGTGAATTTAATCACTGAGGCAAGGATTGTCCAGAATTCTCTGAGGTTTCTTGCCCTTTCCCCTGTAAGGAGGATAAGAAAGGCTGCAATCAGAGATACTATGACAGCCAGCAAGGGTTTTATTGAGCTTATAATCTCCATACTTAAAAACCCTCTGGAACTGTAAACTGAATTACAGCCGAGACAATCTTCCCGCTAAAGAATCCCAATATAAGTATCCCGGCGGCCATAGTGAGTAGTGGGACAAGCATACTCAGTGGAGCCTCATCTCTTACAATTCCCTCCTGCCCTACTCTGTCGTGGGCATGGCATGAAGGTGCGAAATATATATTTTCTATGACCCTGAAAAATGCTACTACAGCCAGTAAACTGCTGAGCAGGAGCATCCCTGCAAATATCCATTTCCGGGCATATATCGCTCCCAGTACCAGATACCATTTGCTGAAGAACCCTGCGGTGGGTGGCACCCCTATGACTGATAGGGCAGCAATGGTGAATGCCGCCATGGTAATGGGCATTCTTCTGTGCAGTTGTCTGAAGCCGTGGATGCTGGTTTTCCCTGTCTTGTGCATCACTACCCCTGCCACCATAAAGAGGCAGGCCATCATAAAGGCATCAAAAAGGATATGGAGGAGTGCCCCCGTAAAACCCATGCGATTTGTTACGCTCACACCGATCACTATATAGCCAACCTCGGCGATAAGGATGTAAGAGAGCATTCTCTTAACATCCGTTTGTGCTATGGCTAATATGCAGCCGAAGATCATGGCACCAGAAGCCACCCAGCCTAATATCTCTGTCACCGGAAGCATCTCTGCCGAAAAGTTGGGCTTAAATACGGTAAACATAATCCTTATCATGACATAGACGCCAACCTTTGTCATTGTGGATGCAGCAAGGGCGCTCACTGTTGAAGGGGCATAGGTATAAGCATCCGGAAGCCATACATGGAGCGGGAATAGTGCCATCTTTATAGCAACTCCTACTGCAAAAAAGGCAAAAGCTACCAGCACTACCTTGGAATGGTAGAGGTCGGGTAGTAGCCTCCCGAGGTCAGCCATGTTGAGTGAGCCCGTGGCTATGTAAAGGTAGCCTACTCCCAGCAGATAGAAGCAGGCACCGATAGTCCCCATTATCAGGTAATTAAAACTCGCAAGCAGAGCCTTATCCCTTCCTATTGCGATTAGGGCATAGCCAGCAAGGGATGTGATTTCCAGAAACACATAAAGGTTGAATACATCACCTGTTACCGTTATACCTAAGAGACCTGTCACCAGCAGGAGAAACACGGTATAAAAGTAAACAGTCCTCCCGGGCAGCTCCGCTTCAACACTCCTTTTTGAATATACCGCTACGAACAGACTTATAAATGATATTATGGTCATTACGAAGGCATTGAGGTGGTCCACCACATATTCTATCCCCCAGGGAGGTGCCCAGCCTCCGAGCCTGTAGTGGATGACACCATTATTTATGACACCATCCATAATAAAGATGGATAAGATTACGCAGAGGCTGAGGGTTGCAATCACGAGGGGGTAACAGAATCCCCTCCTGAACAGTCCGAGGAGGATGTTGAAACACGAGGCCATCAGGGGAATGACTATTATCAGGATTAGTGAGTGTTCGGCCATTTTTCATTCCTTAATATCTGCAATATCTCATCCTCTTCAAGGGTTTTGTATTTCCTGTAAATCATTATCAGCAAAGCCACTGCAACCCCGAAGGTGCTCACCATAACGACTATAGCAGTAAGCATGAGCACATGGGGCAGGGGGTTCATATACAGGGCGGAGTTCACGGCATCCACATGGCTATCCTGAATAATCGGTATTGTAGCTCCTTTTTTTGAGCCGATAGAAATGAAAAAGAGTATAATCGCCGTCTGAAAGATATTCATACCCACAAGCTTTTTTACCAGATTGCTCTTTGATATCATGGCATAAAAGCCTATCATCATAAGAACTATATATATCCAGTAATTAAACTTGCTTATGATGAAATCCATTATTCCTGTGCCTCTTCGTGTTCCCCGCCTGATACGAGGTTGAGAAATATTGAAACCATGACAGCCATTACCGTTATCCCCACTCCTATCTCAACACCGAATGTTCCGAGAGCCCTTGCCTTCGCTGGGCTTACGGAGAATATCTTATTTAGTATCCCGTAGTCAAGGTAATCTGCCCCTAATATCAGACATACGGCGCCAATCCCTGAATATATGATTACACCGAGGACGATGAATATGGTATTGATCTTTTCAGATATCATCCTCTTTGTCTCTTTTATATCGTATGCGATTACCATCAGGATGAAACTTGCCCCTAAGATGCATCCCCCCTGGAAACCTCCACCAGGGCTGTAATGTCCGTGGGCGATTACATAGAGGGCATAAAGCTGGATAGGTGGGATGAGCAGCCTGGATATGGTCTGTATGATGATATTCTCAAATCTGTTGATCACCTATACCTCCTCAGGAGAAGAATACACACAATCCCTGCGGTAAAGATTACCGTTGTCTCGCCCAGGGTATCATAACCTCTATAGTCCGCAAGGAGGGAGGTCACGACATTCGGCGTTGCTGTTTCTTCTATGGACTTTTCGATATACCTCGGTGAGACATGGGTATTCGGCGGAGAATCAGTAGCACCCCAGTCAGGCATATCCATAGTGCCGTATATCAAAAGAAGGCCCGTCACGATTACTGCTATGAGTGCAAAGAATTTC